>OGCO01006770.1_pt1 | contig 9881 bp, 6 predicted proteins | sample 1570171 | NCBI WGS metagenome assembly OGCO01 (sample SAMEA4370583, study PRJEB24528) | human gut metagenome | reverse complement strand
GTCGCCCCGGGTGTCCGATTCGGCAACGTCAGCGTCATGGGCAAGACCGAAAGCGAGCTCACCGGCATCGTCAACCAGGCCGTGTCCGATTCGGCCATCACCGTCACCGATTCCGAGGGCAACAACGTCAAGGCGGGCCTCGACAAACTCGGCGTGACCGTCAACGTCAAGCAGACCGTGCGCAACCTGCTGGACGCGAAATCCGGCAACATCTTCACCCGCATCAACCCGTTCGCCAAGCAGGACGTCCGGCTGTCCGCCACGACCGACAACTACAAGCTGAGCACCTACCTGACCGAGCAGCTCGTCGAGGAGCAGGATCGCGCGGTCGCCTCGAACATCAGCTACGACGCCAACTCCAAGAAGTTCATCGTCACGGAAGGCAACGAGGGCAAGGAAGCCGACCCGTCGGACGTGATCGCGGCCGTCAAGAAGGCGGTCTCCCAGCCCGGCGAAGCACAAAAACTGAGCGTTATGTACTCCGACGTCGCCATGCCCATCACCGTCGAAACCGCCACGAGCGCGGCGAACGACGCCAACAAGCGACTGACGTCGTCGCTGGTCATCGGCAACTCCAAGGGCAAGACGTTCACGCTTCCCGCCGATGAGATAGCCAAGTGGATCCAGGTCAAGCCCGACATCCAGAAGGGCACCATCACGCTGGCATACGATCAGGACGCCATCAAGACATACCTGTCGCAGAACCTCGCCAAGAAACTCGACCAGGACATGGTCGTCGAGAAGAACATCACCAACACCGACGGTACCGTGCTGACCGTGACGCAGAAGGGCGTCGACGGCGTGGCCGTCCAAAGCACCGACGAGACCGCCGCGCAGGTGCTCGACGCGCTGAACGCCGGCAGGGGCGCGGAGCTCACAGCCACGGTGAAGGTGACCGGCCACAAGACCGAAAGCCGCAAGGTGGACTACACGTCGCCCAACGGCGACCCTCACATGGTCATCAATCTCAGCGAGCAGAAAGTGTACGCCTACAAGGGCTCGACCCTGGTGAAGACTTTCATCGTCTCCACCGGCAAGCCATCCACGCCGACCGACAACGGCACGTTCTTCGTGCACACCAAGTACCAGTCGCAGACCATGCGAGGCGAAGGCTACGTCACGCCGAACGTGCCATGGGTCACATACTACAACCAGGGCGAAGGCTTCCACGGCGCACCGTGGAACACCGCGGGCATCGCCAGCGGCACTCCGAAGTCGCACGGATGCACCAACATGCACGTCGAGGATGCCAAGTGGGTGTATGACTTCCTGCCGATCGGCGCCATGGTGCAGATCGTGGGGACCACGCCGACCTCCGCCGTGCGCTGATTTTCAGGCGATTGCGCTGACTATACCGCTGATGCCGGCCCCGCCGATCATTGTTTCCGAGCGGCGGGGCCGGCTGCGTTTTCGGGGCCTCGCCGTCCGGCTCAGTGTCAGCCCCATCGATAAGCGCTGTGCGGTACACTGGGGGGCATGAGTGACGAGAACGCAATCGACAACCCGTTGAACCTTGACATCCCCGATCACCTGCAGTATTCGGAAGAGCACGTGTGGGTGGACGATTCGGTGTCCCCGGCCATCGTCGGCATCACCGCGTACGCCGAGCAGCAGCTTGGCGAGCTGGTCTTCATTGACCTGCCGGACGAGGGCACGCGCGTGGAGGCCGGCGACGAGGTCCTTGAGCTCGAATCGGCCAAGGCCGTCGAACCGCTGGTCTGCCCGGTCGCCGGTACCATCCGCTATGTCAACCATGACGCCGCGGACGACCCCTCCGTCGTCAACAACGACCCGTACGGCGAAGGATGGCTGCTGAAGATCGAGCTGGACGATGACGAGCCGGAACTGCTCGACGCCGAATCCTACGCGAAGATCGCCCAGTGACCGGCACCGCCGTCGGCGACCGACAACGCAAGCCGGCGATGGCCGACGGTGACGAAGTTACATGACGACGACATATCCGACGGATATATTTGACATACAGCTAACGTGATAACGGATGGCGGAACCCATGAGCATCGCACACGACAACACACCACGCCGGGGCGGAGCGCGCCCTCTCGGCGGGCGGGATGACGGGCTGCGGCATGACGGCCCGATACATGACGGATCGGATCCGGACAACGCGGCTCACGACCCGTCCGGGCAGACCGGCTCCCCGCAGGACGACATGCTCACCGTGCCGATTCCCGCACGCCCGGTCGTCACCACGTTCGACGCCGCGTCGCGGCACGAGCGCATCGAGGTGCAGCCGGTACTGGTGCGCCGCATGCGCCGGGCCGTCATCGGCACGTTCGGATTGTGGGTGCGACTGTCCACCGCCGTCGCGCGTAAGCTCGACTGGTTCCCGCGCGTGGACCCGTACGTCGGCTATGGCACCGAGGTCTACTCTAGGCTGATCTGCCGCACCGTGTACGCGCCCAAGCACAGCAACGCCGGCACACTGACGCGCGGCATCAAAGGCATGCTGGCGATTCCCGCGTCCCGCGTGCAGGTGCGTATCAGCATAGACGGGACACCGCTGGAAACCGTGCAGATCGGCGAATCCGAGCGATATGACGAATTCAATCCCGTGCGAGATCTCGGCAGCGAATACGCGGTGTCCGACGAAAGCGGATACCTCGATCTGGTGGCCGAGCATCAGCTGGAGACCGGCGTTCACCGCGTCACCTATCGCGTGAAGGGGCGGCCGGAGGTCTCGGCGAACCTGTTCACCATCCCCTCCAGCGCGAAGGTCGGCATCATCTCCGACGTGGACGACACCGTTATGGTCACGCAGGCGCCGATATTGTGGAAGGCCGCATACAACCTGTTGTTCCTGAACCCCAAGAAGCGCAACTCCGTGCCGGGCATGAGCGTGCTGTTCACCAAACTGCAGGACATGTTCCCCGACGCGCCGTTCTTCTACCTGTCAACGTCCCCCTGGAACGTGGAAGGATCGATCCGGCATTTCATCTCGTATCACGGCTTCCCCGAAGGACCGCTGCTGTTGCGCGACCTCGACCCGCGCCCGAAGACGTTCGTGCCGTCCGGTCCGCAGCACAAGCTGGAGTTCGCCGAACAGCTCATGGCGGACTTCCCCGACATGCGGTTCATCCTGATCGGCGATGACGGGCAGAAGGACCCGACCACGTATGCGACCATCGCTCGGCGATACCCCGGCCGTGTGCTGGCGATCGGCATACGGCAGCTGTCGCCCCGTGAGGCCACGGGTCTGTCGTCGATGATGGGCATGACCTCGACGCAGCCGATGCCCGTCACCGACGTGCCGGTGTTCACCGGCACCACTGGTTCGAACATCATGAAGACCATGCTGCCGTACCTCAAGCAGAAACTCGGACGAACGGACCTGGCGGAGTGACTTCCCGAAGAGCGAAGTTCACCGCTGTCGCAAGTCGGGCCGTATAATCACGAGCATGACAGACGAAACGAACGGCGGCGTCGCCGCTTGCCGGCTTCCCATCGCCCGGCGTGAACCGGTGAAGCGCGTGTTCCACGGGGACGCCGTGATTGACCCGTATGAATGGATGCGAGACAAGCAGTCACCCGAGGTGCGCGACTATGTGGCCGCGCAGAACGCGTACTGCGACGCCCGTATGGCGGGGCTGGCGGGGCTGCGCGGCACGCTGTTCGACGAGTTGAAGGCGCATGTGCAGGAGACCGACATGTCGGTGCCGGTGCGCATGGACGGATACTGGTATTTCGCGCGTACCCGCGAAGGCAGCCAGTACGCCGTGCAGTGCCGGGTGCCGGTGCGCGGCGAGGACGATTGGACGCCTCCGGAAGTCAGGGGAGCCGGCGAGGAGGGCGGGAGCGCCGTCGGAGCCGGTTCGCTGCCGGGCGAGCAGGTGGTGTTTGATGCGAACCGCGAGGCCGAGGGGCATGATTTCTTCGCGCTGGGCGGCCTGTCCGTCAGCAAGGACGGTCGATGGATGCTGTACGGCGTCGATACGCAAGGTGACGAGCGGTACGACTTCCGCATTCGTGATCTTGACACGGGCGATGAGCTGCCAGAGCGCCTTGACGGCATCGGCGCGGCATGCTTCACGCCGGACGCGCGGTGGGTGTTCTACGTGACGCTTGATGATGCCTGGCGGCCGTGCGAGGTGCGCCGGCACCGCGTCGGCTCGCCGGTCGAGCAGGACGAAGTCGTCTTCCATGAGGACGACGAGCGGTTCTGGGTCGGGGTCGGCATGAGTTTCGACGAGCACAGCATCGTGATCTGCTCCGCGTCCAAAACTTCGTCCGAAGTGTGGATGCTGCCGACCGTGACGCCGGAAGGCGAGTTCTCGGTGTTCATCGCGCGCAAGGACAACGTGGAATATGACGTGAGCTTCGCATGCTTCGAAGGTGCCGGGGCTGACGGGGCCGATATTCCGGTTGCCGTGGTGTACCACAATGCTCAGGATCCGAACTTCGAGATCGACGTGATCGACATGCGAACCCATCAGCCGCCGTATACGCTGGGAGAAGGCGTGCGCGTGGCGGTCGGCTCGCCATACGGGTGCGCGCGCGGCGACGACATGGAGGCGGGCGCGGGCGCGAAGCCGGCCGGGACGGCCTACTCGAATCCCGCCAACCCCCGGATATTGCAGGGGGCGCACGGGCTGGCCATCGAGGGCATCGCCATCCACCGGCATTTCGTGACGCTCGCATACCGCACGGACGGGTTGCCGCACGTGGCGGCGATGACCAAGACGCAGGCGGCCGAAGACTTCCTCGCCGGGCGTCCATGGTCGTTCCGCGAGCTGATGCCGCCGGCGCTGGACGGCGACTGGGACGTGCCCGGGCGGGCCGATGACGATGCAGCCGAGGCCGCGGGCGGAACGCTGCCGGGAGCCACCCATCGTCTGTACTCCATCGGAACGGGCGGAAACCCCTCGTATGATGCGCCGCGCATGCGGTACACGTTCTCCAGCTACACGCGGCCGGGCGAACTGCATGAGTATGATCCGGCGACCGGGCATGACGAGCTGCTCAAGCGGGCGCGGGTGCTGGGCGACTTCGATCCGCGCGAGTACATGGAGCGTCGGGTGTGGGTCACCGCTCGTGACGGCGAGCGCATACCCGTGTCACTGGTGTGGCGGCGCGGCCATGAGCCGGCCGCTGACGGCGCGATGTTCATCACCGGGTACGGTGCTTATGAGATCAGTTCGGACCCTGGCTTCTCAGTCGCTCGCCTGAGCCTGCTCGACCGCGGCGTGCTGTACGCCGTGCCGCACGTGCGCGGCGGCGGCGAGATGGGACGCGCCTGGTATGAACAGGGGCGGCGCCTGAACAAGCGGCACACGTTCGAGGACTTCATCGACGTGACCGCCGCGCTGCAGGACGCGGGGTTGGCCGATGCGCATCGGACGGTGGCGTACGGCGGTTCCGCCGGCGGTCTGCTGATGGGTGCGATTGCGAACATGGCGCCGCAACTGTATGCGGGCATCGAGGCGGATGTGCCGTTCGTGGATGCGCTGACGTCGATCCTCGATCCGTCGCTGCCGCTGACCGTCACCGAGTGGGACGAGTGGGGCGATCCGCTGCACGACGCGGACGTCTACCGGTACATGAAATCGTATTCGCCATACGAAAACGCGCCGGAGGGCGCGGACGGCGAGGCCGGTTCGGGCGCGGCGTCCACGCGGTCTTTGCAGAGGCAATCGTCGCGGCCGTTCCCGCGTATCTTCGCCACCACGTCGATGAACGATACGCGCGTGCTGTACGTCGAGCCACTCAAGTGGGTGTCCCGACTGCAAGCCGCCGGCATCGATGCGATCATCAAGATCGAAGTCGAGGCCGGTCATGGCGGGACCTCGGGCCGCTACAAGCAGTGGCGCGAAGTCAGCTACGAAAACGCCTGGTGCCTCTCCATCATGGGCCTGACCCGCTAGCCGCGGCCGACGTCCGTCCCTGATTGCGGGGCTTCCATATCGCGCCCCCCCCCGCTGGCGGGGGGGGATATGATTTTGGGGCCCGCGGGTGGGGATCATATGGTTGTTCCGGCATTCGGACTTTGCTGTGCCGGATAGTGGAATGAATGATGGTTCCTGTGCCATACCACGTCAAAAACACCGTTTTTTCGCGTGGTGTGGTACAGGACCTTGCCACAGAATCGGTTTTAATCGGTTGCATGCGCTCTTGTGGTACAAGAGGAATATCAAAGATCCTTGCAAAATGGCCGATTTCGCTGTGAAGCCCGGAATCGGCCATATCGGGCGTGTACCACACCACGGTCAAAATAGCGTTTTTCGGCATTCTGTGGCACAGACCATGCCGCACAGACCATGCGCGAAGATCACGTCGCCACCACCGTCTGTCCACTAGACGGACTGGGCGCATTGTTTTCGAGCACGGCCACATACCCTGTTGGCTATGGCAAAGAAGTATACAATCGCCGTTATCCCCGGCGATGGCATTGGCAAGGAAGTCACCCCCTGGGCTCAGAAGGCGCTGGAAAAGGCTGCTGAGGGAGTGGCTGATTTCGAATACGAGAATTTCGACCTGGGTGCGGAGCGTTATCTGCGTGATGGCGCGATCCTGCCGGACGAGGAGCTGGAGCGCATCAAGAAGACCGATGCGATCCTGCTCGGTGCTGTCGGTGACCCGCGCATCAAGGCCGGCATCCTGGAGCGTGGTCTGCTGCTGAAGCTGCGTTTCGCGCTCGACCAGTACGTGAACCTGCGTCCGTCCAAGCTGTACAAGGGCGTCACCTCGCCGCTCGCAAACCCCGGCGACATCGATTTCGTCGTGGTGCGTGAGGGTACCGAGGGCCTGTACTGCGGTGCCGGCGGAGCGGTTCGTCGCGACACTCCTGCCGAGGTCGCCACCGAGGTCTCCATCAATACCGCGTACGGCGTGGAGCGCGTGGTGCGGTACGCCTATGAGCTGGCGATGAAGCGTCGCAAGCACATCACGCTGGTGCACAAGAAGAACGTGCTCGTCAACGCCGGCGACATGTGGCAGCGCATTGTCGACCGTGTCGGCGAAGAGTACCCGGAGGTCACGCACGACTACCAGCACATCCTGACCGACAACCTCTTCGGTGACATCCTCACCGACGAGGCAGGTGCCGTTGTTGGCGGCGTCGGCTATTCCGCGTCCGGCTGCATCAACGCGAGCAACGAGTATCCGTCGATGTTCGAGCCGATTCACGGTTCCGCGCCCGACATCGCCGGTCAGGGCAAGGCGAATCCGACCGCGGCCATCCTGTCGGCCGCGATGCTGCTGCGCCATCTTGGCTTCGACGATGCCGCGGCCCGCATCGACACGGCGGTCGAGGCTGATATCGAGGAGCTGGGCTCCACCGTTCGCTCCACCGATCAGGTCGGCGAGGATATTCTCGCTCGCCTGTAACGCGGCGGTGGCGTGAACCACCCCAGTCTCGCTTTGCTCGGCAGCCCGCCAGCGGTGGCCTATATCTCGGTCCCGCTGGCGGGCTGTCGAGCAAAGCGAGACTGGGGTGGTTTCGCGTACGGGGTTTGAGACGACCACGCGGACAGATTCGGCGTGTAACGTGTATCGGGTGGATATCGAAAGTCGTGGGGAATGCAAGCGCCCGGGCGGCAAGCTGGTCGGGGTGACAGTGGCGTGCGCGCCGGATAACGGCCACGTCGTCGGCTGTCGCGTGGACGGTGATTTTTTCGTTGAAGGTGACGATGCCGCGGTCGACAGGTATCTGCGCCGTCTGAATGCGGCGCTTCTCGATATAGTGCAGCGTGATATAACACAGTGCGATACGCCGCCCGATGATCCGGATACCGTCTCCTATCTTGAACGCATCGCACGCGATGAGCATGTATCCGTTACCGGCGCGAATGTGGAAACGATACTGACCGCGTTGCGCCGCGCGCTGTCGGCTTGCGGCCGGGACGCCGCGCGACCGGCATCCTCGCGCCTCGCTTCGCCCGCCTCCGCGACGGCGCATGACGTGCGCAGGCGTGCAACGCCGTCCGCCGCATCGGCTGTTCCGACTTCGTCTGTCACAATTACGCCGGCGGCCTCGGCGCCTCAAGCGTCCCGCGGTCTCACACCGCCGGCATTCCCCGGCGAGTGGCACGAACGCTGGCATCGGCTCGCGCCGAAAATCGTCGTGGACAAGCCCCGCAGGCCGCAGGAACAGATGGATGTCGACGTGCAATGGTCCCGTGAGGTGGCCGCGGGGGAGCGCCCTGCCACTATCCGGTTCTGGCAGTGGGCGTCCCCGGCCGTGGTGGTCGGCCGGTTCCAGTCGATTCCGGACGAAGTGCACGAAGACGTCGCCGCGAAGGAGGGTTTCACGGTCGTACGGCGCTGCACGGGCGGCGGCGCGATGTTCATCGAGCCCGGCAACACGATCACGTACTCGCTGTACGCGCCGCGCTGGTTCGCCGCGGACCTGGACATCGAGGAATCGTACCGTCTGTGCGACATGTGGCTGATCGCCGCGCTGCGTGGCCTCGGCCTCGACGTCGGCTTCTCCGGTCTCAACGACATCGCCTCCAGCCATGGCAAGATCGGCGGCGCGGCCCAGCGCAGGTTCCCGCCCATCGGCTCCGGCCCCGGTTCGATACTCCACCACGTGACGCTCGCTTACGATATCGATGCCGTGAAGATGACCCGCGTGCTGAACATCTCCGGAGAGAAGATATCCGACAAGGCCGTGAAATCGGCCGTGAAGCGAGTGGACCCGATGCGGGCCCAGACCGGTCTGAGCCGCGATGGGCTGATTGCGCGTCTGGCGGACTGTCTGACGCAACCGGACGGTCCCGGTGCAAATTAGGCTACAATATGACAGAACCGACCGAAGACAGAGACGCGACGGGTTGGATTCCGTCGCGAGGACGCCGATGCGGATGCGGTGGCGGATGGTGCGCCGTCGTCGCGATATCGCAGGGGCTCCGTGTCGAGGTGCCGGCATGTCGGAAACGTGACCAGGAGGCGTCATGAGGGCAATCGGGCCGAATTCGTTCCCCGAAGAGGACAACGAGCTGTTGCATACGCCGTTGTTCAAGCAGGTGTCGCCGGAGCAGGCCAATGAGCTGATTCCCTACCTGCACGAGGCCGTATTCGACAAGGGCGACTATATCTTCCGCGAGGGCGACAGGGACCACCGCATGTATCTGCTGGAGCGCGGCCGCGTCAAGCTGATCCGCGAATCCAAGGACAGGCGCGTGCAGCTGCTGTCGATCCACGCGCACGGCGAACTGCTCGGCGAGATTCCCGTATTCGACCCGTCCGGCGGCCCCCGTACCGCCACGGCCGTGGCGATGACCCACGGCACGCACGTGGCATGGCTGGAGCATGACGCGTTGTTCGCGTGGCTCAACGAGCACCCGCGCGTCGCCATCGACATGCTGCAGGTGCTGGCGAATCGCATGCGCGGCAACAACGAGCGCATATCCGACCTTGTGTTCATGGATGTGCCCGCCCGCCTGGCGAAGACACTGCTCAACCTCGGCGCGCGGTTCGGCGAGCCGGTGGAAGCCGGGCTGAAGGTGCCGCATGACCTGACGCAGGAGGAGCTCGCCCAGTTGGTCGGTTCTTCGCGCGAGACGGTGAACAAGGCGCTGATGGATTTCGCGAACCGTCGGTGGATCGCGCGCGAGGGCCGGTCGATCATCATCTACCAGCCGGGCATGCTGATTCGGCGCTCGCAACGGTGACGGCTGCGCCGAGCGCGGTGAACGCCCGGCGTTCCAGCGGCCGTTGGAGAATGATTCGGCTTGTTTCCGGTCGTTTTACAGTCTTCTGACCGGTTTGTGAGTACCCTGTGAGGGATTGGGAATCAGTCGTTCGGATGACGTGCCCGGTAGAGACGCCCCTCTAGAATGGCAACCATGCCCAAGAAGAAATCCCTGACCGCAAAACGTGTGTTGTCGCTGTTCCTCGCGTATGTGCTGCTCTGTCTCGCCGGA
>OGCO01006761.1_pt1 | contig 9894 bp, 8 predicted proteins | sample 1570171 | NCBI WGS metagenome assembly OGCO01 (sample SAMEA4370583, study PRJEB24528) | human gut metagenome | reverse complement strand
GCAGTGCGCCTTCAAGCTCTCGGATATTGGAGCTGATATGATCAGCAACATAATGAAGCGCATCTACTTCTATATTAATATGTTCAAGTTCAGCTCTTTTTACCAGGATAGCAACACGGGTTTCATAATCCGGTGGCTGTACATCAACGGTTAATCCGACTTTGAATCGGGAGATCAGACGATCTTCGACACCGACAATATCTTTTGGCGGTTTATCGGATGAAATAACGATCTGTTTTTTATTTTCATACAGTGTGTTAAATGTATGGAAAAATTCTTCCATTGTACTGTCTTTGCCGGCAATGAACTGAATATCATCAATCAGGAGCATATCAATATTCCGGTACTTATCTTTAAATGCCTCCTGGGTTTTGTTCTTGATGGCTGAAATTAATTCATTGGAGAATGTTTCTGTCGTTGTGTATATAATTTTGTAATCTGGATTGTAGGAAAGAATGTAATGTGCGATGGAATGCATCAAATGTGTCTTTCCAAGTCCAACACCTCCGTAGATGAACAGCGGATTGCCGTAATCTCCGGGATCTGATGCGACAGCCAGAGCTGTTGCGTGGGCAAGTTCGTTGTTTTTGCCAACGACAAAAGTATCAAATGTGTAATTAGGATTCAGCGTTTTGTTTGTAATGATTGATGCAGCAGGTTTTTTCTCCGGCTCTACAGTCTGGGTGGCCTCAATTTTGCCGAGTTCTTCGCTGGTCGTAATGTGAATATCATAAACGTCATTAAAATACTCTGAAATAGTGACTTTCAGAGGCTGTTCGAACTTTTTCTTTATATAGCTGCACATTTGCTCAAGTTCATTGTTGACGAGAATGGTAATTGTATGACCTTCGACAGAATAGACAGTTAAAGGCTTTATCCATGTGTTAAAAGCAACGGGAGAAATGTCATGCTCAATTCTCATAATATCCAATATCTGATCCCAGTTTTCTCGAATTTTGTTAATCACGATAATCCCCCTAATTATAGTTTACTTACTAAATATTTTATAACATTTTAAATTTTTTTACAATGCTTTTGGTGAAATCTTGTGTGGAAATTGTGGATAACTTTTATCCACCGGTGTGTATAATATGGAAAATCGCCCCAATGGGTTTACATAAGATCGGACGAAAATCGTGGAAAAATAAGGGCTGTGAATAAGTTATTCAAATTATACACACCTCTTAAAGTAGCATAAATACTGAAAATCTGGTATTTATCCAATATTAATCCACAAGTTATCCACAAGTTATCCACTTTTTGTGGATAAGGTTATGAAAAACAAAATTTTTCCACAACCAGTAGTGAGTAAATTGTGGATAAATCCACATAGCACCTATATGTCGATAAATCGTGGAAAATGCTGCAAAAAATCGTGAAAAAAAATAATTGTTTTACTTGACGGAATGAGGGCAAACTAATATAATAGAATAGATTAGATAATACAATAACGTTAGTCTGTAAAAATATAGACTACGCAGGAAAAATAAAGGAGGTGTATACCTATGAAGATGACATTCCAGCCAAAGACAAGACAGAGATCTAAAGTACACGGCTTCAGAAAGAGAATGAGCACTGCTAACGGCAGAAAAGTTTTAGCAGCCAGAAGAGCTAAAGGAAGAAAAGTTTTATCAGCATAATCGTACCGTTTCATATGGTATCATAGATGTCAGCTTAGGCCGCAGATTTGTGGCCTTTTTCTTTCTTATTCGGGATGATTCGATGATAACCATGATATAATTTTGAGAAAGAAATGGAAGAATAGAATGGAATATTCAGAATCATTAAAGAAAAACAGGGATTTTAAAACTGTATATGGTAATGGAAAGTCACGTGCGAATAAATATTTGGTCATGTACGTGATGAAGAATGGAACAGAGAAGAACAGAATTGGTATATCTGTCAGTAAAAAGGTTGGCAATAGCGTTGTCAGACATCATCTGACACGTTTGATCAGAGAAATTTATCGTTTAAATGAACATCATTTTAAAAAGGGACTGGATATCATATTTATTGTCAGAGTCAATGCGAAGAAGATTGATTATCACACACTGGAGAAGGCATTGATGCATGTGGCAGATATCCACAGAGTTTTGGAAAAGAGCAGTAATGGGCAAAATGAGTAGAGTTTTAATAGCGATGATCAGATTTTACAGAAAGTATATATCGCCGATGAAAAGGGGATGCTGTATTTATATTCCGACCTGCTCGCAGTATGCAATTGAAGCTATTACGAAGTATGGTGCTGTTAAAGGGAGTTATCTGACAGCCAGAAGGATTTTAAGGTGTCATCCGTTTGCGAAGGGTGGTTACGATCCTGTTCCATAGACCAAGGAGGGCAATACGTTGAGTATTTTAGTTTTGACACAGACCGGGGGCATTTTAAAGCCTTTTGCAATTATCCTCGGTTTTATTATGAACTACATTTACCGATTCCTTCAGATTTTCGGTATTAATAATGTAGCTCTGACAATTATTTTGTTTACGTTGGTTATCAATGTGCTGATGATTCCATTGACGGTCAAGCAGCAGAAGTTTTCGAAGATGTCTTCTTTGATGAACCCTGAACTTCAGAAGGTTCAGAAGAAGTATCAGAACCGTAAAGATGAAAAGTCTATGCGTATGATGCAGGCTGAGACACAGGCTATTTATGATAAGTATGGTGCGAGTCCCACAGGCGGATGTCTGCCAATGCTGATCCAGCTGCCTATCCTGTTCGCATTGTATCGTGTTATCTATAATGTTCCGGCTTATGTTGAACCGGTACGTGAAATTTATGAACATATTGCCCAGCCAATCATGAGTGCATCAGGTGCCGGTGATATTATGACAACTCTGATTCAGGAAATGAGTCTGAGGGTTACAAACTTTGATATTACAGATATCGACAAAGTAATTGATGCACTTTATGTTGTTAAGAGTACAGGATGGAGTGCTGTCAGTGATGCATTTTCAGGCAGTGCAGATGTTGTGAGTGCGATTTCTCAGTATTCTACCGAGATCATTCATATAAACAGCATTCCGGGTGGTCTGAATATTGCAGATGCGCCTGTGGCACTTGGACATGGTATCAGTGGTATATTCCCTGGTATTATCATTCCTGCACTGGCAGGTCTTTCACAGTGGGCGAACCTGAAGGTTTCCCAGAGGAATCAGCCAAAGCCGGATTTGGATTCAACAATGGGCAGTACAATGAATACCATGAACCTGATGATGCCGTTCATGTCTGTATTCTTCTGTATTACACTTCCTTCCGGTATGGGTATTTACTGGATTGCAAGTGCTGTATTCAGAACAATCATTTACCTGTTTATTGATAAGTTCTTTAATAACAAGAGTGTAGATGATATTATCGAGGCTAATAAAGAGAAAGCTGCAAAGAAAGCCGAGAAACGCGGTGAACAGAACGCAAAACTTGAAGAATATGCAGCTATGAAGACAAAGAATATTGATCGTCGTTCTATTTCTCAGATTGCTAATGCAGGCAAAGGCAATGGAGATGCAAAGGCAGAGAAGAAGAGTGAATCTTCCAATGCCGGAGGAAAGAGCAGCAAGAAGGTTGATAAGAACAATGCAGAGGCGGATAAGAAGTCCATATCCGGATATGCGCATATGCTGAATCGACATGACGATTAATTTGGGGGATTACACGCATGGAATATATTGAAGTAAGTGCGAAGACAGTTGAAGATGCTATTTCCGAAGCTGCTATTAAGCTTGAAGTGCCAAGCGATAAGATTGAATATGAAGTAATTACTGAAGGAAGCACAGGTTTCTTAGGACTGATCGGCAGCAAGCCGGCAGTGATTAAAGCACGTAAGAAGTTCAATCTTCTTGACCATACAAAGGATTTCCTTGCAAGACTGTTTAAAGCCATGAATGTGGATGTCAATAGTACAGTGGATTATGATGAAGAGAGCAGAACAATGAATATTGTCTTTGATGGTGAAGACATGGGTCTGTTGATCGGTAAGAGAGGACAGACACTGGATTCTCTTCAGTACATCATCAGTCTGGTTGTGAACAAGGAAAGTGATTCTTATATCCGCATTAAAGTGGACACAGAGAATTATCGTGAGAGAAGAAAGGCAACACTTGAGAATCTTGCGAAGAATCTTGCCTATAAGGTGAAGAGAACAAGACGACCGGTATCCCTTGAGCCAATGAATCCTTATGAGCGCCGTGTGATTCATTCTGTACTTCAGAATGACCGTTATGTAGAAACACACAGTGAAGGTGAGGAACCATACCGTAAGGTTGTGATTACTTTAAAGAAAGATTACCGGGAGAGAAGTCCTAGAAGTGGTTACAACCGTGAGGGACGCTATAATCGTGAAAATAATTATAACCGCGAGAGAGGCTATAGAAGAGAACGTTCTTACAGCCGTGAAGAAGTTGAAAGACCTGCGGAGAATAATGAGAATAACGATAGTAATGATAATGTCTGATGCAGGCAGCACGCCGGAGGCGTTCTTGAATGTATAAATCTGGCATATGATCAGGGAGCTGTCGCATCAGTAAGGCGTGTATTCTATTTGATGGAATACGAAGCCCGGGATGCGGCAGCTTTTTTGTGTCGGCAGGAATTTGGGTGGAATTTTCTGTGACACCGAAAGGGCACTTGGTGCCGGGATGTGCAGGAGGTAGAAAATGCAGAGTGACACAATTGCAGCGATATCCACAGGCATGACGAATGCAGGTATCGGAAAAGTAAGGCTCAGCGGCGATGATGCGGTGACGATTGTTGACCGGATCTACAGAAGCCCTGGCGGCAGAAAGAGACTGAGTGATGTCTCAACACATACGATTCACTATGGCTATATTTATGATGGAGACTGCCTCATTGATGAGGTCATGGTATTGATTATGAGGGGGCCGAACAGCTATACAAGAGAGGACGTTGTCGAGATAGATTGTCACGGCGGTGTGGTTGTTATGAAAAAGCTCCTTGAGACGGTATTGAAATACGGCGCCAGACTGGCAGAACCGGGAGAATTTACAAAGCGTGCCTTTTTGAATGGACGGATTGATCTGTCTCAGGCGGAGGCCGTGATTGATGTTATTAATGCGAAAAGTGATATGGCACTGGAGAGTTCTCTGAACCAGTTAAGAGGAAGTGTCAAGAAAAGGATAGAGAAGTTAAGAAAAGGAATTATAGGCAATATTGCGTTTATTGAAGCGGCTCTGGATGATCCTGAACATATTCAGGCAGAAGGTTTTGGCGATGAGTTGGCTGTTCAGGTGCGCGGGTATATGGCAGAACTTCAGAAAATGCTGGATTCCGCAGATAATGGCCGTCTGGTCAAGGAGGGAATCAAGACTGTTATCCTGGGAAAGCCGAATGCAGGAAAGTCTTCATTGATGAATGTACTTCTGGGTGAGAATAGAGCCATTGTCACGGAAATTGCCGGCACAACCAGGGATACGCTGGAGGAACATGTCAGTATACATGGTATTCCGCTGAATATTATCGATACGGCCGGCATTCGTCAGACAGAGGATGTTGTGGAGAAAATCGGTGTCAGGAAGGCAATCGATTTTGCGGAGGAAGCGGATCTGATCATCTATGTTGTAGATAGTTCAACGGAGATGGATCAGAATGACGATGACATTATTCGGATGATCCAGAGCAAAAAGGTCATTGTGCTGATGAATAAATCAGATCTCCGGCCGGTTGTGTCACGCTCAGATATTGAGAAGCAGCTGCAGGCACCGATAATTGAAATATCAGCCAGAGAAGAAACAGGACTGGATATTTTCGAGGATACATTGAAAGACATGTTTTTCGCAGGTGATATTCACTACAACGATGAGCTTTGCATCACCAACGTGAGACATAAAGCTGCGATTGCAGCAGCGCTTGAAAGCCTCAAAATGGTGATGCACAGCATAGAAGATGGGATGCCGGAGGATTTCTTCTCAATAGATCTGATGGATGCTTATGAGCAGCTGGGACATATTATCGGTGAAGCAGTGGAAGATGATCTGGTGGATACAATTTTCAGTGATTTCTGCATGGGAAAATAAAGGAGTACAAAACGGTGGAATATAAATACGAAGCATACGATGTGGCGGTCATAGGCGCTGGACATGCAGGCTGTGAAGCGGCCCTCGCCTGTGCGCGTCTCGGACTTAAGACGATTATTTTTACAATTAGTGTTGAAAGCATTGCAATGATGCCTTGCAATCCGAATATTGGCGGCAGCTCAAAGGGACATCTTGTCAGGGAAATCGATGCCCTTGGCGGTGAGATGGGAAAGAATATAGATAAGACATTCATTCAGTCAAAAATGTTAAATAGTTCAAAGGGACCTGCGGTTCACTCTCTCCGTGCACAGGCTGATAAAGCGGATTACAGCCGAAAAATGCGCCAGACCCTTGAGAATACAGATAATCTTACAATCAAACAGGCTGAGATTGTGGACATTATCGTGGAAGAAGGATGTATGACAGGTGTGAAGACGCATACAGGCGGAATTTATCCATGTAAAGCGGCTGTGCTTGCCACAGGTACTTATTTGAAGGCCAGATGTTTGTGCGGTGAAACAATTACTTATACAGGTCCAAACGGATTAAAGGCGGCTAATGATCTGTCTGAAGCCCTTAAGAGAGAGGGGATTGAGCTGGTACGTTTTAAGACCGGAACTCCGGCCAGAATGGACAAGAGAACCATTGATTTCAGTAAGATGGCGGAGCAGTTTGGGGATGAGACGGTTGTGCCGTTTTCATTTACAACGGATCCGGCATCGGTACAGAAGGAGCAGGTTTCTTGCTGGCTGACTTATACCAATGAGGAAACACATCAGATCATCAGAAACAATTTGGATCGTTCACCGATTTATGCGGGTATTATTGAGGGAACAGGGCCAAGATATTGTCCGTCTATTGAGGATAAGGTTGTCAAGTTTGCCGATAAAAACAGACATCAGGTTTTTCTGGAGCCTGAGGGGCTTTATACAAATGAAATGTATGTGGGAGGTATGTCCAGTTCTCTTCCGGAGGATGTTCAGTATCAGATGTATCATACGGTGCCGGGACTTGAACATGCGAAGATTGTCCGTAATGCTTATGCGATAGAATATGATTGTATTCCGGCTACGCAGTTGAAACCAACGTTGGAATTCAAGAAAATCAGTGGTCTGTTCAGCGGCGGTCAGTTTAATGGCAGTTCGGGATACGAGGAAGCGGCGGCACAGGGATTGATGGCCGGTATTAATGCGGCGATGAAGGTGCTTGGAAGGGAGCAGGTGATCCTGAAGCGTTCGGATGCTTATATTGGTGTTCTGATTGATGATCTGGTTACGAAAGAAACCCATGAACCGTACCGAATGATGACATCCAGGGCAGAATACAGACTGCTTCTTAGACAGGATAATGCTGATCAGAGATTAACAGCAATTGGTCATGATATCGGTCTGATTGATGATATAAGATATCAACATCTACTTCAGAAGGAAGTGTTGATTTATCGGGAGATTGAACGTGTCAGCCATGTCAATATCGGTGCGGGTCCGAAGACACAGAAATTGTTGGAAGCATGCGGCAGTACACCATTGAAAACAGCTGCTACATTGGCTGAGTTGATCCGCAGACCTGAGCTGAATTATAAGATGTTGGCGGATATTGATGAGGATAGACCTGAATTGCCGGATGAGGTGACTGATCAGGTAGAGATCAGCATTAAATATGATGGCTATATAAAACGTCAGTTGAGTCAGGTAGAGAAGTTTAAGAAACTTGAAAGTAGGACACTTCCGGAAGATATCTGTTATTCAGATATCCATGGCCTTAGAATTGAGGCACAGCAGAAGCTGGATAAGATTAAACCGGTTTCAATTGGCCAGGCGTCACGTATATCCGGTGTTACACCTGCAGATATTTCTGTTTTGCTGATTCATTTGTCTCAGGGTGGTCAGAAGCAGCATATGCAGGACATGCACAACGATGAAAAGCCGGAAAATGATACACATGAAACCGCCAATAGAGAATAAATGAGGAAAAATATGTATTCGATTGAAAGCTTTAAGAAAAAAGTTAATATGTTACATATTGAATTAAGCGACAAACAATATAATCAATATGTAACATATTATGAAATGGTTGTAGAAAAAAATAAGGTCATGAACCTGACTGGAATTACTGAATTTGACGAATTTATTGATAAGCATTATATTGACAGTCTATCGATTGTCAATGCGGTGGATATGCACCAGGTTCAGAGTGCCATTGACGTGGGAACCGGTGCCGGATTTCCGGGGATTCCTCTGAAGATTGCCTTTCCGCATCTGAAAATCACATTATTGGATTCGTTGAACAAGAGAATTAATTTTCTGAATGAAGTTGTAGAAACGTTGGGCTTGGAAAATGTTGAGACATGCCATGGACGTGCTGAAGATTTTGGCCATAGAAAAGAGTATCGTGAGCAGTATGATCTTTGCACATCGCGTGCAGTGGCTAATCTATCAACATTAAGCGAGTATTGTGTACCATTTGTAAAAATCGGTGGACAATTTGTCTCATACAAATCCGGGAATGTGGATAATGAATTAAGAGAATCAGAAAAGGCAATCAGAATTCTTGGAGGAGAAATCGGAAAGGTCTGTAGTTTTGTACTTCCTGAGACAGATTTTGCGAGGACATTGGTTCCGATTAAAAAAATCAAATCAACAGGGAAAAAATATCCGAGAAAAGCTGGCACACCATCGAAAGAGCCATTACAATAGGGAGGCAGAACATGATTAGAGGCGTTTATCTCAATACACTGAATGATGATCTAAGTAAATGTATGAAGATTTATCAAGATGTTTTTGAAGAAGATATGAATGAGAATGTTGAAACTTGGAAAAATTCTAATAGTGAAGACATGGCGATTTATCTTCTTTTGTATAATGAAAACGAGATACCGGTGGGAACGGCCAGACTGATCTTTGATTTTGATGGTGTTTTCAAATTTGATGGATTGGCTGTGCTTCCTGAATTCAGAAAGAATGGTTACGGCGATTTCATTATGCATATGATTTTTGACAAAGCTTATCAGAGCGGTGCACATTATCTGGTAAGCAATGATATTTATCATATGCCTGATTATTTTAAGAAATATGGTTTTTCAATTGAAAATAATCATTTATTTACAAAGAAGGCTAAAGGTCGTCTTCAAAATTTAAAAGACTTATTAAAAGATGAAAATGTTTTAGGACATGTGGGAATTGGACATACAAGATGGGCAACTCATGGAGTTCCATCAAACTTAAACTCGCATCCACATACAAATAATGATGAAACAATTTCTTTAGTTCATAATGGAATTATTGAAAACTATAGAGAGTTAAAAGAAATCTTGATCTTACAAGGATATAAGTTTCACTCTGAAACAGATAGTGAAGTTGTTGTTCATTTAATGGACTACTACTATAAAAAAGAAAAAGATATGTTAAAAGCATTACAACGCGTTATTACTCGAATTGAAGGAAGCTATGCTTTATGTATCGTTTCATTAATTGAACCTGATAAAGTATTTATCGCTAAAAAAGACAGCCCATTAGTTATTGGGAAAACAGAAAATGCTTCTGTTGCTGCCAGTGATATTCCAGCCATCTTAGATTATACAAAAGATGTTTATTTCTTAGAAGATTATGAAATTGCTATCTTAAACAAAGGAAATGTTTCTTTCTTCGATCAAAATGGAAATCCAATTGAAAAAGAAATTACAACAATTCCTTATGATAATGAAGCTGCTCAAAAAGGTGGGTATGATACTTTCATGTTAAAAGAAATTCATGAACAACCATATGCCATCTCTGAAACATTAAGAGGACGTGTTGAAGGAACAGATCGTATCATTTTACCTGAGCTTGATGCCATTCATGATAAATTCAAAACTTTCAACAAAGCTTA
>OGCO01006751.1_pt1 | contig 9918 bp, 12 predicted proteins | sample 1570171 | NCBI WGS metagenome assembly OGCO01 (sample SAMEA4370583, study PRJEB24528) | human gut metagenome | reverse complement strand
ATAGAAGATTTGCTCCGTAAAGGACATCTTTAAAGGTGTCCTTTTATGATATAATAGAAAAGTAAGCTAAAACTAAAATTTAAAGAATAATGCAAAGGAGCTGTTGTTAATGGAAAAAGAAATATTAGAAATTTTAAAAAGACTTGAATCTAAAGTTGATGGAATAGAAAAGAAGCTTGATGGAATTGTAGAGCAAACTGCTGATTTAGTAGAGTTTAGAAATGAGATGTTAAATAAAGTTGATGGAATAAGAGAAGATCTATCGACTGTTGAATTAGTTACGGCTAATAATTATAAAGATATTGCAAAGTTAAAAGCAGTAAAATAGAAAAAATGAAAAATTGAAATTTCATATACATTATGAAATTTCAATTTTTTTTATTTTTAATAGATGAATTTAAACTGAATTATGTATTAAATTAATTATTGAACAATAGTTAGAAAAATGCTATTTTTAAGTTAATAAATTAATTATTTAACGAATGGGTGGTTATAGTGGCAAGAAAAACTATTAAAGGATTAGAGGAAATTATTGAAGATTTAGAAAAGTGTTTAAATGCACAGAATAAAATTAATGTTGAATTAGATAATCAAATATCACAAATGCAAATGATCGATGATGATAAATTTGAAAATAGTCCAATATATCATCAGATGGTCAAGGAAATTGAACAGTTGAGAGCTATTATAAGATTAAATGAAATAAACATTAAATCTAAAGAAGATACTATTAAAAAGAATAGAGATACTATTCAGCAACTATTAAAAGAAAATGAAGAGTTTAAAAGCAATAATTATGTTAATAAATTAAAAAACGAACGTGGTGCTGGAAGAAAAGAAATGTTTACTGAAGAACAAAAGGCTAGAGTAAAAATGTTAAGATTACAAGGCAAAAGCTACAGAGCTATTGCTAAAGATATGAATTGTAGTGTTGCTACTGTTCATAAAATAATTAACGAACAACAATGCTAATAAATATTAAACAAGAATAATTATTATTTAATATTTATCTTTTATTGAAGATAGGAAAAGTTAAAGTGATAAAAATACGAATTTACAAGAAAGTTTATTTATAGTAAACTTTAAGTGTTTCACAAACCCTTAAAAATGGCATAAAACCGTATTTAAGCATTTAAGAAAATAACAAAAACTGCGCAGAAGAATAATTCTGCGCAGTTTTTTCATTTCTGTATTTTTATTAATTAAGTTAATCAATAATAGTTGATGTTGATAAAGTATTTTTTACAGATAGTGCAATAAAACTTGATAAAAATATTATAGAGGCAGCAATAACAAATATAAACCTTAAGTTAATATAACCAGCTAAAACACTAAAAATAGAGATAGATAATGTTCTAAGACTAGTTACAATAAATCTAACAGAAGTAAAAACACGTCCTATCATATTTTTAGATATATTTATTTGTAGTAAAGAACGTATTCCAATAGGAGCAGTTGAAGCTCCAAAACCTATAATTAAATAGGCAAATATAACAATTATTATATTACTAGATAGTGCTGTTATTAATGTGCCTATTCCCAAAAAAAACAAGCCATATATTGTGAGATTAACAGTGTTTATATTTTTATTTTTTATTATAAATAAAGAGCTAATAGCAATTCCAGCACCTTCAGCAGCAGTAAGCCAACCATATGATGCATATGGAAGTCCCATATAGTCAGTTACAAGAATAACTATAAATGAACCTGTAATCCCTACTCCAATCAACAGTAATCCCCAAATTATAATAATATTTTTAACAAATGCATCTTTAAAAATAACTTTTAATCCCTTTTTTACTTCATAAAAGAAGTTTTCCTTTTTTATTGTAATATGAATGTTATTTATTTTTATTAAGCTAATAATTATTCCAGAAAGTAAAAAAGATAAAGCGTTTATGATTATACTTCCATTTATAGAGGTAGTAGATAATAAAAAACTTGCTATTATTGGACCTATGATCATAGTAGAAGAGTCTAATATTGATAAGATTGAGTTAGCTTTTGTAATTTGGTTAGTCTCAACTACTTGAGGGATAATAGAATTATTTGTTGCTCTATTTAGTTCATCACATATTCCTAATATTAATGTTGTTAAAAATATAGTTTGAGTAGATATATTAAATAATAGAGTTATTAGTGTTAATCCTCTTAGTATATTTGTAAAAATAATAATTTTCTTTTTATCTAATTTATCAATTAATGTACCTATAAATGGAGTGAATATTAAAGTAGGTACAAATTGGAAAATAAAAAAGCTACCTAAAACTAAGGATGAGCCTGTTTCTTGATATAAATAAACAATAATTGCAATATCATATATATAATCACCTAAAGAAGAAATTGTATTTGATATAAGAAAAAAAATAAAATTTTTTGTTAAATTTAATTGCATAATATTCTCCTATAAATTACAAAAAATTAATAGGAGCAGAATAAATCTGTTCCTATTAATAAAAATTAATATTCTTTGTAGTTAGACATAGCATAAACTTCAGTAAAACTATCTTCTCTTGTACCAATTAATGGTCTAGCTAATAACATAAATAATCCTCCTTTAAAAATATATTTATTTTAAAAGATAGAAACTATCTTTTTTATCGTATTAACAATTATTAAAAGTAAATGGAGTCATCTCATTAAGAACTTTTTCAACTTTTTCTTTACCTAATTCTGGGTATTCAGTTAAAAGCCAATATATTTTTATTATAGATTTTTTCCACTCTTCACAATATGGATGAGGACTTTTAATATCTTTGGTAATAGAAAAAGTTTCTCCTCTACATAATCCACCACAGAGATACTTAAAATCACACTTAGAACATGTTTCGTTTAAACTATTAATATTTAATGAAGCAAATTCATTTCTGACTGGGGAGTTAAAAAATTTTTCTTCTAAATTTTTATCAAATACATTACATATTTTAAATTTAGGATTGTAATTATTCATACAAGGATAAATGTCTCCTTTAGGGTCTAGAATCACAGTGATTATACCAGTTCCACATCCAATCATTCTATTAGTTATTCTTGCATTTAGGACTAATCCCATAAAATTAGTAGATTGTATATAAGGAATTGTAGATGGATCTTTTTTTATTAGATCAATAATTATGCCAACCATATCTTCTAATTTTGAAAATTCAAGATTTTCTTTAGCTCGTCCCATTTCCATTAAAGGTATTAATCTTAAATCTGTAATACCAAGTTCTTTACCTAGATATATGTAATCAGGTATAAGATGTAAGTTTCCTTTGTGAAAAACCATATTAGTTTGTAGACGAACATTATATTTTTGAAGTAACTTTATAGCTGAAATGGCTTTATCCCAAGTTCCTGAACCACGAATAAAATCATTTGTTTCTTTATTAGGACCATCAATTGAAATCTGAACATGTATATCTAATTCACTAGCAACTTTAGCGAACTCCTCATTTACAAGTGTGGCATTAGTAGATAAACCAAGCTTAAACCCATTTTTATGAGCAAATTTAGCCACAGATAAGAAATTTTGTCCTAATAATGGTTCGCCACCTAAAAAAGATAATTCTTTATTATTTCCCATAATTTTAGAAATATTTAAAAGAGCTTCTTTCATTTTTTCTAAATCTAATTCATCAGAAATAGTATTTGCTATTGTATTATCTGCAACAGCACAATGTTTGCATCTTAAATTACATCTCATAGTTTGAAGTAATGTAATTTTATTAGGTTTAATTCTATGTATATCTATTTTTTGGGGGTTAGGATATTCTTCTCCTAACTTGCGAACAACTTTACTTTCGATTAAAGGTGTTAAAAATTCTTTAGCAATAATTTCATAATCATCACCTAATATTTCTTTAGAAACTTCCAATAATGTTTTTTTACCAGTTAAGTTTCGTAAAAATTTTTCGCCTTGTTTAGTTGTTGCAATCCAATAAGGTATTTCTGGAAATAATAAAATCAAGTTTTCATTTTTCTCAGAAATTATTTTATATGTATCGCTTATATATAATTCCGAAAAATTCAAAATTTGCCCTCCTTAATAAATTATTAAGATAAATAGTTTAAATTCTTTTTATACAAGAATATGTTATAAAAAATAAATAAGTAATACTTTTATGTAAATTACTAGACTATAAATCATCATTTTCTCTAGAGCCTGTTAATGGAGGATTAGAGTATCCAATTGGAGAACTAGACATTACTTAACACCTTCTTTTTATTTGTTTTAAATTAATAAAGTAAATATAATAAAAAAATACAATATTATATTATATTAAGTTTAATATACCAATATTGTATAAATAATACAAAAAAATAATAACATTTTTATTTACATAAATCAACAAAATATGAAAAAAATTAATAAATAATATTAAAAGTATTATTTTCATTTTTTTTTAAATAATGTTTTTATATTATTTATTTAATATAAAGTTATATCAAATTGAAATAAGAGATAAATTAAATTCTAATAAATGGCAGTTTAAATTAGAGAAAATAGATTAAGAGGTATTTAACCTAATCTTTTTTAGGAGTTGTTCAATTTAAAAATATTTGTGTAAACTATTGAAAATATAGCGAAAGTGTAACAATGTAATATTACCATAATACATAGAGGTGATTTTGTGGGTAGATTTAAATTAGATAGAAGTACAATATCTGAAAAAAATAATAAAGAATTATCAGTTGATTTTTTAAAATCAGCTAATGAAGAATTAGTTAAAGAAAATAAAGAGTTAAAGAAAAAAATAGAAGAGTTAGAATCAAGAGCTTTAATTAATTCAAGAAAAGTAACAGATGAACAAGTTAAAAAAATTAAAGAGCTTAGAGCTTCTGGATTAAGTTACAGAGCAATAGTAAAAGAAATTGGATTAAGCACTTGTACAATCCAAAGAGCTTTAAAAGGTATTTATGATTAGTGTTAATTGGTAATAATACAAATAAAAAAGAATTTATTATAAGGAGAGGTTAAAATGAATTATTTAATTCCAGAAGAGATTAAAAATCAAATATTAGAACTCAAAAAAACTATGGAAAGAATTAAACTAGATGGATTAAATTTTGAATATAATCAAAATCCATACGGAGATATAGAGATACATATAATGGAGTTTAAGGAGCATTGGGAAGTTAGAGTAGTTAATGAGTGTAAAAAAGGTGGAGTATGGTATAGATTTTTAGATACTTATAAAATTATAGGTGATGAAGTTATATATCAAGATACTGAAAAAGATATATTATAGATATATCGTAATATTACAATAGAACAGAGGGAGATTATATGAAAAATAAAGAATTTAAATTAATTAAAAATGGTTATATATTTGAGTATGACTATAACTTTGGACACATCAATGTAGATAATGAATTAACAGAAGAATGTGAAGATTGTATTGAGGTTGGAATGGGAATTATATTTCCAGACCAACAAAGTTTTGAAGCAAAATATAATGAATGGTTAATAAAAGGAAGATAGAGCAATAATAAATTTATTGAAAATAAATAAAGGGAATTATGAGTAAAAAATTAGTGTCAGCAAAACTGGAGCAGTACTTACTAGGTTAATTTTATCTGATTAGCAGCCACGCATTTTTTACTCATAATTCTCTTTTCCGTTGAGGGGTTGATATAATTATACTTTATAGTTAAAATATAATTATAATACAGAGAGCGAGATGCGTATTTGTCATACAAAAGTATGTAAATACAACAAATAAATTTGTTTCTCGCTTATAGGGGAGACCCTCCAAGACCACCCTAAAAATATTTCAAAATCGAGGTGATAATTTTGAAATCAGAGAAAGTGAAAAGACTAAATTGCAGAGTATCAGAAGATGAATATAAGAGATTTGAAAAGAAGGTCGAGAAATCAAAACTCACTAAAAGTGAGTTTATGAGAAAGGCAATTTTAGAAAAAGAAATTATAGTTATTGATGATATTAAAGAGCTTGTTTTAGAGATGAAAGCTATAGGAATTAATCTTAATCAATTAACTAGAAAAGTTAATAGTGGAGAGATAGAAAATATTAAAGAGCTTCAAGAAATGAAAATAGAGCTTGATTATGTATGGAGAGAAGTTCTTCAAGCATTAAAGAAGGTGAATGGGTAATGGCAGTTATTAAAAGAATAGCCTCAAAGGCTACACCTAAAAAAATAGTAAGTTATTTAACCCAAGAGGAAAAGACAGAAGAAAAACTTATAGGGGGGAAGGATTGCGACCCTTATAATGTAGTTAATGACTTTAATATGACCCAAGAGCTTTATGGAAAAACTGGAGGGGTAAAATATCATCACATAATACAGAGCTTTAGTCCTGAAGATAATATAACCCCAGAAAAGGCTCACGAAATAGGCAAGGAACTTGCAGAGAGCCAATTTAAAGAATTTGAGGTATTTGTGGTAACACATAAAGATAAAGACCATATACATAACCATTTAGTGGTTAATAGCGTTAGTTTTGAAAATGGACTAAAATACAATGCCAGTAATAAGAGCCTATGGGATATAAAAAGAGAAAGTAATAGGCTATGCGAGAGAGAAAATTTAAAGACCTTAGACCTAGAGCATAAGGCAGAGAAAAGGATTAGTAGTGCCGAAAAGAGGATAATGGATAGAGGGCAAATCCCTTGGAAAGATGAATTAAGACAGATAATAGATATAGCAAGGGAAAGAACAAAGGATTTACAAAGTTTTAGGGAGTTTTTAGAGAGAAACTTTGATATAGAAACTAGAGTAACAAAAAACAGTATAAGTTATAAGCACCCCGACCATGGGAAAGCCATTAGGGGGAGGAGCTTAGGAGATAGGTACAATAAGGAGGAATTAGAGAATGAGTTTAATGGACAAGAAAAATCAATTTTTAGAGATGGAGAAAGAGGAACAAATTTCGGATATGAAGGAATTTCAAACCCTGATAAAGAATTTGAACGCAGAGCAGACAGTCTTGAACAACAGATTAATAAAGACCATAGACTTAATCGAGAAAGAGAGAGAGCTATACAAGAGCAACGAGAAAATAAGAGAAGAGAAGAACAAGGAACTAAGCGAGAAAACACAAGAAGCCTTCAAGATAATGACAAAGAAATCAGAGGAACTGAAAGAGCTTCATCAAGAGAAGTTAGAAAAGGCTTTGAAGGAAGTAGAAAATATAAAGAAATATCACATGGAAATGATGAGAGTATTAAGTCAAACAGTAGCTCAAGTAGAGAGAATAGACAAACTGAATTGGAAGGACAGAGTAAAGCAGTATGCAATTCAAACGGGAATAACGCTAGGAGCAATATTGATAATCCTAGGAGCATACCAGTTAATAAGTCTAATAAAGTAAGAGATTGGGATATGGAAAGATAATACTATATTTGATATATAGCTAAGATAATAGGAGGGAAATTTATGAAAGTTATAGAGGGATTTCATATTAAAAAAATTCAAAGAGGAACTAAAAAGGGACAAGACTATATAAACCATAATAAGAGGTATGTGTGGAAGATACCAGAAAGACTAGAAGGTCAAATAGATAAAGGTGATATTGTTTGGGTTCATGCTAAAAAAGACAATAAAGATATTAAAGCTAGAGTTTTAGTGGTAGATGTATTAGAGAATAATGATGGAGCATTAAGGAGTGTTATAAAGATTGCTAAGAAATGCAATAAATAGTGTAATACTCGATATATAACGAATATGACATTTACTTTTCAATTTTACTATAAGGGGCATTTGCCCCTTTTTCTAAAATTAAAACAGGTATCAAATTTTCTTAAGAGCTATATGGAGGAGCTTATCCCATAGGGGAGAGATTTATACCTTGTTGTCAATAGATGGAAGAAAATTCATTGTCTAACAGGTAAATATAAAGTAAAATAAAATAGTCCAACAAAGGAGGTGAAGTAATGGTACAAGCAGTAAGAGAATTAGATAGATATAGTAAATCAGAAATTGAAGAATGTTCAGAGCTATTGCAATATATCTATGTGAATGATGATGAATGTTTTGTAAGGGTTTTAAATAAGACTACAGGAAAAAATAAAGTATATCCAACAAGCTCATTAAAAGACCCAATGAAGTTAAGACAAGTAATTAACTCATTTGGTAGAGAAGATATATTATTTAGCTTAAATCCTTTTAGAACTATGGATAGAGCTACTAGGAGCAATCTATTTTGTATCAATGCAATACCAGTTGATGTTGATTATAAAAAGATTAAGGAGCTTAAAGATTTAGAGCCACATCAAGTAATTAAATTATTAGAAATGGACTTCTTTGAGAGGAAGATACCTACCCCTAACTTTGTAGAGTATGGAAATCAAATAAGACTTATATATAGCGTTGAAACTTGCTATATACCTAAGTTTAGGGATAATGTGGTAACACTAGCTAGAAGAATTTCAGAGGTGTTCTCACAAGAGTTAAAAGAGTATGGAGCAGAAAAGCAGAACCTAGAAAGTTATTTTAGGATACCAGGAAGCATTAACAGTAAAAATGGAGCAGAGGTTAAAGTATTTTCTTATGATGATGCAATAAGATATACCCTAAGGGAATTACAAGAGCTATGGCTTGATGAATTACCTAAGTGGTATAAGAAACGTAAAGGACGCACACAAGCCCCTAGAAAGGTCGTAAAGCTACATAACGTTTATTCTTTAAACTGTAATAGGTTAATGGATTTTGAGAAGATACAGAGCCATTTAAACAGTATTGGAGTAACAGAGCTTAGGTCAAGGTTATGTTTCTTGTATAGAAATTATATTTTAATAAAAAATAAATATCAGAATGGGGAGCTTAAAGCAGAAGATTATGAGTTAGCCAAAGAGGAAATGTTGAAGTTTAATAATAACTTTAATGAGCCACTAAGGGGACACATCATAGAGAGTGCTACAAGGGTTGTAAACTATCGTCAGTATCTTTACAAGAATGAAACTCTTATAGACTTCCTAGAGCTTGATTATGAGCTTTGTGAGAGATTAGGATTACAGAGCATATATAAGATTAAAACAAAGCAAGAAATAGAAAAGGATTATTATAAGCGAAATAGTGATAAGAAAATAGAAAGTGAAAAGAAAAAGTATCAAGAAAAGCTAATAGCCGATGGGAAACTAACTAAAAAAGAGCAGATAAATATTCAAAGGCAAAAAATAAAAGCCCTGTTAGAGCAAGGCTTTACACAAAAGGATATATCTAAGCATTTAAATATCCCATCTCGAACTATTGAGCGTAGAGTAAAAGAACTACGAACTCTACAAGAGATAGTATAAAATAAATTTAATAGAATTTCAATAGAATGGTGGATTTGCAATAATAAATTTGTAATCCGCCATTTTTTTTTCCGACCTATATGGGGGAACTTATCCCTTAGGGGTGTCTTTATGTATAAATATACCTTTCAGATTATTGCAAGTTTAAATTAAAACAGGTATCAAATTTTTTAAGAGCTATATGGAGGAGCTTCCTAGATTAGACAATATTTTTATTAAGGTTATGCTATGGTAGTAACAAGGGATTAAGAGAAGTTATGGGAGTGGGAACAATGGCTATAAAAGATGATTATATAAAGGTTAGGGTAAGCAAGGAGCAGAAGAAATTATTTAAGAGAGTAGCAGAGCTGAAAGGTATAACTTTGACAGAGCTATTAGTTGGTAGTACAGAAGAAATAGCTTTAAAGGAGCAAAAGAAACTAGAAAATAAAGAGAGCTTGGAGCAACGAGTGGTAGAGGTTGAGAAGAAATTACAAGAGATTAAATTAAAAATGGAGAGCCAAAGCTCAAAGAAAAAAAGTTTTTTAAAAATATTTTCAAAGTATGTTTACAAATTGAGCTTAAAAATCTTTTTATAAGTGGGGGATTTTTCGCAAAAATTAGTGTCAGCAAAATTGGATCAGCACTCACTACGTTCATTTTATCCGATTTAGCAGCCACGCATTTTTCTCATAACTCC
>OGCO01006746.1_pt1 | contig 9927 bp, 7 predicted proteins | sample 1570171 | NCBI WGS metagenome assembly OGCO01 (sample SAMEA4370583, study PRJEB24528) | human gut metagenome | reverse complement strand
GACAACGATCGGCGCTACCGATACGCCGAACTGCTTCTGCAGCTTGTGCAGAGAGTTATAGTAATCCGAGTTTTCCTCGTCGATCTTGGAGATGTAGAACATACGCGGCATTGCGTGCTCCTCACAGTGAGCCCAAGCCTTTTCGGTGCCGACGCCCGGACCGGACTTGCCGGTTGCGACGATCAGCGCGGACTCCGCAACGCGCAGTGCGCACTGCACTTCACTTTCAAAATCAAAGAAACCCGGGGTATCGAGCAGATTGATCTTGCAGCCGTTCCACTCTACCGGCGCTACAGCCGTGGAAATGGAAAACTTGCGCTTGATCTCTTCGGGATCAAAGTCACAAACCGTGTTGCCGTCCGCGATCTTGCCAACGCGGTCGGTTACACCGGCGATATTGAGCAGGCTCTCGACCAGCGAGGTCTTGCCGTCGCCGCCGTGACCCATCAGACATACATTACGGATCTTGTTAACCGGATAATTCGCCATAGTTTATATTACACTCCCCTGCCCTAACCTGTCATCGTGCCCTGCCGGCACGTTATACTCCTGGGCGCTTTGTTTCGCGGGAGCAATCCTCTCTTTGCTGGATCGTTCCCCTTCTTCGTTATTATACACCATACAAGCCAGGTATGCAAGCAGTTTTTTGTGCAATTTTCATGTAGCATTTTTCACAACGCCGTCGAATAACAGCGGCGGCCACTTAGTGTACGTTTCGCACACATTCTGATAAAAAATCCGAATTTTCCTTTGTTTTTTGCATTTCTGAAAGATTTTCAGCAAAATCACTCGCTTTTGTTTATTTCTTACAAATAAAATGATATAATTTTAGTGCTACTTCACAAAGGAAGAAAAAACACCCTTCGCACAATCTGACAAAGGGAAGCCTGTGACGGCATTTTGCACAGCTGGCCGTTCCGCCGATCTCAGGCAATATTCTGCCGCAGTTTTACAACACGATAGACGCATCTCCGGCGGTCAAGCATTTTTGCGGTATCTCGAATATCGCAGTAACTGAGAACGGAGAATTAACATAACGGTTGCATTCTCCATCCTCAATTCTCCGTTTTCCATAAAAAAGCCGCTTACCTGTCGGTAAGCGGCTTTGGGCTTCTTTAGTTCAGGAAATCCTTCAGCTTCTTGGAGCGCGACGGATGACGCAGCTTACGCAGCGCCTTTGCCTCAATCTGGCGGATACGCTCACGAGTTACGTTGAATTCCTTGCCAACCTCCTCGAGGGTGCGGGTATGGCCGTCCTCGATGCCGAAGCGCAGGCGCAGAACCTTTTCCTCACGCGGCGTCAGAGTCTTGAGCACCTCAACGAGCTGCTCCTTGAGCAGCATAAAGGAGGCCGCCTCTGCCGGTTCCGGCGCGTCGTCATCCGGGATGAAGTCGCCGAGGTGAGAATCCTCCTCCTCGCCGATCGGCGTCTCGAGCGATACCGGCTCCTGCGCGATCTTCAGGATGTCGCGCACACGGTCAACCGGCATGTTCATCTCCTTGGCGATCTCCTCCGGGCTGGGATCGTGGCCCAGCTCCTGCAGCAGCTGGCGGGAAACGCGGATAACCTTGTTGATGGTCTCAACCATGTGTACCGGAATACGGATCGTACGCGCCTGATCCGCAATCGCACGGGTGATCGCCTGACGGATCCACCACGTTGCGTAGGTAGAGAACTTAAAGCCCTTGGTGCTGTCGAACTTCTCAACTGCCTTGATCAGACCGAGGTTGCCCTCCTGGATCAGATCGAGGAACAGCATGCCGCGGCCGACATAGCGCTTTGCAATGGAGACAACCAGTCGCAGGTTCGCCTCAGCCAGACGCTTCTTTGCACGGTCGCCGAGCTTGATATCCTTCTCAAGCTGTGCGCGCTCCTCCGCCGGAATGGCATCGCCTTCGTTTGCGATACGCTCTGCGGCCTCATTGCCCTTCTGCATGCGCTCTGCGAGCGTTACCTCCTCCTCAGGGGACAGCAGATCGACCTTGCCGATCTCCTTCAGATACATGCGGACCGGATCGTCAATGGCAAACGTCTCAGCCATGGCAGAGGTATCGACCAGTTCTTCCTCCGGAACCTCTTCCACTTCCTCCGGCTCAAAGGAGTCGTCATCGTCACCGATGACCTTCTCCAGCACACCGTTCGTCTCGACCTCGATACCCATGGTCTCGAGCGTCTCGTACACCTTGTCGATGTCCTCGCTCGACAGCTCCAGATGGCTCAGTGCATCCGAGATCTCCTTGAGGGTCAGTCGGCCGTTCTTCTTGCCAAGCGCGAGCAGGTCGCGCAGGATCTGCTGCTGTGCTGCCTGCTGCTCCTGTGCGTTTGCGGCTGCATTTGCGTTTGCTTTCGTCATATCGTTTGTCCTCCCGCGTTTTGTTTTTTGATGCGTCCGAATGTAAGCAGCGGGTCCTCTCCCGCCTGCGTAATGGTTCCATCCTTGACGCGCTGCATTCGTATGGTGTTTATGTATTCCTGCAGTTCCCCTCGATGCTCTCCGGCCGGAATGCCGGGTTCGAGTATCGCGGACAGCAGGCTCATTTCGTTAGGCTCCAGCCATCCCTCAAAGGACAGCACATCGACCATCTGGTCGTTTCGGTTCAGCTCCAGCACGCGCTCGTATATCTTACGCAGCACCGGTGCGGAAAACCACGCCGGCTGCAAGTCCTTTTCGGCAACGGCAATCAATTTCTGGTCCGAGAACAGAAGTCTAAGCACGTTCTCCTCGGCCTTTGCGGATTTCATGTCGGTATACGCCAGAGACCTGTCCTTCGGCTGCGCCAGTCCGACCGGAGAGCGTATCTCACGCCGTTCGGCGGCCTTTCGCCGCTTGCGCTGAATGCCAAGTTCGCGCCGAACCTCAACGTTCATGGCTTCGGCGGTCACGCCTGCCATCTTGGCGGCACGTCCGGCGTAGACCTCGCGCTCGATGGTACTCTCGATGCCGGCGAGCATGCGCGCTGCATCTCTAAGGAACAGCACGCGTGCTTCATCATCCTCAAGATCGTACTTTGCGGCGATCTGTTCAATGCGGAACGCGTTGTGGTCCTCGCTGCGTTCAATCAGATTGCGGAACGCATCCGCGCCGCGTGCCTTGATGAATTCATCCGGGTCCTTGGCCCCCGGAATACGCAGCACCTTGACCTGCAGATCACATTTTTTCAGAATATCGATCGCGCGCTGTGCCGCCGCCTGACCGGCTCCGTCCGCGTCATACGAGATGACAATGCGGTCGGTATGCCGCGCGATAATGCGCGCCTGCTCCTCGGTCAGCGAGGTGCCAAGCGATGCAACTGCGGAATCAAATCCCGCCTGATGCAGCGCGATGACATCCATATAGCCCTCGGCTAAGATAAAATAATCGTTCTTCGTGCTTTTTGACAGGTTGAGCGCAAACAGATTGCGGCTCTTGTGGAAGATCGGCGTTTCCGGCGAGTTCAGGTACTTCGGCTTGGAATCATCCAGCACACGGCCGCCGAATGCGATCACATGACCGCGCACGTCGATGATTGGGAACATGACACGGTTGCGGAACCGGTCGTAAATATGTCCCTTTTCGCTGCGGCTGACCAGACCGGCGTCCATGAGTTCCTCGCGCGTGTAGCCTTTGGCCGTCATCGCATCGATGAGCGCGTGGAAGGAATCCGGTGCATAGCCGAGTCCGAAACGGTTCATCGTCCTTCGGGACAGACCTCGGTTGATAAAATACTGCTGTGCGGTTCGGTTTTCCGGCCGCCAGAGTGTGTCATAATAATAGCGTCCAGCATCCCTGCAGAGCGCGTACAGACGCTCTCTGTGGCGCGCCGCTTTGCGCTCGGCTTCGCCCTGTTCGGGTATCTGCATGCCCGCCCGCTCGGCGAGATAGCGTACCGCATCCGGGAAGGTCAGACCTTCCGCCTTCATAATAAAGGTGATGACACCGCCGCCTGCGCCGCAGCCGAAGCAGTGAAAGATCTGCTTGTCCGGCGAAACCGAAAACGAACCGGTTTTCTCATTGTGGAAGGGACACAGACCGAAATAGTTCGCGCCGCTCTTTTTCAGCTGCACATATTGCGAAACGATCTCTACAATGTCGTTCCGCGCTGACAGCTCGTCCAGAAATATACGGTCAAACGGCATTTCGTGCCCCTCCTTCCCTATTTATCGAACGAAAACGAATATATGATACCCATTTTCGTTAATCCTCAATCTTATTCCAGCTTTTCGGAATAAATAAATTCTTATAGACCGCTATCGAGTAGCGGTCGGTCATGCCTGCAACATAGTCACACGCGATCCGCTCGAGCGCCTCCCCCCGGGCCTGCAGCACGAAGTAATCATCCGGCAGCTCGTCGGGATGCTCAATAAAATATTCATACAAACTGCGCAGCATGGATTTTGCGCGTTTTTCCTCGCGCTGTGCAGCCGTGCCGTGGTACACATGATCGAACATGAACTGCCGCAGCTCCATCATGTCCGCGTGCATCTGCTCGTCCATGCCGATCTCCAGATACCGCTGACCGTACTCGATCATCGCCGTCACCAGCGTGTCAATGCGCTTGCCGTGCGTCTCACCCAGGCGTTTCCTCAAATGCTGCGGAATATCGTTCTCGCGGATAATGCCCGCGCGTACCGCGTCATCAATATCATGGTTGATGTAGGCAATGCGGTCGGCAAAGTGGATAATGCGGCCTTCCGGCGTACTCGCCTTGCGCCTGCCAGTATGGCAGACAATGCCGTTGCGCACCTCGCGCGTAAGGTTCAAATCCTCGAGCACATCCACAACGCGCAAACTCTGCTCGTTGTGCCGAAACCCGAATGGACAAGCCTCGTCAAGCGCCGCCTCTCCGGCGTGGCCGAACGGCGTGTGCCCGAGATCATGTCCAAGTGCGATCGCTTCGGTCAAATCCTCGTTGAGTCCGAGCGCCCGCGCGATGGTCCTCGCAATCTGCGCGACCTCGAGCGTATGCGTCAGCCGAGCACGGTAGTGGTCACCCTCCGGCGAGATAAATACCTGCGTCTTGTTGCCCAGCCGCCGGAACGCCTTTGAATGGATAATGCGGTCCCGGTCACGCTGAAAGCAGGTGCGGTACGGACACGGTTCCATCGGGCGCAGCCTGCCTGCGGAGCTGTCCGCAAAGGTCGCCCACGGCTCAAGCACCGCGTGCTCGCGCTGTTCGTTCTGCTCTCGAATGGTCATATGTACCGCCTCCTCAGCCTCGGAGAATCCGTCACATAATAGTTATACGAAACGAAATCTGAAAATCCTCTTTTTTTCACAAAAATTTTTTCAGAATTTTGTGAGCCTTGCAAGCCGATATTTACTTGACACGCCGACCCATGAATCGGGTCTCCATGACCTCGGCGTAGACCTGCCCTGCCGTGGCTTCGGCAAGCGCCCGATTGAGCTCGTCCTCCCGACCGGCGGGCAGCGTCACGGTCAGCGTTACATCCGCGCCGTAGTCGGTCTCCTCGACCGCGCAGTCGTGATCAGGCAGCAGGTGCAGAATAATCTCGTACAGATTGTACGGGCACGCGATGAGCGCCACCGTGTACAGGCTCATTCTCTGCGCACCGGCCGCCGCGACAGCCACCTGCGCACCCTGCGTGTACGCGCGGACCAATCCGCCCGTGCCGAGCAGAATACCGCCGAAATAGCGCGTGACAACGCAAACGCAGTCAGTCAGGTTCTCGTGGCGCAGCACCTCGAGGATCGGCATGCCTGCCGTGCCCTGCGGTTCTCCGTCATCCGAGTAGCGCATCACATTGCCTTCACGGAGAATGTAGGCGTAGCAGTTGTGTGTCGCGTCCCAGTAGGTCTCGCGCATCTCCTTTATCTTCGCTACCGCCTCTTCGGCGGTTTCAACGTGCCACAGCCGTCCGGTGAACTTGGAGCGTTTTTCTTCAAATTTGTCCTCGCCGTAATCGGCAAAAGGCACAAAGTAGTCTTTTTCCATCTATTTCACTCCGATGGGAAATTTAATTGAGAATAGATAATGGAGAATTGAGAATTATGGTATCGCGCAAGGATAGCTTGTCGCAGCGCGGACGGAACTCGCGCAAGGATAGCGACATTTTCCATTTTCCATTCTCAATTTTCAATTACTTAGAGATTTAACATTTACAAAAGAGGTACGAATTATGATTCAGCTTGCAATTCACGAGGCCATCAACGGCCGCGATCTGGACTACACCATCGCTCGTGCAACGATGGAGGAAATGATGGACGGCACCGCGACCGACATCGAAATGGCAACCCTACTGACGGCGCTCCGCATGAAGGGCGAAACCACCACCGAGATCACGGCGTGCGCCGAGGTCATGCGCGAAAAGGGCGCGCACATTGAGCCGAAGGGCGCGGTCATGGATATTGTAGGCACCGGCGGTGACGAGGTCGGCTCGTTCAACATCTCCACGACCGCCGCATTCGTGGCGGCGGCGGGCGGCGTGCCGGTGGCAAAGCACGGCAACCGGTCGGTTTCGTCCAAGTCGGGCGCGGCTGACGTGCTCGAGGAGCTGGGCGTTGTCCTGTCGCTGTCGCCCGAGCAGAACGAAAGGGTGCTGGCGGAAACGGGCATCTGCTTCCTGTTCGCACAGGGCTATCACAAGTCCATGAAGAACGTCGCGCCTGTCCGCAAGGGCATGGGCGAGCGCACCATCTTCAACGTGCTTGGCCCGCTGTCCAATCCGGCGCGCGCGACTATGCAGCTGCTCGGCGTGTACGATGAAAGCCTCGTCATGCCGATGGCGCAGGTGCTGAGTAACCTCGGCGTAACGCGCGGCATGGTGGTCTGCGGCGGCGGCATGGACGAGGCCAGCCTCATCGGCAGGAACAAGGTCTGCGAAATCCGCGACGGCAAGCTGACGCCGTATGAACTCGACCCGACCGAATACGGCCTGTCGCTCTGCACGGTGGACGAGCTGCGCGGCGGCTCGCCCAAGGCAAACGCACAGATCACCCGCGACATCCTCTCCGGCAAGGAGCAGGGCGCAAAGCGCGAGGAAATCCTGCTGAACGCAGGTATCGCGCTGTACCTCGGTCTGGACGGCCTGACGCTGGCAGACGGCATCAAAAAGGCCGCAGAGATTATCGACAGCGGCGCGGCGTTCGCGAAGCTCGACCGGTTTGCAGCGGCAACGCAGGAGGCGGCAAAGGCATGATCCTCGACGAACTGGCGGCGCACGCCCGCGAGCGGGTCGCGGCGGACAAGGCGAAAATCCCGCTCGAGGACATGAAGGCGCAGGCGGAAGCACTCCCGCAGGGCGATTTCCGGTTCGAAAAAGCGCTTTCCGGTAAGGACTGCGCGTTCATTTGCGAGATCAAGAAGGCCAGCCCGTCCAAGGGCGTCATCGACCCGGTGTTCGATTTTGAGAAAATCGCGCAGAGCTACGAGCAGGCCGGCGCGGACTGCGTTTCCTGCCTGACCGAACCCAAGTGGTTTCTCGGATCGGACGAAATCTTCAAAAAGGTTAGGGGAATCGTCACCAGACCGATGATACGCAAGGATTTTACGGTGGATGAGTACCAGATTTATCAGGCCAAGGTCCTCGGCGCGGACGCGGTGCTTCTCATTTGCACACTGCTCGACACCGAAACGATACGCGATTATATCGGCATTTGCGACAAACTCGGTCTCAGCGCTTTGGTGGAAACACACGATGCACAGGAAATGCAGTCCGCTGTACAAGCGGGTGCGCGGCTCATCGGCGTGAACAACCGCAACCTCAAGGACTTCACCGTGGACCTTGGCAACGCGGCGCGGCTGCGCGAGGGCGCACCGGACGGTACGGTTTTCGTAGCCGAGAGCGGCGTTTCCGCTCCGGCGGATGCGGCGGCACTGCGAAAGACCGGCGCGGATGCCGTTCTGGTAGGCGAGTACCTCATGCGTGCCGCAGACAAGAAACAGGCGCTCGATGCCCTGCGGGAGGCGGTAAAATGAAGCTGAAATTCTGCGGACTGACCCGCAAAGAGGATATAGAGGCCGCGAACGAAACAAAACCGGACTTTATCGGCTTCGTGTTCGCGGAGAGCCGCCGTCATGTGTCGGATATGGATGCGGCGCGGCTCAAGGAGCACCTCGACCCGGAGATTAAGACGGTCGGCGTGTTCGTGAACGACGAACCCGAGCACATCGCCGCGCTCGTGCGCGATGAAGTCATCGACATCATCCAGCTTCACGGCGGCGAGAGCGTGCATTATATAAACAAGCTGCGAAAGCTGACGAACGCGCCCATTCTCTACGCCGTGCGCGTGGAAACGCACCGCGACATTGAGCAGGCGGACACCCTGCCGGTGGACTGGCTGCTGCTGGATACCTATGTAAAGCACGCCTACGGCGGCAGCGGCAAGACGTTCGACTGGTCGCTGATAGGCGAGGTAAACCACCCGTATTTTCTCGCGGGCGGGCTGAATGAAACCAACGTCCAAAGAGCCGCACAGACCGGCGCGTATGCGCTCGACCTGTCCAGCGGCATTGAAACGGACGATGTAAAGGATATTGATAAGATGCGCCGCGTATCGGCGCTTGTGAAAGGAGCAAACCAATGAGCAAGGGACGTTTTGGCGTACACGGCGGCCAGTATATGCCGGAAACGCTGATGAACGCTGTCATCGAGCTGGAGGAAGCCTACAACCACTATAAGAACGATCCGGCATTCAACGCAGAGCTGACCGAGCTGCTGAACAACTACGCAGGCCGTCCGTCGCGCCTGTACTTTGCGAAGCATATGACAAACGACCTCGGCGGTGCGAAGATCTACCTCAAGCGCGAGGATCTCAACCACACCGGCGCCCATAAGATCAACAACGTGCTCGGTCAGGCACTGCTGGCGAAAAAGATGGGCAAGACCCGCCTGATCGCAGAGACCGGCGCCGGTCAACACGGTGTAGCGACCGCGACCGCTGCAGCCCTGATGGGCATGGAGTGCGTGGTGTTCATGGGTGTGGAGGACACCGAGCGTCAGGCGCTCAACGTGTACCGCATGCGCCTGCTCGGCGCGGAGGTCATCCCGGTCTCGACCGGCACGGGCACGCTCAAGGATGCCTGCTCGGCAGCCTTCCGCGAGTGGACCTCCCGCATTGACGATACGCATTACTGCCTCGGCTCGTGCATGGGCCCGCACCCGTTCCCGACCATCGTGCGCGATTTCCAGTCGGTCATCTCCAAGGAGATGAAGGACTACATCGCCGGTTACTATGGCAAGGCACCCGGCAAGATCGATCCCGCGATTCAGAAAGCCGTGCTCGGCGACGAGCAGCCGCTCGCTCCGGACGTTGCCCCTGGTTCGCTTGTCACGACGACCTACGACGAGCTTGCCGAAGAGCTCGGGGATCTCGCCAAGAGCGAGGAAGACGTCCTCATGTACGCCATGTTCCCCAACGAGGCACGCCAGTTCCTCGAGAAACAGCGCAAGATCGAGAATACAAACTTCTTAATGAACGATGCCGTGAGCATCACCAAGGAGGAGGACTACGTGGACATCGCACAGATTCGTGACCTCGTGAAGCTCGTCGAGGAGTCCGGAGTCGGAGAGATCACCGTCGAGGAAGCCGGCGCCAAGGTCACCATTCGCACCCCGGGCATGCAGCCCGCTACCTACGCCCCGGCTCCCGTCATGCCCCAGGCCGCTTCGGCACCCGCTGCGGCGGAGGCTCCCGCACCCACTGCCGCTTCGACGCGACCGGCGAGCTGGAAGCCTGTTACCGCCCCGATGGTCGGCACCTTCTACGCCGCGCCTTCGCCCGACGCCGATCCCTTCGTGACGGAGGGCGCAACGGTTGGCGCAGGCGAGACGCTGTGCATCGTCGAGGCCATGAAGCTCATGAACGAGATTGCCGCCGAGGAGGCGTGCGTCGTGCGCGAGGTCTGTATCGACAATGCCGCACCCGTCGAGTTCGGCACCGTCATGTTCTACGTCGAGCCCACCGCCGAGTAGGAAAGGCTCAGGTC
>OGCO01006739.1_pt1 | contig 9935 bp, 7 predicted proteins | sample 1570171 | NCBI WGS metagenome assembly OGCO01 (sample SAMEA4370583, study PRJEB24528) | human gut metagenome | reverse complement strand
TGTCTGCCAAAGTCCTTGCGATGTACGCAGACACTAGAACTCCGTCAATGGAACCACAGTGGCTTGCCGCTGGGTTAAGTCAGTGCTTAATTGCTGCAGTTCACAGAACCAAGTTATGAACCCCCATCGGTGCAATGATTTTGTTGCTGAACCAAATTTATTACAGCGCACACCGGATAGTGATCCGACAGGTATATTCCATTTTCTTCATCTGTCCATTTATATACTGTTTCACACTGCCAGTCTCCCTTTAAAACAATGTAATCTATACTGCATGGCGGATCATTTGGATCGTTTTTATAATATCCGTGAAACGTGATTCCTATATCCTTTGTCAAATTGTTAAATAATGAATCCCTGCTAATAATTTCCATCTCTGGTGCATTTGGTTCTGCATTAAAATCACCACACAAAATTACAGGAATATCCTTCCAGAAACGTTCCTGTTTTAGCTGATTCAAAATCTGAGTCAACCCTTTCTCTCTTGCCTGTGCACCAATATGATCAAGATGCGTATTAATAAATCGAAATACCTTACCGCTCTTAATATCTTCAAATACTGCCTCTGTTGCTGTGCGAGGACAACTACTCTGCTCTTCATAGCGTGATCCAGGCACATCTGGTGTCTGAGACAGCCACCAGGTTTCCATACTGATCAAATTAATTCTGTCCCTGTGATATGCAATGCTCATCTGCTCATCACGAAGATTTGCTCCGCGTCCGCAGCCAATCACATAATACTCATTCAGATTTTCCTTAAGCCACTTAGCAACATGCGGAAGCACCTCTTGAAATCCTATAATATCTGGTTTTTCCTGATTGATTTTTCTTAAAATCAGTTTCTTTCGGTTTGCAAATTCATTAAGTCCGTCCTGACCGTAATCACAGCGGATATTGAATGTTACTACTTTCATATTTTCTCACCCCGGCAAATGTCTTATACTTTTTTGTAGGAAATTCGCAATCACTTACAGTGAATCTTCTCAACTGATGATGATATTGTATCACATATGCAATATAGAGACAAGGTGGAAAATATTTTGTAAAACGAAAAATTGCTGCAAAACAATCCTCAATATGTTTTATGTACTGATTACATCGTATTTTTACATAATTCATCATATTTTCTCCAATTACTTATTCCATCATTTTCAATACGTAACCTTCGCTAGGACGGCCGAGGCGGATGAACTTTACGAGGCGATTCCCGTGTGGGAGCGGGCTTACGCAGTAACTAAGACAAAAAGGTGCATAGAAGGCGCCGCGGGAACAAGGGGCGCCGACAAAGTCATCGCCGAGGACGCCCTTCTCAGAACTTACTGGGTGCACTCCTACCGCCCTTCGTAAAACTTCTGTGGCACCAACATTAGTTCACCACTTCCACCATATCTCCCTGGCTCCTGATCCACATATCAATGCCGTCTCCAAACACCTCTGCGCTGATCAGATAGCCTTCTGGTCTCTTTGCGATAATCTGTGCTGTTGGCAGTCGATCTAGTACAGCCTCGACGCTGCTTCCCTTATAGATAAAGCGAATGCTGCGCAGCCGTCCGCCATACATAAACTGGATGCGCTTGCGAAACTCTCCTTCTTCGAAGCGGTCACGATATGGAATTTCAAATGTCTCTTCTAATACCTCAAAAGAACGGATTCTATCTATTCGATAAATTGTTGGAAAGCTGTCATCTTTATTTGTAAAATGAGATTCCTTGTCAATATCAGCTATAAAGGCTGGCATATAAAAATAAAATTCAGAAAACATAATGCCAACTGGCTTAATCTTTCTTTCCACAATCGCACCATTCTGCTTCTGATATGAAATCTTCATCATACGCTGTTCTTTGACTGCCATTCCCAAATCCCACAATTTTTCAACAAGGTGCTGTCTATGCTGTGGCTCTATATAATGAAACAGTTCATTTGAGATCAGTTCTTTGATTGCCTTTTGCTTTTCTCTCGGGACACCATTATTTATAAGCTTTCGAAGCATAGGCTCAAGCTCATCTTTCCTAAATGCACGACTTTCCAAAAGAATTTTGCAAACAGCCAGCACTTCACTGTCTGTAAAGGTCGGTGCTTCTTTTGTATGTAAAAGATAGCCATGCTCTTTACGGCTGTATACAAGCTCATAGGAATCTTTTCCATTTGCTGCCTGCTCATCAAAAAAGGCCCTCAGATCATCAAGATCACGCTGGATAGAACGCTCTGTGACATTCGCGGCTGCTGCCTCCTTTGCCTTGTTTATCACCTCACCTTTAAGTAATCTGGTGTAAAGCTGTAAAATACGCTTATATTTGAAATCAGAGTTTGCATTCTGCGCGCTCTTTCTGATTTTCGCGTTTTCATTGCTTTCTTTCATACTCTTTCTCATATCCCCATTCCTTTCTTTTCTTCTGCAAGCTTTTTACATCCTGCCAATAATTCTATCATAATTGCTCTATGTTTTCTATCTGATGGTCGTTTTGCAGTTAAAACATTCTTTAATGACTGGCAGCCATAAAACATATATGACAAATCTGCCGCCTTTGAGCAGTCAAATCCACGTAAATCCAAATACTTAAGACACTTACATCCATAAAACATATTTTCCATATGAAGTACTCTTTGTGTCTGAAAATGACTCACATCAAGTATTTCTACTTTTGCACAGTCTCTAAACATTCTTGCAAAACTCTCTGTATGTGATGTATCAAAGCGGCTTACATCAATACTTGTAAGACTTTCACATCTACAAAACATGTTACTCATATCTATCACATTTGCTGTATCAAAGCTGCTTACATTAAGCTTCGTTAACTTGCTGCATCCGCAGAACAAATATGACATGTTAGTTACATTTTTTGTATCAAAGCCTGATAAATCAAGCATCTGTAAACAATTGCAATTGTGAAACATTTCCCTCATGTCCTGCAGTGCTCCTGTCGAAAATGAGGATAGTTCGATATGTCTTAACTGCTCGCAGCCTGCAAACATATTTCTCATATTGATAACATTTTTTGTATAAAAAGATAATACGTCAAGCATGCGAAGACTTCTGCAGTTTTCAAACATTCCACGCATATATACTGCACTTTTAGTATCCCATCCGCTTAAAACTAGCTTTTCTAACTGAATACATTCTCCAAACATTGACGAAAAATCAATTACATGCTTGGTACAAAATGAACTTAAATCCAATTTTTTTAAACTGCTGCAATAATCAAACATGCTTTTCATATTGATTACATGTGATGTGTCAAAATAACTCACATCCAAAGTCTGAAGCTTACTGCACCAATAAAACATTCCTTCCATATTAACTACATGTGATGTGTCTAGTCCTGATACATCCAATTTTTTCAGGCTATGGCATCCACAAAACATATAACTCACATCTGATACACTGCTTGAATCAATCCATTTATCTAAATTGATTTCACAGAGATTCTCATATCCCCAAAACAGTCCTCTGGCGTTTTGCAGCTTTATTTTGGTATCTGAAGCTATATATAATTCATACAACAGTTTAGAATAAATGAAAACCTTCTTTGCCCATGCCAAAATGCTCCGATCATGTGCTGCAGACACATCCCACATTTCTTCCTGACATACTTCCAATGGCATTTTAGAACAAAATTGAATTCTAACAATTTGACTACGAAGAATTGTGCTGCCAAGTACGCATGACTCTCCTGATTCAGATGGCGTATCCAACATCAAAACAGCTTCTTTTGTATGAACCATTTGCGTTCCTCCTATATATTCATGTGCAAATCATAGTTCCAATAATGTGTAGCTATTCATACCCCATTCACAGAACATATTTTTATGGCTCTGAATAGTTCTTATAACGATATTATAGCTGCGTTGAATGACAGTCACTGTCTATGGCACAATTTTTCTTTAATTTCAGCAATTATTTTTTTGCTTATGCCATAATAATATTTATAGCATATGTTGTCAATCTCTATATATGTAATTTTCATTTTTGTTTTCTGCTATCCTAGGTTTATGATCTACTTACTATGAAAGGACTGATGCTATGAATGTTGGAAAACGCATTACTTTTTTTCGCACCGCAAAAAATTATTCTGTAAATAAGCTTGCAACACTGTCTGGTATCTCGCAAAGCTATCTGCGTGATATTGAACTAGGGAATAAAAATCCTACAATCGAAATCCTATCCTATATCTGCGAAGCATTAAATATCTCACTGCGTGAGTTTTTTGATGAGCAGACAAATGGACAATTTTGTGATGATCCACTTATTGCTAAAGTATACCGCCTGACGCCAAAACAACGCGAAGCTTTACTTGTCTTTCTCGACTCTATATTAGAATAAAATGTCAAAAACAGCCCTCTGCTGATATGTAATATCTTCCGCAGAGAGCTGTTTTATTAAAAAAACATTATTTTGAAATACTTTTGCAAAAAGTCTTAGATTTCCTCTTTTCCACCTGTCTTTGCGCGAATTACACAAAGTGCTCCTACTAAAATCACAATACAAATCGGAAGTGAAATAAGAGAAAGCTGTGCCATACCAACTGCCTGCAGCACACCAATGATAAAATATCCTACCATACATACAGCTGCCACGAGTGCAACATATGGGATCTGAGTTGCTACATGGTTGACATGCTCACAATGACCGCCTGCTGATGCCATAATCGTTGTATCAGAAATTGGAGAGCAATGATCACCGCACACAGCACCTGCCAGACAGGATGAGATTGAGATTGCCATCATCTGACCAGACGGAAATACACCGATTACAATAGGAATAAGTATACTGAAAGTTCCCCATGATGTTCCTGTTGCAAATGCAAGAAATGCCGCAACAAGGAAAATAATCATAGGCAAAAAGCCCTGCATTCCCTGTGCAGAATGCTCCACCAAATCTGCAACAAATACCTTCGCACCAAGAAGATTTGTCATACCTGACAGTGTCCATGCCAAAGTAAGAATCATAATAGGTGCAATCATAGATTTAAATCCATCTGGAATACACTCTGTAAATTCCTGGAAGGTGAGAACATCTCTCATCATATAGTAAACAAATGTGAATGCCAATGTCACAGCACCGCCAAGTACAAGTCCAACAGACGCATCAGATCCTGCAAAGGCGTCTACAAATGATGTACCTTCAAAAAATCCACCTGTATAAATCATTGAAATAATACAGCTTGCAATCAAAACGGCTACTGGAAGAATCAGATCAAGCACATGAGAATTTTCCTTAATAACTTCTTCCTCATTGCCCTCATATGGCCTTCCCGGTGTAGTAAATAAATCACCTGCAATTGCATTCATCTCGTGGCGCTTCATTGGTCCAAAATCAACGCGAAGAAGTGTGATAGCAACTAGCATTACAAGTGTAAGAATCGCATATAGATTGTATGGGATTGTCTGAATAAATACGGCAAAACCATTGATTCCAGAATCGGATGGAACAGATGAAGTGACTGCTGCTGCCCAAGAGCTGATTGGTGCAATGATGCATACTGGTGCTGCTGTCGCATCAATAATATAGGACAGTTTTGCTCTTGATACCTTGTGGCGGTCTGTCACAGGACGCATAACACTTCCTACTGTCAGACAGTTGAAATAATCATCGACAAAAATCATTACACCAAGAATCATAACACTGATCTGTGCACCGATTCTTGTCTTAATACGCTTTGATGCCCACTTTCCAAATGCTGCTGAACCGCCTGCTTTATTTAACAGTGACACCAAAATTCCAAGCATAACAAGAAACACAATTATTCCGACATTCCATGCATCTGCAAGCTTATACACCATACCGCCCTCTTCATGAAAGAACATAGTGTTGACCATTGTTTCCAGATTTCCATTAGAATACAGCAATGCACCTGCAAGGATTCCTGCAAGAAGTGATGTATATACTTCTTTTGTAAAAAGTGCAAGACCAATTGCAATAACTGGCGGAAGCAGTGAAAAAATGGTAGCATATGCGATGCTTGTATATTCACCGTCTGTCTCTTTGCCTCCTGTTGTTATTGTGACAACAAGTAATGCTGCAAATATTGCAAGCATCACAAGCATTACCATTTGTTTTCTTTTAATTTTCACTTATAGTCCCCCTTCTTTAGACTTCTTAAAATAAATTCGTTATCATTATAACTGCTCATAAATGCGTTGTAAAGTTTTTTCTAAAAATTCCATATCAATTGGTTTTGCAATATGTGCATTCATACCAGCAGCAAAACACTGCTTTGCATCCTCTTCAAAAGCATTTGCTGTCATTGCAAGAATGGGAATTGTCTTTGCATCTGGTCGTGTGAGACTTCTAATCGCCTTTGTTGCTGTAAGTCCATCCATAACAGGCATCATTATATCCATCAAAATTGCATCATACGTTCCAGGCGGATTTTTTGTAAACTCATCAAGTGCCTGCTTTCCATCTGATACATTCGTTACAAGAGCACCTCTGTCAGTCAAAAGTGTTGTCGCAATCTCAGCATTTAGTTCATTATCCTCTGCCATCAATAGCTTCATACCCTCAATACTGCAAGTCGATTCTTTTTCCTGCTGCTTTTGTGGTGGCGGGGCTATCTCAAATGGAATTGTAATAACAAAGGTTGAACCGACTCCCACTTCACTTGAAATTTCAATTGTTCCTTTCATCTGATTAATCAGTTCCTTTACAATTGCCATTCCAAGTCCTGTTCCCTGATAAATGCTTCTTGCATCATTTTTTTCCTGTACAAATGGTTCAAAAATATGAGACAAAAACTCTTTGCTCATACCCATGCCGTTATCTGAAATAGTCCATCTGTACGTACAAATCCCATCCTTATCTCCCAGTGACTCTACAGATGTCATTATAGTTCCATTTTTCCTGTTATATTTGATACAGTTTCCGTAAATATTTAAAAAGATCTGGCGAATATGAAGAGAGCTTCCGTAAATATAAGGATAAACAAAATCTGTTTTTTTCTTCTCATACTCCCATTTAATTCCTTCACTCACTGCGCGTGATATAGTGATTGTTTCAATATCATTCATCAATTCCTGCAAACAAATCTGTTCATGCTTCAAAGCAATATTGCCTTCCTCAAGCTTACTCATCTGCAGTATATCGTTAATCAATGAGAGTAAATGGTCTGCTACAACTTTCATCTTTTCATGATTTTCCTTCACAAGCTCTTCATCATCAAAGTGCTCCTCATCAATCTTTAAAAGACCAATGATTCCATTAAGCGGTGTACGAATGTCATGACTCATGCGCGCCAAAAACTGTGTTTTTGTGCGGTTTGCCACGCGCATTTCATCAAAAGCCGCCTGCAATCTTGCGTGCTCCTGCTCATCGCGCTCATGCAGCTGGGTAGTATCCTGCAAGAGAACAATTGCATGGACAACATAAATCTCATTCCTTGTTTCTTCGTCAAACACAACTGTCTGCGTCATCAAAATGGTTTTTTGTATCCAGTAAACAATGCCATTATCTCCATAAATACAAAATTCAACTGACAAATATTTTTCGCCCGCATCAAAACGCTTTAACAGCTTTTCACAATCATCTGCCATACGATAGCTTCCAAGAGTTTCCTGCGTGACTATTCTTTTATACTCACTGCAATAATCCCTATATGAACCAGGAAGCGGATAATCAAAAAGCATATCCAGACTTTCTTTTTTTCTTTTACCTAAAAGGATGATTCTTTCCAAAATATCATTTGTGAGATTTACCGTATAAATGACATCAGCTTGTTCGAGAAGTGCATCTACGTAGCTGTCGTTCTCCAAAATAGACTGCTTTAGCTGCTCATAATAAATTGTCAGCTGTTCCTTTGCATCTGCATGGCTTCCTGCACCCTGACGAATAGTTTCAAATGCCAAGAGAAAATGATGAAGCATTCCAGTTTTTTCCCAGTCTACTGGAATGAATGTCAGGCGGCTGTAACTCTCTTGCTCATTTACATCATACTTAAGCTCCATAACGTCCTCTTTTGTGCGCATCTTTTCACACAAATAAGAAATCTTAAGGCATTGACGGAAACGATCTTTATCCTGTTTTCCTATCTTCTCTTTAACAATCTGGTCTGCAGCACCAGAATAGCTTCCATCCGATGCCAGAAAAAAATTGTTGTTTGCACGAATTGTACGATATGTATCTAGCTTTACATCACAGTACAGACAATGCGTGAAAGTTTTTCCATGCATATTCAATAGCTTCAACAGCTTGTAATCCAATTGTCTTTGCGCTGCTGCCTCCTCACGTTTTACATGATTCTTATTGATATACATATTTTTATCTGCGTAATTAAACAGTTCCTGCATTGTACTTCCAGGAAACTCGCTTGCAAGTGCAAAGCCCACTGCATAGCTTAATGGAGTATCCGGATATGACTTAGATTCTTCTGCCATCTGTTCTCTTACTGATGCAAGGCAGGCTTTCATCTCTTCATTACCCATTCCGTGAGTAACAGCAATAAATTCATCTCCTCCGGCTCTCCCCACAAACTGTTCTGCCGGCATGGATGCGCGTAAACAGACGGCGAAACGGCGAATATATTCATCACCTGCCTCATGCCCCATACTATTATTGATTATGCGAAGATTATTCAAATCAAAGCTGCACACACCTATATCCTCTGGTGCGGCATCTGGCTGACTTAACAATTCATCACATTTATTTCTATTAGGAAGCCCTGTCGCACCATCAATATATACTTTTTTCTGCAAAACACGATTCATCGCCGCATATCGCACAGCTTTAATAAATTCATATCCTATCAGAAGCATCAACACAACAATATCTGCTGTTATATATTTTTCAAGTAATGATAATGATGATGCCTTTCGCTGAGAATACACCTCTGCCAGTCCTGTTGCCTCATCACAAATTTCAAAAAAATGTTCACTCTTTGAAAGAATCTGTGTTTTATCAGCTCCATACGCACGCACCTGCATAATTTCCTGTTCTAACATTAAAAAGTATTCATTCAGTTCTTCCATCTTTGTCTGAAAATCACTATCCTCCAGACGAACCAAGTTCAGCTCTTTGTTTCCATTCATCAATCCATCGATAAATGACTCAATCTCCTGAATCATATCATCTTCCTGTTTTCCAGAAATTTCAAACTTTACGATACGCTGCGTCTTACCACGAACAAGACCTGCATAGTTAACTATACGAGCCGTTCCCTGGATACTAGATACAATCATCATCATCGCAATAATTAATACAACTAAAATAACCGTAAGTATACCAATGCTTATTTGAACAATACCAGCTGATTTTTTCTTTGTACTGCTGTAAGCCATTATCAACTCTCCTTTATTTCTTCCCTATTGTTTCAAACGTAATTTATCACCTATCAGTAAATTTATTTTTCAGTGCCTGAACAAGTTCTTCAATTACAATTGGCTTTGACAAAAAGCCATCCATACCTGATTCGAGTGCTTTTTTTCGATCTTCATCGAATGCATTGGCTGTCATTGCCAATATTGAAATATTTGCTAATGCAGGATCCTTCAGCTTTCGAATACATTTCGTAGCCTCATACCCATTCATAACAGGCATCTGCACATCCATCAGCACCAAATCGTAAGTGCCTGGCTTTGAAGTACTTACCTTCTCTAGCGCCTCAGCTCCATTTTCTGCTGTGTCAACAATAAAACCATACTCGGTAAGAATCTCCGTGGCTATCTCACTATTTAATTCATTATCTTCGACAAGCAATATATGTTTGTTTTTGAAATTGAAATCTGCCTCTGGAAGAACGTCATCATTATTTTGTTCTTTTTTCTGGCCAAGTGCAGTCATTAAGGTTTCACGCAGATCTGACATAAACATCGGCTTCGCACAGAACGCAGTTACGCCTGCTGCTTTTGCTTCCACTTCAATTTCTGACCAGTCATATGCGGTCAGTATAATAATCGGAGTATCATCGCCAAGACTTCTTATCTGACGCGTAACTTCAATTCCA
>OGCO01006732.1_pt1 | contig 9947 bp, 6 predicted proteins | sample 1570171 | NCBI WGS metagenome assembly OGCO01 (sample SAMEA4370583, study PRJEB24528) | human gut metagenome | reverse complement strand
GGGCTTGTCCAGATTGGAGAGGAATCCGGTTCGCTCGAAGAAGTCTTGGATGCGCTTGCCGCTCACTACCGAAGAGACAGCGAGACCGCCGCAGAGATCCGCCGTCTGTATGAAAAATGCGGTTATGTCATCGATACCCATACTGCAGTAGCTGCTTCTGTATACAAGAAGTACGTGACTGAGACCCATGATACAACACCAACCGTTATTGCTTCCACTGCAAGTCCATTTAAGTTTGCCCGCAGCGTCATGACAGCTATCAAAGGTGATGTCAGCCAGTATTCTGAATTTGAATTGGTTGATCAGCTTACAGCCGTTTCCAATGTTGCTGAACCTGCAGCTGTTACAGAGATTCGTACAGCACCTGTTCGCCATACAACCGTATGCGATAAGACCGAAATGGAAGCCACAGTCAAAAAATTCCTGGGTATCTAGTAAACAAATAGAGCTTCGCATTAACAGGATGCGAAGCTCTTATTCATTTCTGAAGCCCCTTCTGAAATTCAATCGACTCTTTAGGGTTCGAAGCCCTCAAATATCATGACATCAACTTTGTTCTTGAACCGATCATAGGTTGGTTTGCCTGGTATCGTCCAGACAACCGTCATAATATGGAACAGCTTCCGGTTATAGATAACCGCCGGATTGTCAAGATCAAGATATTTATAGGCAATAAAGTCCGGATGTGTAAAAAAATTCGTCATCAGATTCGACATCAGGAAAAGCACGATATCGCAATGTGGATTTTCCTTGAAGAAATTGCAGGATAACTGGCCGCGTACCACCTGCGGCTCATGACGTTTAAACCACTGGAGGACAAAAGGATGGAAGGACTCTATACAGTAATCCCCCTTATACCTGGACAATAGCTGCCAGACCAGCGGGCAAAGCAGATTCTGATTGCTTCCGTCTACCTTCAATTCAATAATCAACGGCACTTTGCCATCTATCAACTCAAGAACATCTTTGAAAAGCGGAATACCTTCTTCAGTACCAAGAAGACGCAGCTGCATCAGATCCGAATATAAAAAGCTCGAAATCTTTTTATTCATTCCGCACATCCTTATTAATGTATCATCATGAAAGACTACCAGCTGGTTATCCGCCGTCAAATGAACATCCAGTTCAATGCCATAGCCCTTATCCACTGCCCGACGAAATGCCGCCATGGAATTCTCCGGGATGCCGTGCTCATTGTCATATAAACCGCGATGCGCATAATCCCATCCGGTAAGATGCTGCCATTTCGTCTTTTTATGAATACCGGGCGCACTTGCAAATAAATAAAATCCTGTCACGATGCCGCCGATATAAGCCATTGTTCGTACAAATTTTTTCAACATAAATCCATTACCTCTTTTCTTACCGTCTCTATTATAACGTCAACCCCTTTTATTTGACAATAGGCTTTGACTTTAATTTCCTCTTGAAATAACGAAATGAATCATGTATAATACACTCATGAAGAAACTTATCTGGGGTGTGCGACAGTTCGCAATTTTGAACCTACATTTTTTTGACTGGGAAACTGCGTGTTCCACAATATGTCAGGCCGCCCGCAATGGCAGCGGAAGACAGAAAAGTGGACCAGGTTACCCACCTGGCTTAAGGCTAGGAGTCAAAAATGCGGACATCGGCACTTTGGAGGTTTCTTTTTTTTTTCGCCTTTTCCGGGGAATAGCGTTATCGATATGCATCGGCTTTCTGACCTTTTTACCCTAGTATTTTCAAATATTTATCATAATCCGGTCTTCCTGAACATAGATTAATAGTGTTTGATACCGCAATCAAGGACAGGAGACCCGTATGAAAAGAATCCAACCGGTCATCCTGCTTCTGGCAGCGATGACTCTTTTTTTATTTTACCGACAGAGTCACAGACAATCTTTTACAGAAGGTATTACACGTGCCCAAACGGCACGCATGCTGGCATGGACCGTATGTGACATGAATAAGGACAGGGCAAAGAGTGTCGAACCGCTTATTGATGTTGACAGCACTTTATGGTATGCCGATGAAATCACGACAGTTCTGGCAGAGGGCATCATGAAAAAAGACGGTGATCTATTTCATCCTATTGATTACCTGACATGGGAGGAGGCCTCAAATATTGCTGATTTTTTTGACATTTCGCTTTCAATTCCTGTATTTCAAAAACGGAAGCCTATGCCGCTTGAAAAATGGCTGCAATTTTTTGACCGGTTACTCGCAGAACAGGACATAGATATAAAACTAATAAAAAAAGAACAAAAGATTCTGGCTGTTCCATCTGCATCTGATACATTAGACAGATGGCAGGTAAAAACTGACAGCGGCATATACAGCTGTGAAGGACTTGCTCTCGAAAAATATCTTGACCAAACCGTTACCGCCTATATTTATCAGGATCAGCTGTTAATGGCCGTTCCTGCCGATCATCAGCAGGCAGAAATCATCACAGCTTCTACACCTTTTGCTACGGACAACACAAAAGCCGCAGAAGCCCCCTCCGAATCATTTTCTCAGAATGACCCCCTTCCTGCAGCATCTGCTCCTGACATCCGGGTCTGTATTATGAATGATGACTTCTCATCCGAGGCACATAAAAACCTTCGGCTGACTTCTGATGCTGCATGGCAACTGACTTTTCATAACAAGGTCATTCAATATCCGGCGGATGAAGTTGTCGAACTGAATGCAGATGATTTTTCGGAGGATGGCGAAACAGCTGAAGCTGTTCCTGAAAATCATCACTGCATGACCATTCTCAGCATTAACAGAAGCTGCGGCAATCCTTCCTACAGTGGCCGGCTGCAGATTATGCGTTCAAAAGACGCGCTCTTTCTGATCAATATTCTTCCGACAGAAACCTATTTAAAAGGTGTCCTACCTTCCGAAATGCCGGCTTCCTATCATTTAGAAGCATTAAAGGCACAGGCTGTCTGTGCACGAAGTTATGCTCTGTCTGCTGTGAAAAACCCTAAATATGATTTTGCTGACCTGAATGACAGCACATCCTGCCAGGTCTATATGAATCAGGGAACAGATACTCAGACAGATCTGGCTGTTGATGCCACTGCCGGCGAAGTTCTATCCAGCCGGCAGAAGATCGTAACCGCCAAATATTTTTCCTCTTCATGCGGGAGTCTCTCAAGCAGTGATGATATATGGGGTTATCCGGATACAGCCTCACAGGATACCCATATGACAGAACGTCTGGAAACAGAGCCTCCGGGAATACCTGCACTTTCCTCAGAAGAAGCTTTCAGAAACTTTATCTTTCAACCGGCAGAAAATACTTATCTTGAATCATCTGATCCCTGGTTTCGATGGCAAACGGAGCTTTCTATGGCACACATCCGGTCCAATATTGCCGAATCCTTTGCAAAGAGAATGTCCGCAGACCCCAAACGTTTCACGGTTTTGTCTTCAGATGGCACCATTGACCCGGATGACATTTCGCAGATCAAAATTGTCAAACGAGCCGAAAGCGGAGTGTTGCAGAAAATAAAACTGACCGGCAAAAATCAGGAATTGACTGTCAGCGGTGAATACAATATCCGATGTCTGCTTGTCCCGTCCTCGGATACAGCCGTTATTCTACAGGACAAAAGTACCAGAAACGGCATGTCTCTGCTGCCAAGCGGATATTTTTTTCTTGAAGAAATCAATGATGGAGAACAAATCACCGGCTATAAAATTTATGGCGGTGGCTTCGGCCACGGAGCCGGTCTAAGCCAGAATGGTGCCGACACACTGGCAGAAAAGGGATATGATTATAGAGAAATTCTGACATACTTTTTCGAGGGTATCAACATAGAAAATGTCAATACCCTCGAATGAAGCATCAAAGGAACCTGCAGACGGGTTCCAATGAATGCCCTAATATTTAAAAATGTCTTCTGCTGTGTCCCCTGAAATAGATTCGGGATGCAGCAGATTGTTGAGTTCTGCCCCCAGGAAAAGCTGATACATACAGGTGTACAGCCAGAGCATGATCATCATGATGCCCGCCAGACTGCCGTACATATAGATAAAACTATGGGAATAATTGAAATAAATAGCAAAAATGCTGGAAGTGATCATCCATCCGATGGAGCAGGATATTGCTCCCGGCAGCACATACAGCAGCGGTGTCTTCTTATTCGGCAGCACCTTGTAAACAAAGATGAAAAACATCGTCAGCAGTCCGAAAATGATCAACATACGGATACTGATGACAAAGGCAGCAAACTCATGCAGCACCGGCAGAAGTTTGATCACCTTGCGATAAAGAACATTGCCAAATACCAGAAGACCGAGGGTCACGATCAATGCTACAGCCAGCCACAATGTATAAACTGCTGAAATGAAACGGATATAAAAATAATTTCGTGTTTCATTGATATGATAAATCTCGTTAATTCCCCTGGTAATGGACAAAATCCCTCGTCCTGCCGACCAGAGAACAAAGATGATCGTAAACGATGTAATCGCAATCGTAGACTGCTCATAAACTTCCTTCATAACCAAGCGAATGACATCATTGGCCATCTTCGGCGATAACATCTGGAGAATATTCAACAGATCTTCATAGGTCAACGGTGAATACCGCAGAAGAGTCAGCAAAAAAATACAGAATGGAAATGCAGAGAGCACAATAAAAAAGGCCGCCTGTGAAGCATACGCTCCCAGATGATCTTCTGTATTTTTCTTCAAAAATCCTTTGACCCAACGCAAAATTGAATGCATAGATTCCTCCCTTGTTAAAACGTCACATGGCTTCATCTTATCATAGATTACAAAAATTAACAACTGTGAAGATGACCTATTGACAAGCTTTTTGAATATGTTAAAATAAAACATGAACAAAAGCTGTGAATGTGCTGCAGATCATGTATAGTATATGCATATCTGTATCAGGTTATCATTTCCTTACAGAGAGAGGAAGCCATTGGCTGAAAGCTGCCTCAAGTTCTGATGATGACTGAATTTCCCACAGGAGCTGTATCTCTGAACCATATACCAAGTAGGAGATATCGCCGATGCCCGTTAAGCATCTCCAAGTGCCCCGTTATATGTCATTTTTGAATAACTTCGATTTGAACGGGGAAGCAGGGTGGTACCGCGGAATGAATTCGTCCCTTTATTTTTCATAAAGGGGCTTTTTTTATGCACTTTTGCGCGCGAATACATACCTGCCTGCAAACCACATCCACAGTCAAAATAAGATTAGTCAAAGAAAGGAGCGTATGATTTTTTCATACGAGTCGTACAATGAAGGACAGACTGCAAAAAATTAGAAATGAAGCCATCGCCCAGATCAAAGCTGCCGGTGGTATGGATGCACTGAATGATATCCGTGTTTCCTTTTTAGGTAAAAAAGGCGAACTGACAGCCATTATGAAATCCATGAGAGATATCCCGCCTGAAGAACGTCCGGCATTCGGCCAGATGGTCAATGAAGCCCGTCAGGAAATCGAGAATTCTCTTGATACGATGAAGAAAGATCTTGCTGCAAAAGCCAGAGAACTTCAGCTCAAATCCGAAGTCATCGATGTCACACTTCCGGCAAAGAAGAACCATCTGGGTCACCGTCACCCAAACAGCATTGCCCAGGAAGAAGTTGAACGTATCTTTACAGGTATGGGTTATGAAGTTGTAGAAGGACCTGAGATCGAGTTTGACTACTACAACTTTGAGGCCCTGAACATTCCTGCCAATCATCCTGCCAAAGACGAACAGGATACATTCTATATCACCAAGGATCTGCTGCTTCGTACACAGACATCCGGTACACAGATCCATACCATGGAAACTCAGCCGCTGCCGATCCGTATGATCGCACCGGGCCGTGTATTCCGTGCCGATGAACTGGATGCTACGCATTCACCGAACTTCCACCAGATTGAAGGCCTTGTCGTTGACAAGAATGTCACATTTGCCGATCTGAAGGGCACACTGGCTGAATTTGCAAAACAGCTTTTCGGCGAAGATACAAAGGTCAAGTTCAGACCGCATCATTTCCCATTCACAGAACCAAGTGCCGAAATGGATGTCACATGCTTCAAATGCGGTGGCAAAGGCTGCAGAATGTGTAAAGGTGAAGGCTGGATTGAAATCCTTGGCTGCGGTATGGTGCATCCGCATGTATTTGAAATGTGCGGCATTGATCCTGAAGAATATCAGGGCTTTGCATTCGGTGTCGGCCTTGAGCGTATCGCCATGCTCAAATACGAAATTGATGACATGCATCATCTCTATGAAAATGACATCAGATTTCTGAAACAGTTCTAAGCAGCAGGAGGAAAATAGATTATGAGAACATCATTAAAATGGATTAAAGACCTTGTACCAGGTATTGAGGATCTGACACCTCAGGAATATCTGGATGCTATGACATTATCCGGTTCAAAGGGCGAATATTATGTCGAATTAGACAAGAATCTCGAGAATATTGTTATCGGACAGATTTTAAAAATCGAAAAGCATCCTGATGCCGACAAACTGGTCATCTGCCAGGTGAATGTTGGTCAGGAAGAACCTGTACAGATCGTCACAGGTGCACCAAACGTCTTTGAGGGCGCTGTTGTTCCGGTTGTCCTTGCAGGCGGAAGAGTTGCCGGCGGTCATGACGGCAGCACCCCTCCGGAAGAGGGCATCAAGATCAAAAAGGGCAAACTCCGCGGTGTACCAAGTAACGGTATGATGTGTTCCATCGAAGAACTGGGTTCCAGCCGCGATATGTATCCGGATGCCCCTGAAAACGGTATCTATATCTTTAAGAACAGAGACGATATCAAACCGGGAGATGACGCAATCAAGGCTCTGGGCTTAGATGACGCTGTTATTGAATACGAGATCACATCCAACCGTGTAGACTGCTTCAGTATCCTCGGTATTGCAAGAGAAGCTGCTGTTACATTCGACAAACCATTTTGTCCGCCGGTTGTAGAACCAACAGGCAACGATGAGGATGTCAACGATTTTATCAGCGTTGAAGTCAAAGATACAGAGCTGTGTCCGCGCTACACAGCCCGTGTGGTTAAGAATATCAAGGTCGGACCATCTCCTGAATGGATGCAGCGTCGTCTGGCGGCTCAGGGCATCCGTCCGATCAACAATATCGTCGATATTACCAACTATGTCATGGAAGAATATGGTCAGCCGATGCATGCCTATGACCTTTCTACCATCGCAGGCCAGAAGATCATTGTCCGCCGTGCCGAAGACAATGAGAAATTTGTTACTCTGGATGGCCAGGAGAGAACACTGGACAGCTCTATGCTGATGATCTGTGATGCAGAGAAACCAGTTGGTATCGCAGGTATCATGGGTGGCGAAAATTCCATGATCACAGATGACGTAGATGCTATTTTATTTGAAGCAGCCTGCTTTGACGGCACCAATATCCGTCTCTCCGGCAAGAAACTCGGTATGCGTACCGATGCCCAGAGCAAATTCGAAAAGGGTCTGGATCCGAATAATGCCAGTGCAGCCATCGACCGTGCCTGCCAGTTGATCGAAGTGCTGGGCTGCGGCGAAGTTGTCGGCGGTATGGTAGACGTTTACGGCAAAGTCAAAGAGCCTCATGAAATTCCTTTCCAGCCTGAGAGAATTAACCGTCTACTTGGTACTGATTTATCTGCTGAACAGATGCTTGATTACTTCAAGTCACTGGAACTTGAATACGATGCTGACAGAAATGTCATGATTATCCCGACATTCAGACAGGATCTTCTGGGCACAGCAGACCTTGCTGAAGAAGTTGCAAGATTCTATGGCTACTCCAATATTCCTTCTACACTGCCAAGCGGCGAATCCACCAGCGGTAAAGTTTCCTTCAAGCACAGAGTCGAAGATGTTGCCAAGGAAACTGCTGAATTCTGCGGATTCTCCGAGGGTATGACTTTCTCCTTTGAAAGCCCGAAGGTATTTGACAAACTCCGTCTTGATGCTGATGATCCGCTGCGTCAGGCAATCACTATTGCCAACCCACAGGGTGAAGATTACAGTATCATGAAGACAACACCTTTAAACGGCATGCTTGTTTCTCTGGCAAGAAACTTCAACCGCCGTAATAAAGATGTAAAATTATACGAAATGGCCAAGATTTATCTGCCTAAATCACTGCCACTGACAGAATACGCTGATGAACGTGTTCAGTTTACGCTCGGTTTCTACGGCGAAGGCGATTTCTTCACAATGAAAGGTGTTGTGGAGGAATTTCTTGAAAGAGCAGGTATGCATGATATCGTTGATTATGATCCAAATGCCGGCAAAAACTTTCTGCATCCGGGTCGCCAGGCCAACATCATTTACCAGGGTAAAGTCATCGGCTACATGGGTGAAGTTCATCCGGAAGTATGCGAAAACTATGACATGAAGACACGTGCTTACATTGCCGTTCTTGATATGCCTTTCATTACAGAAATGGCAACATTTGACCGTCATTTCAAAGGCATTGCCAAACATCCTGCTGTAAACCGTGATATCAGTATGGTGGTTAAGAAAGACATCCTTGTTGGTCAGATTGAAAAAGTCATCCGCGAAAAGGGTGGTCATCATCTTGAAAGCTACCATCTGTTTGATATCTACGAAGGTTCACAGATCAAAGCGGGTTACAAGTCCGTTGCTTACTCCATCACTTTCAGAGCAAACGACAGAACACTGGAAGAAAAAGATATCACAGCAGCTATGGACAAGATTATTGCCGGCCTTGAAGACCTTGGCATCGAACTGAGAAAATAGAGGCTGACAGACAATGAAAACAAGTGATTTTTATTACGATCTTCCTGAAGAACTGATCGCTCAGGATCCGTTAGAAGACCGGTCAAGCTCCAGACTCATGGTGCTTGACCGCGAAAGCGGTGAGATCAGCCATCATATCTTCAAGGATATTATTGAATATTTAAACCCTGAAGACTGCCTTGTTATCAATGATACAAAGGTCATTCCGGCAAGACTCTACGGTATCAAAGAAGATACCGGCGCCCACATTGAAATTCTCTTATTGAAGAGAAGAGAAAATGATGTCTGGGAGACACTGGTTCGCCCAGGCAAAAAAGCAAAACCGGGTACCCGCCTGACATTTGGTGACGGACGTCTGAAAGCAGAAGTCATTGATGTAGTGGAAGAGGGCAACCGTCTGATCCATTTTGAATACGAAGGTATTTTTGAAGAAATCCTTGACCAGTTAGGTGAAATGCCGCTGCCGCCATATATCACCCACAAGCTTCAGGACAAAAACCGTTACCAGACAGTCTATGCCAAACATGAAGGCAGTGCCGCTGCACCCACAGCCGGACTGCATTTTACACCAGAACTGTTGGAAGAAATCAAAAAGAAAGGCGTTCACATTGCACATGTGACTTTACATGTCGGACTTGGAACCTTTCGTCCGGTCAAGGTAGAAGATGTGACAGATCATCACATGCACTCGGAGTTTTACATTGTGGAGCCGGAGCAGGCGGAGCTGATCAACCGTGTGAAAAAAGAAGGCGGGAAGATTGTGGCAGTCGGAACGACAAGCTGCCGTACGCTGGAGTCGGCAACCGATGAAAACGGTATTTTAAAAGCAGGAAGCGGATGGACGGACATCTTTATTTATCCTGGTTATCCGTTTAAAATGATCGACCGTCTGATCACAAACTTCCACCTGCCGGAGTCCACACTGATGATGCTGGTTTCCGCACTGGCCGGAAAAGATAAGATCATGGCTGCTTACGAGGAAGCGGTAAAAGAGCGTTATCGTTTCTTCTCCTTTGGGGATGCGATGTTTATTATGTAGTGCTTAAGAATGCCCCGGCATTCTTCTGTGCACCTCTGATCTACAGTTTGTCAGCAAGTTCAGATAATGGGGCGAAATGATATCCCATTTCTTCCCATTTTGTCAGAAGTTCATCGAGAATGGCTGCATTCGTAGAAGAGGTGCTGTGAAGCAAAACTACAGCTCCCGGATGGATGCGGCTTAAAAGTTTGGAAAAAGC
>OGCO01006729.1_pt1 | contig 9951 bp, 9 predicted proteins | sample 1570171 | NCBI WGS metagenome assembly OGCO01 (sample SAMEA4370583, study PRJEB24528) | human gut metagenome | reverse complement strand
ACATGTACCGGCTGTTTTATCTTTTGTAAACAGAATTCCTCTTTTTAAGCGGGCATCAAGTTTATCGTTTCGATTTTTTGGCAGTTTTCGAGCAGGGGGGAAGAGATATTTAGTACTTAACGGCAAAAATTATGATTTTCGGGAAATAGCAATCAGTCTTACTATGGTATTCTGATATTACCAAAGGACATAAGGAATATTTTACGAATGAAAGGGGTATAGATGATGGAGAGATTAACAAAAGGACAGGTTATTAAGATGACATCAGGCAAAGAATGCAGGGTGTTGAAGGAGCTTGGAGAAGGTGGACAGGGTTATATTTATAAAGTTCGCTATGAAGGAAAAGACATGGCACTGAAGTGGTACAAGATGGATAAAATTGCAGATAAAGGCAAGTTTTACCGTAATCTTCAGAACAACATCAAAAAGGGTGCACCGACAAAGGCTTTTGTGTGGCCTGTGGAACTGACAGTGCCTATTGACGGCGGATTTGGTTATCTGATGGATTTAATTCCGGACGGATACGCAGAATTCAAACATTACCTGTTGGCAGATGTTCATTTCTCAGGCATTAAAGCCCTGATTAATGCGGCACTGGGGTTGATTGATGGATTTGAAAAGCTGCATAATGCCGGATTCAGTTATCAGGATTTGAATGACGGCAATTTCAGTATTCATCCGGAGACGGGTGATGTGCTGATCTGTGATAATGATAATGTGTCGGAATACGGCGATAACTCAGGCATTGCCGGTAAATGCCGTTATATGGCACCGGAAGTGGTTCGGCATGAGGCAAAGCCGAGCATTCATACAGACCGTTTCTCTCTGGCTGTTGTGCTGTATAAAATGCTCTTTGTTGAGCATCCATTGGAAGGGAAAAGAACTGTTTCCAAGTATCCGTGTATGCGTGAAGACTACGAAGTCGAATGTTATGGCATTCATCCGATTTTTACATGGGATCCGATGGACTCATGCAACAGACCTGTGCGTGGAGTCCATACGAATGCGATAAAACTGTGGCCATATTATCCGGAATTTGTACACAAAGCGTTTGCGGATGCCTTCAGTCAGGCACGTCTGGTAGGCACAGATATCAGACATAGAATGACGGAACAGGAGTGGAGAGAAGTCTTCGTGGCATTAAGAGATTGTCTGGCACGATGCAGCTGTGGAGATGAGACATTTATTGATCCGGATGCTGCAGAATGTATCTGTATGAATTGCGGCAAAAAACTTTCCAGACCTTATTTTTTACATTTGAAAAAGAGCAAAGTTGTTCTTGTTCCGGGAAAGAAACTGTATGCCTGCCATACTATGGAAGATAATGCGGACTGTTTTACCATTACGGCTGATGTGGTAAGAAATCCGCAGAATCCATCTATCTGGGGACTTCATAATATCAGTGGACGTTCATGGCGAGTGATGTTGCCGAATGGCACGGAAAGAATCATTGAGAATGGACGGAGTATGCAGATTGGACGAGGAATTTGCATCAATTTTGGCGGCACGTGTGAAGGGACGATTTTTTAAAGGACCGGGAACGAAAGGCAGAGAAGAAAAGCGTATACTGTAATTACAAAATCACTTAAGGAAAGTTTTAGGAGGAAAAGAACATGGGATTATATGACGAAACAGTAAAAGTTGGAAGACGTACAATGGTATTATTTTTTATCATTGACACATCCGGTTCTATGAGAGGTGCCAAGATTGGGCAGGTAAATGCAGCAATTGAAGGTATTCTTCCGAAGATTAAGGAAATCTCCAAAGAGAATGCAGATGCTGAGATTAAGGTGTGTGTCCTTAATTTTGCTACAAAGGCAAAATGGGTGACTGCAGCGCCGGTTTCAGTAGAAGATGAAGCATACAGATGGGAATATGTTGAAGCAGGCGGTACGACAGCCCTTGGCGATGCCTGCCGTAAGCTGAATGAAGCACTTTCAACAAAAACCTTTATGAAGGAAGTCAGCGGTTCTTATGCGCCGGTACTATTCCTTATGTCAGATGGTGAGCCGACAGATGATTACAGAAGTGGTATTGAAGTGCTGAAGCACAACAACTGGTTCAAAGCAGCGATTAAAGTGGCGATTGGTATTGGTAATGATGCGAATAAGAGTATGCTGGCAGAATTTACAGGTTCGGATGAGTCTGTCATTGAAGTGCATACACCGGAAGAGTTGAAGAAATGGATTCAGTTTGTGACAGTAACATCCTCCCAGATTGGCAGCAGCTCAACGGATACAAGCGGTAAAAATAAAAATGAGCAGACGGGAAACGAAATCAATAAAGAAAAAAGAAGAGTGGACCCGAAGCCAGCACCGGAACCGAAGCCACAGCCGAAGCCGACACCGAAGCCAACACCGAAACCAAAGCCGCAGCCGGAGCCAGCACCAGGACCAGGACCAAGGCGGCAGCCGGGACCAGATCCAAATGGAAGTGACTATATTGTCTGGTAAAAATAAAGGAGAACATCATGATGAATTTTAAAGCATTTCATATGTCAGAAAGAGGAGAGAGCCATCTTCATGATGGAAGAGTTTGCCAGGATAGTTCTGCAAGTTTTTCTGATGAATGCGGTACAGTGGCCGTTGTCAGTGACGGCCACGGCGGCCGTGATTATGTCCGCAGCCAGATTGGTTCAGCCATGGCCTGTGAAGCGGCAGTTAAATATATTCGTCAGTTATTTGAAAATATCAGCCCGGAAGCGTTTTTGGCGGAACCGGATATGATGCTGACACAATTGGAAGCGGCCATTATCAATGACTGGAATGTCAGGAGCCATTATGAAGCGAATCCTTTTACGGAGGAAGAACTGGATTGCGTCTCGAAGAAAGCCGGTGCAGCATATCGTTCAGGACATCGAATTGAACAAGCTTATGGGGCGACACTCATTGCGGCGGCGGTGACAAGGGATTACTGGTTTGGTATTCAGATTGGGGATGGCAAATGTGCAGCATTCGATGAGGCAGGTATTTGTACGCAGCCTATTCCATGGGATGAAAAATGTTTCCTGAACAAAACAACGTCAATTTGCGGTTCAGATGCGCTTCGGGATTTTCGGCATTTCTATTCGGAGAAAATTCCGACAGCTGTTTTTATGGGGTCAGATGGCATTGATGATTCATTTAAAAATGAAGAAGATATGTATGATTTTTATAAAACAATTCTCTATGCTTTCTCAATTTCGGATTATACCCAGGCAGTAGATGAACTGAAGGCATATTTGCCGCGCCTTTCAAAGGAAGGCAGTGCAGATGATGTCTCCATTGCAGCCTGGATGGATATGGATGTATTGAAGTCTGTTGTTGATAAAATTAAGGCGGAGGGTGAAGAAGCAGAAGAACCCGAAGAAAACAAGAAGACGGAAGAAGAGAAAGAGACAATAGAGAACGAGAAATCGGAAGCGGGAAACGAGGCCGAAGAAGGTAAAAAAGCAGAAGAAGAGATAGAGACTGCAGAGACCAGGAAAGAAGAAAATTATGAGAGCAGGCAGCAGCCGAGATTTTGCTGTATGTGCGGAGCTAAACTGGTGCCGAGACAGCGCTTTTGCCAATGTGGGGCCAGAATTCTTTTGAATGCTGTCGAAGTGAATCCGGACGATGCTGATGGAGAGAAAAAGAATCTTTTCTATTATTTGGAACGCTTTATTTCTTATCACCTGTAAAAGGAGGGCAAATATGGCGAGGTATGACATTACGCCGGAAGGAGCAGAGGCACTTAGAAATTTGGGCCGGGATTTATTAAAAAGTACGAATGATATGCTTGAACAGGATCAGATGCTGAAAAGGAAAATCCATTCGTTGGAGAATGATTTGGGAATTTATTCAGATGAAATCACGGAAATCGTGGATAAGAACGTTCAGGGACTGAAATCGGGAAGAGATGACATTGTTCGTCTGGCAGAACTTTTAAATAAGCAGGCGGATGAAGTACTGCTGTTGTGTTCATTATAGCTGATTATTAAATTTTCTGGGATCATGGCAGCTCACTGAAATTGATATACTTAAAATATGGAAACAGAAATGAATATGATACAGAACAAATAAGGAAAGTAGGGAGCTGCAATGACAGTACAGGAACAGATTAGCCGGTTAAATAATGTATTTGAACGCTGGCATGAAGAATTTGACAGGATGGACCAGAAGAGACAGAAGCTGGAAACGATTTATGCCGGCGATGTGCAGCAAATTAAGGCGCATTTTGCGGCAGAAAAGGAATCCTGGCTGAATATGAGAGAAGAGATCCTGACATTTTATCGTATTGCTAGAACAAGCTCGGATACAGGGCTTCAGAGTGAAAAAAGAACACCGGTCAAACCTGATATAGAGACATTGAACAGAATGGCACAGCAAGTGGATATCAGTCGCCGCTATGACCCGATGGCTGAGAAAGTGATTTGTATGGCAGGTGCCTATTGCGCTTATGTGGATCAATATCTGAGCGTCATTGAAGGCGAAGAAAACAAAGCACTGCAGCAGGCGAAGCAGCAGTTCGAATATGAAGCTAATCAAATCAATGAATCAAAAAAACGGATACTGGCCAGATGCGGACAATATTTACGGGGTGATGATTTTCAGGAAATGGTGCGGCAGTTCAGTGCCATTGAGAGACATTATGAGATTACACCTCAGTATTTTATGCAGTGGCAGCAGGAGAAGAAAAATAGACAGCAGAAAATTCTGTTTGGATTTGCTGCACAGGCAGCAGATATTCCGAGAGTTTTAAAGCCGGTATTAGAAAACAGTCTGGGAAGGTATTTTGATGAGCAGAGCAATTGTATCTGTTATCCGGTTGGATTTCATGTAAGCGGAGCTGAGAAGCTTCTGGTTGAGTATACAGACTATAATGAAAAAGAGCTGAGAGCAGGAATAATGGCAATTCTGCTGAATTATATCCGTCATTTTTCAGTGTCCAATATTATAATGGTTATCTGCTTGGACAACTGTCGAAGCTGGCAGGGGTGAAAAAAGGGATGATTGATCCGGTTCCCTGCAGCAGCAAAGAAATTGAAATGCAGTTGAAAATGCTTGCAGCATATTATCATAAGGCTGAGGTAAAGCTTGGTGCACAGAGTGCGGAACAGTATAATCGGACCCATGAACCGGCATATCAGATTCCGCATCGCCTGCTGGTTATTAACAGGGAGGCGGCGAAGTATCCTACATATCAATCATCGGAATGGATGTATCTGCTGAACAATGCAGAGCGGTTGGGAATTGTTGTCATTGAATTGGTGAAGAAAAGTGATGCAGAAGGAACCGGTTATCCCTTTGGAAGACAGGATTTATCAGCTGAAATGGGGAGTGACGGCCGTTGTCTGTATGTGCGCGGTGATTCAATGGGCCGTTTTTATTGGAAGGATGAACAGGGGCGCAATACATTGTTTCGGTGGCTGCAGGCACCGGCAAATCTGCCGGATACTTTTATAACAGAAATTCAGAAAAATATGATGCCAAATGAAAAAGGAACAGCTTTTTTTGATCGCTTTCCTGTAACATTGCCGAAGCGCTCAAAGGGAAAAAGAAAGCCGATTGAGATTGCCTTTGCGGTGGATGAGGAGGATCAGCCGGTCAGAGCCAGCTTTGAGAATGAAATGTTTGCAGCTTATATGATGGGGGCTGCACGTTCCGGTAAATCTACACTGCTTCATACAATAATCAGCGGCCTGGTTATGAATTATCATCCGGATGAATTGGAATTATGGCTGCTGGATTTCAAAATGCTGGAATTCAGCAGATATATGACACATACACCGCCTCATGTAAAGTATGTGCTGCTTGAAAAGTCAGAGGAAGTGGTATTTGATATCATTGATCGCCTGCAGGAAATTCTTGAGGAAAGAAAGCGTATTTTTTCACAGAATCAGTGGACAAAACTGGAAGATGTACCGCCGGAAGTGGATATGCCTGCAATTTTTATTATAATTGATGAATTTGCACAGATGTCACAGATTTTGAGGATGACAAAGGGCGATGGCTATAAAGCGGATTACACATTAAAATTGGAAAATCTTCTCCGAGAAGGTGCTGCTTTCGGCTTTAAATTCATTTTTGCCAGTCAGACCTATTCAGACGGTGTTGAAGGTCTGACAGAACCGGCCAGAAAGCAGATTCAGCAGCGTTTTGCCCTCTATAATACGCCGCAGGAGATCAAGGAGACGCTGGGATTGTCTTCATCCATGATGACGGAAGCTTTGCAGAATGAAATTTGTTCATTGCCGATTTTTGAATCTCTGTTTAAATGGAGAGACAGCAGTGGTGAAATCCGTGTCTTACATCTGAAAAATATGTATACAAGGGAGAATGAAGTTGAGCATATGATTGACACGCTGAATCAGCATATGCAGGCGGCAGAAAACAGTGCTTTAGGTCCGGACAGATTTTATCGTGATAAACATCCGGTAATGATTGACGGCAGTAAACTTCAGACTTTTAAGAGTCAGGTACCTTTTTACAAAAGGTATGAGGCTGAGGCTAAGGTGTCGGGGAAACTTAATCCAGAGGACGTTCTGGTTTATCCAGGTGTACCGAGAGGATTTCAGCTGGCACGGCCTTTTGCCCTGACAAATCGTCCGTCGGAAAATATGTTGGTGACAGGCGGCGGATATGAATATGCAATGAGTGTCATTGTATCAGTGATTAACAGCTACAGACGCTGCGGAGGCGGTGTTGAGTTTTGGGTACATCCGGATAGCCGGATTTATAAAAAGTACAGCACAACACTGCTCAGAGGGTTTCCGTGTCAGCTTGGAACAGAGGCTGTCTGCGCATCCGTCAAAAAAATGAAACAGCAGGTTCTGGATAAAGGTAAGGAGAAAAAGCTGATTATTGTGCTGGGCTATGAGCGTATGGCAGAGGAGATGGCACTTTTTGGCGATGCGGATAGCCTGAAAGCAGGCCGATTTAAAGAACCACAGGAATCACAGGCAGATATTCTGAGAAAAATCAAAAATACGCAGGATGTCAACGAGAAGAAACGTTTGATTGAGGAATACAATGCTTCGGTTTCCGGAAAGGGAAAAACTTCGTTGGATGACGCAGGTATTTGCGATGTCAGGAAGGATTTGGAATGGGTATTAAAAAGAGTTTCAATGAATGATATCCATTTCTTATTCGGTTTTGAACAGGCAGAAGATTTCGTAAATACACGAATGGATGGGAAAGGTTTTCATCATCAGCTGGTATTCCATATGACAAGAGCGGATGCGGCGGAGATTGGATGCAGTAAAAAGGCGGTGGAATTGGCAAAGGATTTTACCACAATATTTTTGGCTGAGGCAGATAAGCCGTATTTTTGTTGAGACCGGGAAAGGGTGGAAAAGCAGATTTTGTTAGAATAGAGGCATGAAGTTAAGGAGATAGATTAAGTTTTTGGGAGGAAATTTTATGTCAGACAGGAATGTAAGTACAGATGCGCTGCGTACGGCGGCAAGAGCTTTGACGGAGTATATGAATGCAGTCAATGATGATCTGGAGAAGATGCATGATGCGGTTATTGACTGCAGCGATAATATGGCACATGATGTGTACAGCCAAAAGGCCATTATCAAAGTGGAAGAGTGCATTGTATCCTTATCAAAGGTACTCATTCAGGCAGATGAATTGAGAGGAAAGATTCTTTCAAAGATACGAAGAATTGAAGAGTCAGGAGAATCCTTTTAAATGCGTATCGAATAAGGGAAAAGGGGGAGAATCACATGGCAGGATACGGAATTAATCAGCAGGGGGTAGAGAACCTTCAGAAATTGGCTTCTGATCTGCATCATTTCAATGATAATTTTGAGGAGGCAGGCCGTGCACTCAGACAGAGAGTGGCGGATGTGTCTGATGAACTGGGAGTATATGAAGATGAAATCATTGAAATCATTGACAGTGTCAATGCAGAGCAGGAAAAAGGCAGAGAGGCCTTAAATTATCTGGCCTTAAAAATTGAGCACCAGGCGGAGGAAGTGTCGGAGCTTTTGGCGCTGGGGCTGTAAACAGCACCCAAAATATCAGAAATATTTACATGAGAAGATATCATTTGGAAGACGCAGGATGTGATTAAACATCCTGCGCAAAGGAGCAGGCAATGGATCCAATTAATAACAGTAGGATGAAAGAGCAGATGCGTTTGAACAATAATGCAGAAGCAAATCGGAAAGCAAGTGAGATTGACAGTCGTGTTTTGAGGGAGATCAATGCGCTGAAACCAGAGAAAAAACCGGAAGCAACGGGATACATCATTGGCGGTGTTCTTTTGGGATGGGTAATCGGTGCATTTACAGGAGGTTTGATCGGGTTTGTTGTCGGTTTTCTGATACCGCTTGGAATGTGGGGAGCGGCATGCGGCAAAGTAAATGATACAAATGCAAATATTGAGAGAAGGATGAAGGAAATTCAGGCCAAAGGAAATGCAGATAAAAAAAAGGCCCAAAAAGAGGCGGATATGAAAACTCAGAAAGAAGCAGCAGCTTATGATACAGAGGTTCGGAAGTATTGTGACTGCGCCATGGCAAAAGCGGATCTTTTCACACCGATGATTGATCATCAGGAGATGATGTTTCAGCGAATGATTTCACATGCTGATCATGGCTCCAATATGGCTTTTGTAGAAGCGGACCTGGTTTATACCGTGACAAATACAGGGATTACTTATACTTACCATGACAGTCGGTACAGCAATTCCATAGATGATTTCAATTTCAGTAAAAAAAGATTTCGTGACCTGCATTCTCCGGAAGAATGTGAAGGTCTGGCTTTTGCACTGGCAAGAATGACATTGCGGCGCATGAAGCAGGTTTATCCGGCACAGTCTATGCGTATTGAGGTGTCTCATAATGATGCGGAAGTGACGATGCATTACAGAGGTGCCAATCCGAATTATGTACCGCCGAAAGATATTTTCTAGTACATAGTTATTTTGAAAAGGGTGTACTGAGAGCGTATTAAAACTGACGATGAGGATGAAGGGATCAACCGCAGCTATCAATGAGGTGTTTTGGAGAAAGCGAGACAAAAAATGGACAGACAGAGCTATTATTATCAGCAAATGAATGAAAATGAGCAGTTGGCCTACAGAATCATCTGTGATGGTCTGCATCGTCACCAGTCAGCCATTAGGGTTTTGCTTTATCCGGGAATGAAAAGTGTATCTGATATTTATTACAAAGTGCTGTATGACCATCCTGTATTTTTTTATGTCAATCAATACAATGTAAGTCATTCGCATCAAAATTGTGAGTGGACACTTTATCCTGAATATTTATATTCAGGGAATGAGGCAAAAACAATGATTGCTGAGATGCACAATACAGTGGATAAAGTGCTTTATAAAGCTCTTGAGTATCGGGAGGATCCATTTAAAATGGAAATGTTTCTGCACAATTCAGTGGTGAAAAGCGTGGCTTATGATTATGAGTCTTTAAAAATCAAAAATTATCATAGAGCACATTCTATCGTTGGCGCATTTCTCGATAAAAAAGCAGTTTGTGAGGGGATTGCCAAAGCATTTAAGCTGCTTTGCGATTCGGTTGGGCTTCCCTGCATTGTTGTTGTCGGATATGCGGATAACAAGGGGGAGTTTACTGAAAATACGCTTCATGCGTGGAATCTTGTGAAGGTCTGCGGTCAGTGGTATCATGTGGATCCGACATGGGATGTGATGGATTTAACAGGAAGTGATGGAGTACATAAGGAACGCCATTTTAAGTTTGATTACTTTAATCTGACTACAGCGGATATATCAGTTGATCATCGGCCAAAAGATGTGATTCCGTCCTGCACAGCACATAAGGACAACTATTTTTACCGTACAGGAAAATATGCAGAAGACTATGAGGATATGCGGCGTATTATTGATCAGCAGATTGACAGTGACCGGATCCGAATTCGTATTGATTGCCAGATACGTGCAGCCGGCCTGAAAGGTTTGAAACAGAAGTACTTTTTGTCAGGAGATCCTAACAAACTGATA
>OGCO01006726.1_pt1 | contig 9953 bp, 10 predicted proteins | sample 1570171 | NCBI WGS metagenome assembly OGCO01 (sample SAMEA4370583, study PRJEB24528) | human gut metagenome | reverse complement strand
CTGCCGCACCTCGCTCGCCGTATCGGCACTTAGAATTATGCGGTATTGCCTTTACCATGAAAAAGACGATTTGGAAAGCATTCTTTGCGCAATGCTCGGTTACGCTGACGACCTGCATCACGATCACCGGATGAAAATTCCGTTTTGGCAGCAAGCCTTTTGAGGTCGGGCAAAAGGTCAGGCTGGTCAAAGAGCCTGACAATGAGTATGCAGACTGTCAAAAAACTTTTGTAGGGGCGAGCATTGCTCGCCCGTGCCCGTTTGCCTGTGAAAAAGACTTACCCGGAAAGGCGTTGCTGCGCCAAGTTGGCTGGCGACCAATGGTCGCCCCTACATATTCAATAGACCACGAATGTGATTTTTTGACACGCCGGAGTATGAGCAGGAGCTGACAAGCAAGTTGCGGTGGCCGCATAAAAAGGCGCACGGCAAACACACCCGGGCAAGGACTGCGCTTGCCGGGAACAGCATGTGAGAGGTGTCCCTTGCGCTATAGGACACCCGGCAAAAGGGCGCACCTCGCCCCTGGTCGGAGCCTTTGGGGGCGGAAGGCTTTACCCGCTGATGGCATCCTCGACCACGTCCAGCAGGTGGCAGGGGTCGAGCTGGGCGGCGGTGCAGCGGCGTGCGAGGGCCTCGACGAAGGCGCGGTCCAACGATACGTCGGAGATAAACTGCACGACCTGCTGGCAGCCGCGGAGGTCTCGCGCGGCCAGAATGCCGTAGGTAGTGTAGGGCCCGAGCTCGGGCGCGGAGAGCTTTTGACAGACAACGCGATAGGTATACACGATTTTCACCCACTCCTGCTATGCTACATAACAAAATATATTGACAAAAAATGGTAACTGGAGTAAAATTGTGGTAGTGTTAGTGTACTTATAGATGCCGCCCTTCACAATATAGCATATCCCGGTGTGCAAAGTACACAACCAGTGCCGGAAATTTTGGCGGCGCATTTTGCACCGCCGCTTTGCTGTTTTTCCGGCGGTGAATCGCGTTTTGAGGGGAGAGAAGATGTTATGTCCGCATATCGATACCGTGTGGCAGAAGCAATGACCGCTGCGAGGGAGGCAGCGGGTGTTTCACAGCGGGAACTGGCAGACCGCCTGGGCCGGGATAAGCGCACGATCCAGAAATGGGAAAAGGGCGAGATGAAAATCGCGCTTGAGGATTTTCTGGCCGTCTTTGATGCACTAAAAGTGCAGGTGGAGCCCTACTCCAAATGGATTCGGCACCCAGAGCTTTTCCCCAATGGACTGTCGGACATCCTGCAATACTCCACCGATAAAAAGCGCGCGGCACTGGGGGATTTCTACCGCTGCCAGGCGTCGCCCATGGAGGTCGAGCAGGAATATTACTTTCTGTATGCTGACCACGGCAGCGATTACCACGGCATGTATCAGCAGTGGATGGCCAACCTGCTGACACCGCTGCGGGATCGCCGCCGCATCTGTGCCCAGGTTATTGAGAATTATAACGAGGCCCTTGCCACCGGGACCATCACCGACCCGGACGCGCCCCAGCCCAACATGGAGGTCCTGCAGGCCTGCTATGAGGCCAGCGCCCAGAGCATCCAGAACGGCGCCAACGGCTACACGATGCTGAGCCTTGATTTGAACCGCTGACAAAAGCATAAACCCGCCGCCCCCTGCGTACACTCTGCGCAGGGGGCTTTGTTATGGCTGCACTTGTACAAAGGATTCGGGCGCGGGCGGTATCGCTGCCGACATTCGACATACCGTTTCTGCTGATCTTGCTGCTATTGTTGAGCTACGGGCTCATCATGCTGTTCTCCGCGGGGTACGCGGTGGCACTCTACCGCCGCGGCGACGCCTACACCTACATCCGCCCGCAGCTGCTGTTTGCGGCGCTGGGCGTGCTGGCTATGTACGCGGCCAGCCTGGTGGACTACCACGTCTGGCACAGGCTGGCCTGGCCGATGCTGGGGATCTCGCTGCTTTTGCTTACTATCGTGCTTTTCATGCCGGAGTACAACGGCTGCAAGCGGTGGATCGTGCTGCCGGGGCTGGGCACGCTGCAACCCAGTGAAATCGCAAAATTCTCGATTGTGCTGGTGTTCTCGCATATCATCTCACTGAATCATGACAGGATGAAGTCGTTTTCCACAGGCGTTGTGCCGTTCGCGTTGATTCTGGGGGTCGTCACGGTGCTCATGCTGCTGGAGCCGCACCTGTCCGGCACGCTGCTGATCCTGTCCATCGGCGCGGTGCTGATGTTTGTGGGCGGCACAGGGCTGCACTGGTTCGGGCTGGCCGGGGGGCTGGGCGCAGCGGCCATTGCGGCGGCGGTCATTGCGCTGCCGGAGCTGGTGCCCTACGCCACGGACCGGCTCGCGTCGTGGCGCGACCCCTTTGCCGACCCGCTGGGCGAAGGTCACCAGACGATCCAGAGCCTCTACGCCATCGCGTCGGGCGGGCTGGCCGGGCTGGGGCTGGGCAACAGCCGACAGAAATATCTGTACGTGCCGGAGCCGCAGAACGACTTTATTTTTTCGATTTTGTGTGAGGAGCTTGGTTTTATCGGGGCGGCGCTGGTCGTGGCGCTGTTTTTGCTGCTGCTCTTGCGCGGTATGTCGATTGCGGTGCGCGCGCGGGATAAGTTCGGCGCACTGCTCGTCGTCGGGTTCGTCGTGCAGGTCACGCTGCAGGCGATTCTGAACATGGCCGTTGTGACGAACACGATCCCGAACACCGGCATCAGCCTGCCTTTCTTCTCGTCGGGCGGCACCAGCTTATTGATGCTGCTGGGGGAGATGGGCATCGTGCTGTCGGTGTCCAGGCAGACGGATATGGTGTAGGGAATATTCCCTTGGCCACCTCCCTCGCAGAGGGAGGCAAGGACGTCCCAACATTTGTTCAACCTTTTTTCACACTCCCACCGTTGCAACGGCGGGAGTTTTGTTTTATAATTAAACTGTATTTTTGTGTGAAAGGGGTGCCGCATGGCAAAACCACAAAACCAAAAACCACCCTTTGCCCTGCGGGCGCTGGCGGCGTTCGCCGTGACGCTGGCGGCGCTTTTCGTGCTGCTGCTGGCGGCCTACGCCCTGCCCGGGGAGCCGGTGCGGGACCATGTCTACGACTCAGCGGTGAAAATCGCCGGTGAGGGGCTGTACCCGGAATATCTGAACTTCAAGCTGTTCCAGATGGACAACTACACCGACACGATCATGCTGACCGAGGCCGCGTCCGCCGACGAGGCCCCGCCGCTGACCGCCATGATGACGAATACGGCCTACAACGTCGATAACTTTGAGACGCTGGCCGACGACCTGCAATGGTACATAGTAAGGGACTGGGCCGCGGGCGCACAGCGCACCGACGCGCCCGCGCTTGTGCCGTTCTCCTATGCGCGGTACTGGCACGGCTACCTGATCTGGCTGCGCCCGCTGCTGCTGGTCACCGACATCACCGGCGTGCGCGTGGTGCAGTATCTGGTGCTGGCGGCGCTGTTTGCCGCGGTGGCGGTGCTGCTGCGCCGCCGCTGCGGGCTGCGGGCCGCGGTGTGGTTCGCGGTCAGTCAGCTGCTGGTCACGGCGTTCTGGGCACCGCATCAGGTACAGTTTTTCACCTGCTTTGCCGTTGCCTACGCGGGCTGCGTCTGGGTGCTGGCCAAGCCCCGCCGCAGCGATGATGTCTGCCTGGCACTGCTGGTTCTTGGCGTTGTGACGTCGTTCTGCGACTTGCTCGTCACGCCGGTCCTGACCCTTGGTCTGCCGCTTGTCTGCTGGCTGCTTGAGCCGCAGCAGCGTCTGCGGGCCGGCACAAGGCAGTGCGGCATCGTTGTGGGCGGCAGCCTGACGTGGGGCGTCGGCTACCTGCTCTGCTGGGCATCCAAATGGGTGCTGGCCGGGCTTGTCACCGGGCAGAACGTCATTGCCGACGCGCTGCATCAGGTGGGTGTGCGCACTGCCGCTGACAGCTGGCACGGCATGGAGTTGACTTGGGGTAATATTTTACATTTTGTATACACGACACTGGCGGGCAAACACCTGTTCTGGCCGCTGGTGCTGGCTGTCGTTCTGCTTCTGGCGCTGTTTGCGGCCAGCATCCGGGACAGGCAGCAGCTCGCACGCGCACTGCCGCTGGGGCTCTGCGCGCTGATGACCCCGGCGTGGTTCATCGTGCTGCGCACCCACAGCATCCAGCACGGCTGGTTCACCTGGCGCGCACTGGGACTGACCGTCTTTGCAGGGCTGGCGTTTTTGTATTATTGCTGTGATGTGCGGCAAATCGCCAAACGTTTAAAACGCACGTAATACGTGTAGGGGCGAGCAATGCTCGCCCTTACACAATAGGATTATAGGTAAGGCAACAACAGGGGAAAGTAAAAAATGAACGAACTGGAAACAAAAACCGAAAAAACAACCGATGGAGCGCTAAAAAGGAACCCGTGGCGGCGCCTGCCCAAGGGCGGCAAAATCGCGGTCATTGTTGTCGGCATTCTGGCCGTGCTGGCTGTGCTGGCGGCCCTTTACGTCAACGGCAAGCTCGACCTGCTGCGCTATGATGACGGCAGCGTCAGCGAGATGGGTGAGATCGGCGCGGACGAGGACCAGGACCTGGACGGAACCGGCCTGACCCACACCGAAAGCGAGATGACAATGCCCGAGGGCAGCCCGTTCTCTGACGACAACGTGCTGAACATCCTGCTCATCGGCACCGACGAGCGCACCGAGGCCGTCAACGACGCCGATGCCTTCACCCACCTGAACCAGCTCGACGGCACGGAGGACACCACCGAGTTCAGCGACGACGCGCGCTCCGACAGCATGATCCTGGTCTCGCTCGACATCAAGGATCACGTCATCCGGCTGGTCTCCATCGAGCGCGGCACCGGCGTGCCGATCCTGCTGGACGGCTATGAGGGCCAGTACGACTGGATCACCCACACTTTCCGCTACGGCGGCGCAAAGCTGACAATGAAAACCATCGAGGACTGCTTCAACGTGCAGGTAGACCACTACGTCCGCGTCAACTTCAACTCCTTCGTCCAGATCGTGGACGCCGTCGGCGGCGTAGACCTTGATATTACCGAGATGGAGGCCAAGGCCCTGAACTGGGAGGTCCCCTCCAACTCGATGCTGATCGTCAACCACGTTGACCCGGGCCCCAACCATTTTGACGGCTACACGGCGCTGCAATACGCCCGTCTGCGCAAGATCGACAACGACTGGAAGCGCGTCGAGCGCCAGCGCACCGTCATTAAGGCCGTGCTGGATCAGGTGCAGAACGCCAGCGTCATGGAGCTGGACAACCTGCTCAACACCATTCTGCCGCTGATTCAGACGAACTTTACCAAGTCCGAGATCGCCGCGCTGCTCGTGCAGCTGCCGGGCTTTTTGGGCTGCGATGTGCAGCAGATGTCCATGCCGCTGCAGGGCACCTACGGCATCCGCACGGGCATGGATGACCGCCTGATGTACGACCCCGACTGGGTCGTGAATATTAAGGCATTGCAGGACTTTTTGTACGATGATAAGACCGCCGAGGAGGTCATTGCCGCCACGCCGGAGACCGCTGCCGCCGAGGCTGCGGGCGAGCTGGTCATTGCGACCCGCGAGAGCGCCGACGTGACCAACCCCGTGGAGGAGTACAATAGTAAGTATCTGCACCGCATTGATATGACTTATGCGCTCGATGCGTCGGACTTCGGCAGCGACGAGTACCGCGTCTTTGTGGCCGACACCGACAACCTGCGCGGCAATGAGCTGCGCGGTGCGCTGATCGACAAGCTGTACAGTGCGGGCGTGCGGGTCGTGGCCGTGCCGGACGGCGCCGCCGCGGGCGTGCTGCTGGACAACTATCTGCAGACCGGCAATACCGGGAGCCTGGACAGCTACCTGTCCGTGCTGCCCGCCGACCAGCGCGACAGCGCCCGCACCCTGTGGGAGCACGTCCGCACGCGCTACCCCGGTGTTTTCCACGCCGCGGGTCTGGGGGCAGACGCCCGCAGTGCGACAGTGGGAAAAGCACTGACCGTGCTGGCCAATGCGAGCCACAACACGCCCGAGACAGAGATCGCCGAGGCTGTACAGGTCATGCGCAGCGGCACGACCAGCAATGCCGTCTACTGGTTCAAGACGGCGATGGCCAAATATCCGCGCCAGATGGAGCGGTTCTTCGGCAGCAGTTACGCCGCCGTGTCCCGCCTGTACTACGCCATGCAGGGCACGCTGAACGTCGCGGACGACAGTGAGCTGCCGACCTACGACGCGAAGCAGCTGCTGAAAACCTATAAGAAGGACGGCATCCTGATCTTTACCGACGAGGCCAGCGCCCTGATGACCGAGGGCAGCATGGCGTCCGAGCTGCAGGCGCAGCTGGATAAGCAGAAATACGGCGAGGACGAGGACCCGCAGCGCGTCTGCGCCATTGGCGCAGTCTACGGCACCTGGAGCAACGCCGGCAGCTTCACGCCCGACGATACCGAGACCGCATGGGACGCTGACAGCCTGACCGAAGCCTTAGGCAGCGACGCCCTGCGCGGAAAAGATATGCTGCTGGCGCTGGACGGCGAGGACAGCCCCTACCTGACGGAGAACTGCCTGCTGAAGGACACCGACACCCCCGTGGCCGAACAGGTGCAAAAACTGTTTGTGCTGGATAAAAACAACATGGCGTCGCCGGAATCCGCAGAATCTGAATAAAATTTGAAATTGGGTGTTGACAAACACGCCCGTGTGTGGTATAAATGCTTTAAACCAATGAAGCGAAAGTAAAGCACACAGCGCAGTTACAGAGAGTCCCCGATGCTGGGAAGGGGATACAGAGCGGGTCTGCATAATGGTTCGCGGAGGGCACGGGGAAACGGGCATGGCCCGCAGTATCCGTTGACGGGCAGCTCCCGTTACAGAGCAGGGGAATGTTGGTTCCCTACAGAGTGGCCGTGATTGTATAGTAAGCACGGCAAGCAAGGTGGCACCACAGATTTGTTTTATCTGCCCTTGCACAGGAGAAGTTCTGTGCAAGGGCAGTTTTGTTTTTAACAATGGGGGAGAGGGAACATGAACTTGATGAAAGAGCGATGGCAAGCCTGAATTTGTAAAACTGGATGGCCCGGGAACGCACCGGGCACTATAGGGGCAATGACCGCCCCTACAAACCTGACATTCACTACAATTTACAAAGTAAGGAGAATTTACCATGAAAAAGTTTGTTGCTGTTCTGTCCGCCGCCGCTATGATGACCAGCCTGGCCGCCTGCGGCTACACCGCCGATACCGCCAACACTGCCGCATCTTCCGCCGAGACCCCCGCGTCCGCTGCCGAGAGCACCGCGGACACCGCCGCCGCTGACAGCTACAAGGTCGCCATTGTCCAGCAGCTCGACCACGCCAGCCTCGACGAGATCCGCGTGGCTATTGAGAAAGAGCTGGACGCCAAGGCCGCCGAGAAGGGCATCACGATCGAGTACAAGGACTTCAACGGCCAGAACGACGCCACAACGCTGAACCAGATCGGCACACAGGTTGTCGCCGACGGCTATGACGCCATCATTCCCATTGCGACGCTGGCCGCCCAGTGCATGACCACCGCCGCCGAGTCCACCAAGACCCCGGTCATCTACGCGGCCATCTCCGACCCCGCCGCCGCAGACCTGACCGACATTGACTATGTCACCGGCACGTCCGACGCGCTGAACACCCAGTCCATCATGGATATGATGTTCGCCGTTCAGCCCGACATCCAGACCGTCGGCCTGCTCTACTCCAACTCCGAGGCTAACTCCACGACCCCGATTGCCGAGGCCAAGGCGTATCTGGATGCCAAGGGCATTGCCTACGTCGAAAAGACCGGCAACACCAACGATGAGATCATGACCGCCGCGTCCAGCATGGTCGGCCAGGTCGATGCCGTCTTTACCCCGACGGACAACGTGGTCATGGCCGCTGCCGCCGCGCCATAGGTCACGCATAAGGGGCCGTTTACCAGTCCCCGGTTCACAAAGGTTCTTTTTTTCACTGCCGCTGCCACAGTTTCCAGGATCCATCCTGCGAAGGAATACGCGAAGAACAGCCACAGCAGCTCATAAAATGTATACGTCATACGCACACCTCCCTGACAGAGATTGTACCAGATTTTTCCTTTCCTATTTATAAAACTTTCATGAACTCTTTTCATTCCTCCCGTTTCTGACGGCTATCCGACGCCAGGGCCGTTTTCTGCTCCTTGCGCCCCTTTCTCCTTCCATGTATAATGATCACAAGATTCCTGCTCCATAGAAACATGTCAACATTCCCATCGGAAAAGTGAGGTTGTTATGAATCCAATCTTTTTAAACAGTCCCTCCGGCCAGATCCATATGAAGCCCATGGACGAGATCTCCTGGCTGGACTGGAGCTTTCTGGAAAAGAACCGGGACCACTTTTCCTATACAAAGCATATATCGCGTTCCGAAAGGCCCACGACGTGATCCGGAAACCCTCCGGCGTCTGCTCCCTGGGCCTTCCGAATATAAAGGTGATCCCTCCCGACGGCTCCACCCATGTGCTGGCGGTGCTGTATTCCGGCAGGAACCGGACGGATACGGCAGACGATCTGGTCTGTCTGGCAGTGAACATATACTGGGAGCCCCAGGCTTTTCTCCTTCCCATGGTATCTAAATCTCTGAAATGGAAGGTGGAGGCCGATACAGCAGGAACATATCTCAAAGACCATATGCCGTCCTCCCATGAGCCGCCCTGTCTCATCTCTTCTCCACAGATCACCCTGGATTCCCGGTCCGTTCTGGTATTCACGGCAGCCCCGGCTTAAGCCGGGACCCGTCCGCCTACTCCAGGTTCAGATGATGCTTCAGAATAAACTCGGTTCCCAGGGTGCCTGTCAGTATCTGTATCACCTGCCAAAGCAGAAAGGAAATTCCCGTTGCATGGATCGCCGCCATCATATCCATCCTCTCCAGCACCGGCTCCCACAGCGGATACGTCTGGAGCAGCGCCGTCATTATAATAGAAAAGACAGAGCTGATGCCCACATAGGCCAGCACAGAGAAGGCCACTCTGTGGTTTCCCGCCAGCTGGCCCAGGGCCATGGCCAGGTAAAAATGGTACACCGTGGCAAACCAGGCTGCGATCATGGCCAGGAGACCCTCCAGAAAGAACAGGATCACATGGACCGTCATCCCGGCATCCTCCTTAAAGCCGGCTATAATGAGGTTAAAGCATTCCGCCAGGAATTTGGGTACTGCTTTCAGGAAGGTCAGTTCACCTGCCAGGATCCCGATGGAAAAAATCCCTACTATCAGGGAGATATGGATCATCAGCACCGCAGCCAGGGCCTTGGCCAGGACGATCTTCCAGGACTCCACCGGCAGGGTGAACATCAGATATCCTTCCTCCCTTAAAAGCCCCTTGTAAAACCGCTGGATCACCGGGAGCACCGTCATCACTCCCAGAGCCGCCAGCACAGCGGCGTACAAAGCGCCGGTAAACCAGGGGATCATCCCCAGAAGCGGCCATGAGGAAAAATCTGTCTGCCGGGCCTCTGGCATGATCACATGAAACATCAGCGCATTGAGGACCGTGACCGCCAGCACCGCCCCGTACACAGGGAACAGGCTGCGCATCATGGCCGTCCATTCATATTTAAAAAGCTTCCGGAACATCTTATCTCTCTCCTTCCCTTCCATGGGTATCCCAGTCCATTGCTCCCATGGGCACTGCAAAGATCTCTCTGAACAGGGCGTCCACGGATTTTTTCTCCTGCTCCCGGATACGGTCCACCGGATCCTGGCGCACCACCTGCCCTTCCTTTAAAAAGATCACCTCGTCCAGGACCTTCTCGATATCGGCGATCAGATGGGTGGACAGGATCACCGACGCATCCTCAGAATAATTGGTAAGAATGGTCCTCAGGATAAAATCCCTGGCCGCCGGATCCACGCCGCCGATGGGCTCATCCAGCAGGTAAAGCCGGGCCGCGCGGCTCATGG
>OGCO01006723.1_pt1 | contig 9955 bp, 7 predicted proteins | sample 1570171 | NCBI WGS metagenome assembly OGCO01 (sample SAMEA4370583, study PRJEB24528) | human gut metagenome | reverse complement strand
CTCGCCGTAGAGCTCGTGGGCCTTGGAATAAACCAGATACTCCAGCTCCTTGTCCGAGTCCTTCAGTTTGGGTGCAAACAGTTTTTTCGGCAGGGGCGGAATGGTGTCCACCCACCGGGCAATGCGGTTGGGATCCTCCAGAACCACCTTGCGGCAGTCCTCCTCTCCCAGATAGCTGAACTCCTCCAGCATTTCGTCCGTAGTCTTAAAATAGATGGGCAGAGGAGAATCCGCATCCTTGAACTGCTTGGAGGCCAGCAGAATATGGCGGTAAATCTCGTCCTCCGGATCCATGAAATGGACGTCGCCGGTGGCACACACCGGCTTATTGAGCGCCTTGCCCAGTGCCAGAACGGTGCGGTTGAACTCCCGCAGTTCCTCCTCACTCTCTACAATCCCCTCGCGGAGCATGTACATATTGTTGCAGATAGGCTGGATCTCCAGATAATCGTACCACGAGGCGATACGCATCAGCTCATCCCAGCTCTTGCGGTCCACGATGGCCCGGAACAGCTCGCCCGCCTCACAGGCGGAGCCGATAATAAGCCCCTCCCGGTTTTCGTTGATGAGGCTCTTAGGCATGATGGGAAACCGCTTAAAATGCTCTAGATGAGCCAGAGAGATAAGCTTATAGAGATTGCGCAGACCGGTCTGGTTCTTTGCCAACACGATAAGGTGGTTGGCGCTGCGTCGCTTTCCACCGCCGCTGCCTGCACCGGCACGCAACGTGCGCATGGCAGGGTTGATCTGCTGGAGTGTTTTGACGCCCATATCGTTCAGATTGCGGTAGAGGGGCACCAGCATATAAGCCACCGTGGCCGCATCATCCGAAGCGCGATGGTGGTTGAAGGCGGGCAGATCCAGATACTCCGCCACCACGTCAAGCTTATATTTGCCCAGCTTGGGCAGGAGATTCTGGCAGAGGATCAGGGTATCCAGGCTGGAATTTCGGAAAGGACGCCCCATGCGGCGGCACCCCTCCGCGATAAAGCCCATATCAAACTCCGCGTTATGGGCCGCCAGCGGGCGGTCGCCCACCCAGTCGAGGAACAGATCCAACCCCTCCTCCTGACCGGGCGCGTCGGCCACCATTTCATCGGTAATGCCGGTCAACTCTACGATCTCCCGAGGGATGGGCTTGCCGGGATTCAGGAAGGCGTTGTATTTGTCGATGATCTCACCATTTTTCAACACCACAGCGCCGATCTCGGTAATGCGCTCCTTGCGGCGGTCAAGGCCGGTGGTCTCGATATCAAAGCACACCATCTCCTCTTCCAACGGCTGCTCCATGGTTCCGTGGACGACCACCCGGTCATCCACATCATTGCGATAATAGGCCTCCGTCCCCAGAATGACTTTGATCTTGCTGCCGTTTCCGCTTGCCTTATAAGCCTCCGGGAACGCCTGCGCGATGCCGTGATCGGTGATGGCAACGGCCGGATGCCCCCAGGAGATGGCCCGCTGGACAGCTCCGGTCACATCGGTCAGGCCGTCCATGGTAGAGTAGCGGGTATGCAGATGCAGTTCCACTCGTTTCTCCTCCGCCAGATCCTGACGGGGCGGTTTGGGGGTGCCCTCAGCCATGGCGAAGGGACGCAGTTCCAGCTCGCTGGTAAACTTGCCGATCTGAAGTTTGCCCTGGATCAGCAGATATTTTCCCTCTTTGATCTTCTCCAGAAGCGGTTGGGCCTGCTTATTCTCATAAAAACCGGACACGGTGATTGAGCCGGTGCCGTCTGTAATATCAAAGTTGATGATCCACGCATTGCGCTTGGTCAGTTCCTTATGGTGGACGGAGAACACCTGGCCATTGATGACCACACCGCCCATATCAATGTCCAGCTTGCCAATGTCCACCGGCTCACCTCGGATGGGTTTGCCCAGGAAGGTTGACTCATCGTTACTGACACGCTGTTTTTGGGGCGCACGGGCGGTAGCGGCCGCTTTTGGCCGCTGCTGTACGGCGGCGGTATAGGTCTTGGTGCGCAGCTGTTCTGTCTGCCGGAACAGTTCCTCCGCGTCGTCAGGGCGTTTCGGTTCCGCCAGCCGCAGGCGGACGATGCGTCCATACAGCTCATGTACGCGGCTTTCCACCCGGCGCACAAAGGGCTCCAACAAATCCGCCCCGCCGTTTTTCAGCTGAAGCGTGAGCCTGTCCCCCTCCTCCTCCAGCTCTGCGCCGGAGAGCAGGCCATGGGCGGGAGGAAATAACTGTGAGAACTGTTCTCTCAGCCAGGACAGGGTCAGTTCGCCCTTCCCGTCCGGGATCACGGGACGCAGCGTGACCTTATTCATCTGGTAAGCCAGTGCCAGCGCCTGCTCAAGCTCCCGGAGCCAGGTGTCATCTGCGCTGGGCTCCAACGTGACATCCAGCAGGATCTCCGCTTTCTCCTCGTTGAGATCAACTTTTAAAATTGTACATTTCTCTGCCAAAGCCAAAAGTTTTCCCTCCAACGGGCAGAGGGAAAACATTTGGAGCAGCGGAATGCAGAATTCTGTGCTCATAATATGAAAATGCTCCTAGAATCAAAGTTCATCAATCAGCTTCATCAGTTCGTCCACCAGTATCTCCTGCGGCACTTTTTTCAGCACCTTTCCATGCCGGAACAGCAGTCCCTCGCCGTTGCCGCCGGCAATGCCGCAGTCTGCTGCTGCGGCCTCGCCGGGGCCATTGACCGCGCAGCCCATCACTGCCACAGTGATGGGCTTGGTGCAGCCCTCCAGACGTTTTTCGACCTCCTGAGCCAGCGGAATGAGATCGATGCGGGTGCGGCCGCAGGTGGGGCAGGCGATGAGCTCCGGGCCGTCCTTTCTCAGGCCGATGGCCTTCAAAATCTGCTTGGCTACCACGATCTCATCCGCCGGATCTGCCGTCAGGGTGACACGGAAGGTGTCACCAACGCCCTGGGCCAGCAGTCCGCCGATGCCGATGGCAGATTTGATGGTACCCATGGTGTAGGTGCCCGCCTCGGTGACGCCGAGGTGGAGCGGGTAGTGGCTCCGCTCATGCATCATGCGGTAGGCCTCCATGGCGATAGACACATTGGAGGATTTCAGCGAGACGCAGATGTCGTCAAAGTCGTATTTATTCAGCAGAGCGATATGCCCAAAGGCGGACTCCACCAGTGCCTCCGGGCACACCTTTCCGTACTTGGCCAGCAGAGGCTTTTCCAAACTGCCGCCGTTGACGCCGATGCGGATGGGAATGCCGCGATTAGCGCAGGCGTTGGCCACAGCCTTGACCCGATCCTCCCCGCCGATGTTGCCGGGGTTAATGCGCACCTTATCCGCGCCGGCGGCAATGGCCTCCAGCGCAAGACGATAGTCGAAATGAATATCCACCACCAGCGGAATGGAGATGCGCTCCTTGATCTTGCCGACAGCCTTGGCTGCAGCCATATCCGGCACGGCCACCCGCACAATATCGCAGCCCGCAGCCGCAAGGCGGTCGATCTGCCGGACGGTGGCGTCCACATCGTGCGTAAAGGTATTGCACATGGACTGAATACTCACCGGGGCGCCGCCGCCCACGGGAACACCGCCGACCATGATCTGCTTTGTCATATCCATCATCTCCCGATCAATCTGTAAACATCGTTGATGCCCACCACCAGCATCAGCGCCAGCAGCAGAGCCATACCGGCCATGTGCACATAGCCTTCATATTTGCCGGGGATCTCCCGGTGGATCACCCTGGACAGGATCACATTGAGCACGAGGAAAAAAATGCGTCCTCCGTCCAGCGCCGGCAGGGGCAGCAGATTCATGACCGCCAGATTGACGGCAATAAACGCGCCAAAATAAAGCAGGTTGAGCAGAGCATTCCCGGCAGTGTCCGACTGCTCCCCCACCTGACTCATCGTGTTCACGATGCCAATGGGTCCGGACATATCCTTCAGGCCTGCCGCTCCGCTGAACAGATCCTCCAAGCCAAACCAGACCATGCGGACGAAGTCTGCGCCGGTGCGCAGAGCCGTGCCCATATTGCTGACAAACGTACTTTCTGCAACGCTGAAATTGATGACATAGCGCTGAGTCGTGCCGCCGTTTCCGTCCGGATACTCGCCCAGAGCCAGCGGGACATCCTTTAGCGTCAGCGTTTCACGATCCCGGCGGATCACAAGATCCACCGTGCTGCCATTGCCCCGGCTCAAAAGTGTGGTCACATCATTGTAGACCAGTACCCGGTGGCCGTTGATCTTCAGCAGCGTGTCGCCGGGCCGGAGATAGCCCTCCGTATAGGCAGGGCAGCCGTCGGCAAAAGAGCTGATGGTTGGCACCGCAGTGGATTTTGCCGTAGAAAACAGGCAGAGCAGAATAAGGATCCCCACCAGGAAATTTGTGGCCGAACCAGCCACCAAGATGAGAAACCGCCGCCACGCAGAGGCCTTGGCAAAGCTGCGGGGATCATCGGTGGATTCATCCTCTCCCTCCATGGCGCAGAAACCGCCGATGGGAAGCAGACGAAGGGAATAGACCGTCTCCTTTCCCTGCTTTTTCAGCAGCTGCGGCCCCATGCCGATGGAAAACTCGTTCACCTTGACGCCAGACAGCTTGGCGGTCATAAAGTGGCCGAATTCGTGGACGGCAATAAGAAAGCCGAAAAAGAGGATGGCCAATAAAATATAGAGCATAGTTTCTCCTTATCAGGAAATATGGGAATAGACCGCTTCGCGGGCGGCGCGGTCAGCCTCCAGCACAGCGTCCAGATGCTCCGCGCTCTGGGCGGGAACCACGGCCAGAGCGTGCTCCACCAAGTCAGCAATGTCGAGGAAACCGATCTTATCGTGCAGGAACAGATCAACCGCCGCTTCGTTGGCGCCGTTCATAATGGCGCAGGTGGTGCCGCTCTTTTTCGCACACTCCAGCGCAATGCCGAGACACCGGAAGGTCTCCGGATCCGGACGCTGGAAGGTCAACTCCGGGCAGGAGAACAGGTCAAGCTCTGTGGCTGCGGCCTTGGTGCGGTGAGGCCAGGTCAGAGCGTACTGGATGGGCAGGCGCATATCGGCGGAGCCGATCTGCGCCAGGATCGCATTATCACAGTATTCCACCAGCGAATGAATGATGCTCTGCCGGTGAACGACGATCTGGATTTTTTCCGGCGGCATATGGTAAAGCCGCATTGCCTCGATAAATTCCATTCCCTTATTCATCAGGGTGGCGGAATCAATGGTGATCTTCGCGCCCATGCTCCAATTGGGATGCTTCAGCGCATCCGCCTTGGTGACGCTTTGAAGCCGCTCCCGACTCCAGCCAAAGAACGGGCCGCCGGATGCCGTCAGGATCAGGCGCTTGACCTCTCCCCTGTCGGCGCAGCCTTGCAGGCACTGGAAGATGGCGGAATGCTCCGAATCCACCGGAACGATCTCCACCCCTTCCTGCGCCGCCCGGGCCATGACCAGTTCACCGGCGCAGACCAGCGTCTCCTTATTGGCCAGCGCAATGCGCTTGTGGGCGTCAATGGCGGCCAGCGTGGGGCGCAGACCGATCATACCCATGACGGCGGTCACGACGGTATCCGCGCTGGGAAGCGTGGCCGCTTCGATCAGGCCCTCCATACCGGAGGCCACGCGAATACCGGTATCCGCCAATCGGATGCGAAGCTCCGCCGCCGCAGATTCGTCATAGGCCGCCACCAGCTCCGGACGGAACCGGCGGGCCTGCTTCTCCAGCTTGTCAATGCTGCGGTTTGCGGTGATCGCCGCCACCTGAAAGCCGCACTGGGCGGCCACATCCAGCGTCTGGGTGCCGATGGAGCCGGTAGACCCCAGAACGGAAATGATCTGACTCATAGTTGAACCCTCCAACCTGTACCGCTCCCGACAGGCTCAGAAGCCTGGGAAGCAGTGGTAAAACAGCATAATGACCGGTGCGCAGAACACCATGCTGTCAAAACGATCCATCATGCCGCCGTGACCGGGCAGCAGCTTGCCATAGTCCTTGATGCCGCACTCCCGCTTGATGAGGGAAAAAGACAGATCGCCGATCTCTGTGACCAGCGCGCCCACAAGGCCGTAAATGGCCAGCGCAAGGTAGTGCACTTCCATCTGCCAGCCCATGTGGAGCACCAGGCCGTAGACCAGAGAGAACACCATGCCGATCAAAAGGCCGCCGATATAGCCCTCCAGCGATTTATGCGGACTGACCTGCGTGATCCCCTTGTGACGGCCGAAGAGCACCCCCGCGAAGTAGGCGCCCGCATCGGTGATAAAGGTCAAACCGATGGTATAGAGCACATGGGCGCGGCCGCACTCCCGCAGGATCACCAGTGAGGACAGGAAAGCCGGCATGATGATACCCGCAAACAGGCTTTTCATCACATCCTCGTAGCGAATGGCCTTCTCCTTGTTTTTGTCGTAGGCAAAGATCGCCTCGACAAACAGGATAACAAACAGCGCCAGTGCCGTAAAACCCAGCGTCAATACACCGGCATACCGGCCCGCCAGAAAGCCGAAGGGCAGGACAGCCGCCGCCAGAGAGGTATAGACATACAGTCTTGTGGGCAGCTTTGCCACTGCGTGCAGCAGCTCCCACGAGGCAAAGCTGGTGATGAGCGCCGCAAAGCAGGCGAAGGCCCATGCAGGGGCAAAGAGAATGAGCGCAATAATAAGCGGCACAAAGATGACGCCGACCAGAACACGTTTGACCATAAATTACACTCCTCCAAAGCGGCGGGAACGATGCTGAAACACGGCAATCGCCTTCAGCAGCTCTTCTTTGGTGAAGTCCGGCCACAAAACGTCTGTAAAATAAAACTCGGAATAAGCGCTCTGCCAGAGCAGAAAGTTGGAAATACGGATCTCGCCGCTGGGGCGGATCACCAGGTCCGGGTCTGGGATGCCGGCGGAATAGAGGTGGGCAGAGATGTCCTCCTCCGTGACCGCACTCAGATCCATCCCCTCCGCTGCGCAGGCGCGAACCGCGTGAACGATCTCGTCCCGACCGCCATAGTTCAGGCAGATATTGCTCTGACAGGTCTCAAATTCCGCCGTAGCCTCCTCGGCCTCATGGCACAGCGTGCGCAATTCCGGACTGATCGGTGTCAGGTCGCCAAGGAATTTCAGGCGGATGCCGTTTTTCCGGGCATCCCGGATGACCTCATTCAGGTACTTTTCCAGCAAGCCCATGATCGCGTCCACTTCTTCTTTAGGCCGCCGCCAGTTCTCCGTTGAGAAGGCGTAGACCGTCAGATATTTGACGCCGATCTCCTTGCAGTAGTTGCCGATGGTGCGGAAGGTCTCCGCTCCGGCAGAATGCCCCACGGTGCGGGGCATTCCCCGGCGCTTGGCCCAGCGGCCGTTTCCGTCCATGATGATCGCAATATGCTCCGGGATGTGGTCAAAATCCACCTCGACCGGCTGCGCGGTTTTTTTTCGTGAAAACAGTCCCATTTTAATTCCTTCTGCCGCCTGTGCGGCCGGGTTATTTCGTACCTCGTACAACATTAAAGCAAGCGGAGGCACTGTTTGACCAGTGCTCCGCTTTGCCTTTTTCTGTCCCCTGTTGCGGGCACGTTCGGTTGTATTCAGGTCAGCTGAACGCGAAAAGCGTATCCTCTCCCTCTGCCGGGCAGCGGAATCAGACGCTCATCAGCTCTTTCTCCTTCTCGGCGGCCAGTTCATCCAGCTTCTTGACGTATTTATCGGTGACGTCCTGCAGCTTCTTCTCGCAATCCTTGGCGTCATCCTCAGTGATCTCGCTTATCTTCTTAGCGGCCTTGATCTTATCCATCACATCGCGGCGGATATTGCGCACGGCGACCTTGCCGCCCTCGGCGTACTTGTGCACCTGCTTGGTCAGATCCTTACGGCGCTCCTCCGTGAGCTGAGGGAAGGTCAGACGGATGACCTTGCCGTCATTCTGGGGGTTGATGCCCAGCTCGCTGGTCAGAATGGCCTTCTCGATCTCACGCAGCAGAGAGGAATCCCAGGGCTGGATGACCAGCTGGCGGGGATCCGGCGAACTGATGGAAGCCACCTGATTCAGCGGCGTGGGACTGCCGTAATATTCCACTTGCACGCGATCCAGCACGGAGGCATTGGCGCGGCCGGCGCGGACAGAGGCAAAGTCAGCCTTGACGGCCTCGATGGTTTTCTGCATTTTGGACTCAGCGTCTTTGACGAAATCGCTCATTTTAGTCGTCTCCCTTCACAATCGTGCCGATCTTCTCGCCCTTCACAGCGCGGACGATATTCTCGGGGTCTTTCAGTGCGAACAGCAGCACAGGAATGTCGTTGTCCATGGACAGGCTGGTTGCCGTAGTGTCCATGACGGCCAGATGCTGGGCCAGGACATCATCATAGGTGATGCTGTCATATTTCACGGCGTCAGCGTGCTTGACCGGGTCGGCGGAGTAAACGCCATCCACATTCTTGGCCAGCAGGATGACGTCCGCATCGATCTCAGCCGCACGCAGCACAGCGGCAGTATCGGTGGAGAAGAACGGATTGCCGGTGCCGCAGCCAAAGACCACGACGCGGCCCTTCTCCAGATGGCGGATGGCCCTGGAGCGGATATAGGGTTCGGCGATCTGGCGCATCTCAATTGCGGTCTGCACGCGCACCTCCACGCCGTGCTGCTCCAGCACATCGGCCACAGCCAGCGCGTTGATGGCGGTGGCCAGCATACCCATATGGTCGGCACGCACACGAACCATCTTGTCGCCGCCGTCCTTTACGCCGCGCCAGAAATTGCCGCCGCCGACTACGACGCCTACCTGAACGCCCATGTCGACGCACTGCTTGATCGCATCACTCACCGCGGAGATCACATCAAAATTCAGTCCACGACCAGCGTCACCGGCCAGAGCCTCACCGCTGATCTTCAGCAGAACTCGCTTGTATTTTGGTGCTTCCATCGGAAATACAACTCCTTTAACTGAAGCCATATTGGCTTTCTTTTTCTATCATAGTATTTTAATCTATTTTTGCCCGTTTGCATAGGGGGAAAGCCAATTTTTTTCTCTTTCTTATCAGTTTTGCCACAGAAAAAAATGAGCACCACGCAATGCGTGGTGCTCGGGAAAAGTATCTGACCGAAAAGAGGAAAACGATCAGCCCTTGGTGGGACGATAAGGCTTGACGGGAATGGCGGGATCGAAGGGATTGGTATCCTTGCCGGCCTCCACTTCCTTGAACCACTCGAACGGCTTGGTGCGGAAGCCAGCCCAGCTCTCGCGGGTGGGGGGCTGCTGCATCCAGTCGTGGCAATAGCGCCAGTCGTTGGTCTGGGAGATGTACTTCTCATCCTGCTGACCGGCATTGGTGTCGCCCATCTCGCCGGCGGCAATGCGCAGCAGAGAGCCATACTGCTCGGACACGGTGTGCAGCTTCAGGTCCTCGACCAGCAGCTTCTTCAGCGGACGCTTGGCCAGGTTGGACATGATGGTACGGTTCTCATAAGGCATGGTCTTCCACATGCGGGCGATCTCCCAGGCACGGGGCATGACCTGATCCTTGGGCACGACCTCGCTGACCATGCCCCAATCCAGCATCTGCTGAGCAGTCCACTGGCGGGCGGTCATCATGTAATAGTTGCCGCGCTTGGTGCCGAAATAGTGCTGCGCCATCAGGCCCATGCCGTCGCCGGGAACCAGACCGCCGTGGGCATGAGGAACCTCCATCCAGGTGTCCTCGGAGGCGATGGTCACATCGCACAGCATGGCAGAATCCCAATGGAAGCCGGGGCCGGGGATTGCGCCGATGGTAGGCACGTCGATGTCGAACACCATGTTCTTGATGAGGTTGGTATCATCAAAATACTGATGCTGGAAACGCTGAGTGGGCAGCTCGGAGTAAGTCTCCCAGCCGTTGGGGTCGGACTCGGTCATCCAGCTGTGGCCGATATGAGTGAAAATGATGATCTCGTTCTTGAAGTCCAGGGACAGGACACGGGTCAGCTGGGAGCAGGCGCGGTGGGACATACCGGAATGATGCATGGGGCCGTCATTCGT
>OGCO01006720.1_pt1 | contig 9957 bp, 6 predicted proteins | sample 1570171 | NCBI WGS metagenome assembly OGCO01 (sample SAMEA4370583, study PRJEB24528) | human gut metagenome | reverse complement strand
GGTTGGGCAGCGGGTGGTACATATCGTGGATGAGGCCCAGGGTGCTGTAGCACTCAGCCAGGGTGTCCAGGATGATGCGCACCGCGTAGATGTCGTAAATTTCATCGAAGGACTTGTTCTGCATGATGGTCTTGCGGTAGATGCCGTAGATGCTCTTGACTCTCCGCTTGATGGTCGCGCCCTCGATGCCGCTCTCCTCGAGGCGGCTCTTGATGACGCCCGACACGCTGGCCAGGAACTCGTCGCCCGCGCGCTCGCTGAGCATCTTGTTGATCTCCTCGTAGCCCACGGGGTCGAGGTAGTGGAGGCTGCGGTCTTCCAGCTCCTCCTTGACGTTCAGGATGCCCAGACGGTTGGCGATGGGGGCATAGACCTCCATGGTCTCACGGGCCTTGTCGCGGCGCTTCTGCTCCGGCCATGCGTCGCCGGTGCGCATATTGTGCAGGCGGTCACAGAGCTTGATGATCATGACGCGGACGTCACGGCTCATGGCCAGCAGCATCTTGCGCAGGTTCTCGGCCTGCAGCTCTTCGATATTGGAAAATTGGATCTTGGTCAGCTTGGTGACGCCGTCCACCAGCGCGGCCACCTCTTCGCCGAAAGCGGCGGTCAGGTCGGCCAGCGTGGTGGGGGTGTCCTCCACCACGTCGTGGAGCAGGGCGGCAGCGATGCTCTCGCTGTCCATGCCGAGGTCCAGCACGAGGCGGGCCACAGCCAGCGGGTGGCAGATATAGGGCTCACCGCTGCGGCGGCAGACCCCCTTGTGGGCGTCGTTGGCCAGGTCGTAAGCCTTTTCTATCATGGCCATATTGTAGGCTTTGCCGCTGGCTTTGATGGCCTCCACCAGCTTCTCCCAGGTCACGATCTCGGGCCGCACCTCCGAGGGAAGGGTCCCCTCAGGGGCGTTGGCCGGCAGGGCCGTTGCGGCCACGGTAGCCATCTCCGTCACCGGCACGGGCTGGTGGAGATGGGTCTTTGCAGAGTAGCTGTCCTCTTTCGCCGCAGCCGATGCTGCGGGCGCGGGGACGACAGGTTTCTTTCCCTCAGGCATCTTTATCGTTCCTCCAGACATTTCAGGATGGGCGCATCGGCAAGGTTCTTCTTGCCGGTGGCAGGCACGAGTTCCCAGAACTTTGCCCCGCCCCGGTCAGCCGCTGTGATGAGGCCGACCTGTTCCAGCGCGGAGATGGCCACCAGCGTCCGGCCGGTGTTCTCCTCGCCGAGTTTTGCAAACAGGGGCTGCAGGTCTTCGGCGTGCCAGCGCCGCGCCTGCAGCTCCCGATAAACGGTGATGATATGGCTGCGCTCCGGGGCGATGCTCTCCTTCTGCTCCGGCGTCAGGGGCGTACCCCGGCGCAGCGCCTGCACCAGCGCGGCCTGCTCTGCAGCTGTGTTGCCGAGGCCCGCCGGGTGCAGCTCGATGATGCGGCCCGACAGCTGTGCGCCCCGGGGCGAATCGTAGACCGAAAGGCTGATGGCTGCGTCCACGACGTCGCCCGTCGAGTAAGGCACCTGTTCCGGGTGCATCCCGAACCAGACGGCGTAGATGCTGGAATTGCCCTGCCGTAGACGCAGACGGCAGTGCTTGCCCTCCGAGACGGCGTAGACGCCCTCCACGACAGCCCTTTCCAGCACGAAGACCGGGCTGGGGTTGTCGGCACCGTAGGGTGCCAGCTGGTCGAGGCGGCGGACGCTCTCCACCGTCAGGCGGTCGAGGTGGACGGACAGATCACACTCCAGCGGCGGGGTGCGCAGCACGGGACACTCCCGGGCCGCCCAGTCGTTGAGCCGCTGGCGGAGCGTCTGCAGATCCTCTTCCCGCACCGAGAGGCCCGCTGCCATGGCGTGGCCGCCGAAGCGGAGCAGGATGTCGGCGCAGGAGGCGATGCACTCGTGCAGGTTGAAGCCCTGCACGCTGCGGCCGCTGCCCTTGCCCTCGCCGTGCTCATCTACCGACACCACGACGACCGGGCGTCCGGTCTTTTCCACAAGGCGGGAGGCCACGATGCCGATGACACCGGGGTGCCAGTCTCTGCCCCAGAGCAGGATGACCCGGTCTTCGAGGCGTTCCGGCTCAGCGTCCAGCAGCTCCTGCGCGGCTTTGACGATCTCCATCTCCGTCTCCTGCCGCAGGATGTTGATGTCGCTCAGCTTATGGGCCAGTTCGACCGCCCGGTCTTCGTCCTCACAGAGCACCAGCTGCAAAGCGGTGACAGCGCTGTCCATCCGGCCCGCCGCATTGATGCGGGGCGCGATGGCGTAGCTGATGTTCTCTGCCGTCACCGGCTTGCCTGCAAGGCCCACTTCTTCCAAAAGGGCGCAGAAGCCGGGTCTGTCCGTATTTTGCAGCTGGCGCAGACCTGCTTTGACGATGGTGCGGTTCTCCCCTGTCAGGGGCATGACGTCGGCCACGGTGCCAACAGCGGCGAGGTCGCCGCAGTATTCCAGCATCTCTTCCGGCGGGCAGCCATCCAGCGCGGCGCAGAGCTTGAAGGCCACGCCCGCGCCGCACAGGCCCTTGAAGGGGCTGTGGTCATCGGCACGGCGGGGGTCCACGATGGCCACTGCCTGGGGCAGGGTGTCGTGGGGCAGATGGTGGTCTGTGATGATGAGGTCGATGCCGAGGCTGGCCGCGAATGCGGCTTCCTCTACGGCAGAGATGCCGTTGTCCACCGTGACGATGAGGCGGCAGCCCTTATCGTAAATCGACTGGATTGCGTTCTTCGAGAGGCCGTAGCCGTCGCCCTCCCGGCTGGGCAGCATACACTTGACGGCGGCGCCCATCCCTTTCAGGTGCTGATAGAGCAGGGCCGTGGCGGTCACACCGTCCACGTCGTAGTCGCCGAAGACGACGATGGTCTCCCCTTCGTCGATGGCCCGCAGGATGCGCTCACAGGCTTTGTCCATGTCGGTCAGGAGCATGGGGTCGCTCAGCTCTTCTTCGCCCGCCAGAAGGGTCAGCGCCTCGGCGGGGTCGGTGATGCCCCGGGCAGCGAGGATGCCGGCCAGCAGGCCGGCTTCTTTCTGCTGGGCAGCGAGGACAGAGCGGTACTTTTCCTCGCTCCACTCTTCGTCCATGTTCTGGTATTCCAGCTCTTCGGTGTTCTGCTGGGCGATGGCCGCTGTCAGCTCTTTCAGGGCGGCGCGGTCAACGGTCTTGGTGTTCCAGGCCCGGTAGGTCATCGCAATCCCTCCCCGGCCAGACCATCGTTCGCCAGCATCCCCTGCAGCGCAGCGATCTCGCTGGAAACGTCCAGCGCCACGTCCGACAAAAGCTTATCGTAGAGGTTATCATAAGCCTGATTCAGGGTGTGCAGGATGCCCGCAATATCCCGGCGGATGGCCTCCGCGTTCTCGCCCTGCTGGCTCTGCACGTCGTTGTAGGTGTGCAGGAGCTTGAGGGTGGTGGGGATATAGTATTCCGCAAAGCGGCGGGCCTTGGGCAGGCTCTCGGGGTGGGCTTCCAGCCAGGCACAGATGGACTCGGTGGTCTTCTGCATATGCTGCAGCTCCTCCACAGCCCGCTCATCCTCCATGAGTTCCTGCTCCTTCTCGAGCACCTGCGCAAAGCGGCGGGTCGTCTCGAGGTTCAGGGGGACTTCTCCGGCCTGTTCCGGCGCTTTTTCCGGTTCGGGCTGGGGCTGATTTTCCTGTGCAGCGCGGTAGTCCTCTGCCGTCAGGTAGAGCTTGTCGTTTTTCTCGTCCAGCCAGGCACTGAGCCAGCCCCTGTGGATGAATTTCCGCAGCATCTTGAGAGCCTTGGTCTTCTTTTTATGCGTCAGGTCGGCCAGCATGGAGAGGGACAGGCCCTTGTGCCAGTCGAAGCCCTCGGCGGTATCGGCGTAGAGCTCCAGGGTCTTGGCGGCCTTCATACGGGACGCACCCGCTGCGGTCAGCCAGCCGAACACAGCGGTCACAGCGGCAGAGCACCACCCCGTCACCGCGATCGCACCCAGTGCGAGATCACCGATGGCACTGAGGAACGTATCCGCGGTTTCGGCGATCACGCCGCCGGACGTGAACGCCCCCGCCGTGCCAAAGCAGGCGATGGCCGTGATGCCGAAGATGACGGCGAAGGTGATGCCGGTCGCCAGCATGGCGACGCCTGCGCTGTGGCGCTTTTTCGCGCTGGTGCGGATATTCTCGATAGCCGTCGGCTCCGGCTTCTTCGCAAAGAAATTGCGCGCCCAGTCGGTCATCCCGCTGGCGCTGGCACTGCTTCTGGCCTCCCCGGCCCGCTTCTGGTACTCCTGTTTTCCGGCCTGAAAGGCCCGGCCTGCCTCCGAGATGCCATAACCGGCGGCATTCACCGCGGCGCGGCCCACATCCCACACACGGTCGCCGATCTCCTCGCCCCGGCCCTCAAAGCCGTGGCGGAAGGAGTCGGACATGGTGTCTCCCAGCTCACGGAGCTGGCGTTCCAGCTCCTGCTGCACCTTACGGCCTTCGCTGTCCTTCGCCGTGCGGTCAAAATCGTCTTCACGATCAGTCATTCAACTTCTCACCCTTCTGCCGGGCTGTACCGGCTGATGATGGCGCGGGCCACCCGCAGGCCATCTACGGCGGCACTCATGATGCCGCCCGCATATCCGGCACCCTCGCCGCAGGGATACAATCCTGCCAGCTGGGCGCATTCAAAATTTTCTTCCCGTTTCAGCCGCACCGGGCTGCTGGTACGGGTCTCGAGGCCGGTCAGAATGGCCTCGGGGGCGGTGTAACCCGCAATTTTCCGCTCGTAAGCCCGCAGACCGGCCCGCAGGGTGTCGGCCAGTTCGGTCGGCAGCAGCGCGCCGAGGTCCGCAGCGACGACGCCCCGGTCATAGGTGGGCTGGACGCGGCCAATGTTCAGCCGGCCCCTGCCCTCCAAAAAGCTCTGGATGTTCTCCGCCGGGGCAGCATACTCTCCGCCGGGACGGCCTGCTGCATAGGCCCGGGCTTCCAGCTCCCGCTGGAAGGCGATGGCCTTCCGGGGGTCATTGCCGAAGTCTTCACCGCCTACGCTGACCACCACGGCCGCGTTGGCATTCCTGCCGCTGCGGGCGTGGTAGCTCATGCCGTTGGTCACGACGCGGCCCTTTTCGCTGGCCGAAGCCACCACCTGGCCGCCCGGACACATACAGAACGTATAAACACACCGTTTTTCAACGTGCTGAGAAAGCTGATACTCGCCGCGCGGCAGGGCCGGATGGCCCGCCGCCTCGTGGTAGAGGCTCTTTTCGATTTCCGATTGGAGATGCTCTGCCCGGAAGCCGACGCTGAAGGGCTTGCACTCCAGCACGAGGCCGCTGTCCATCAGCATCCCGAAGGTGTCGCGGGCCGAGTGGCCCACCGCGAACACCAGCGCCTCACAGGGGAACGCACCGTCCGTGGTCTGGATGCCGACGAGCTGGCCGTCCCGCCGCTCGAAGCCGGTGAGGGCTGTGTTGAAGTGGACCTCACCGCCCAGCGACTCGATCTCTTTTCGGATCGAAGTGATGACGCCCCGCAGCAGGTCGGTGCCGACATGGGGCTTCTGCTGCCAGGCGATCTCCTTCGGCGCGCCGTGCTCGAGGAACACTTCGGTCACGAAGCCGCAGAGCTCGTCGCCGATGCGGGTGGTGAGCTTGCCGTCCGAGAAGGTTCCGGCGCCGCCCTCGCCGAACTGGATGTTGGCGTTCTCGTCCAGCTCACCGGTGGCGGAGAAATGCTCCACGGCCTTGACGCGCTCGTCCAGCGCCGGGCCGCGTTCCAGCACGATGGGCCGGTAGCCCTGACGGGCCAGCAGCAGCGCCGCAAAGAGGCCCGCCGGGCCGAGGCCGCAGACCACAGGCCGGTGCGTCAGCGGCAGAGTACCGTTCTGCACCGAGAGATCGGTCTTGCCCCGGACGGTGACGCTGCGGGAAGCACCCGCACAGGCGGCCTCTTCCCTCTCCTCTTTCAGGGTCACGGCCACGGTGTACACCAGCTTGGGCTGGCCGTGGCGGGCATCCACCGAGAGCCGGGCGATGCCCAGATGGTTCACCTTTCCCCGGGGGATGCGGGCGAGGCGGAGGGCTTTTTCGTAGGCCTGCGGCTCCCCGGCGGAGAGGGGCAGGCGAATATCATGGATCAGGATCATATACTCAGTTACTTTCTATCTTGCACTGCACCACATAGCTGCCCAGCGCAAAAATTTTGTCGTTGGCCGGCACATAGAGGCGGCAGGCGATGTTCTGCTGGCCGATGGCGACATAGAAGTCGTCGGCGTCGATCTCAATGACCACCTGTTCCGGATTCAGTGCTTCCAGCGAACCGGCCGGGCCGCAGAGGGTGACGTTCATCAGCCGCTCCGTCTCCACGGTCAGGGTGTAGGTGGAGGGCAGGTTGATGACCTGCACACAGCTGGCGGGCAGGTTCATGGTCTTGGTTTCCAGACGGGAGCTGTCGAAGCTGACCGTGATGCTGGAGATGTTGTCCAGCAGGCGGATGCCGCTGGGCAGCTCGATGGGCATTTCGTACACCTTATCCAGTGCAAAGGTGGAAAGGTCGATGGTACCCACCGACAGGGTGGACAGACGGTCGATCTGGGACTCCGGGCCGGCCACATTGAGGGTCTTTTTGCTCAGGGAGTAGACCAGCACCGAGGGATCAAAGTCGCGGGGCGCGTTGATAAAGCTGACTTCCACCGGCAGGGTGGCCAGCTTATACACCTGCAGCGTGACCTCGACGCTGTCCGTTTCCAGAGTAGTATACTCAAATTTCACCTCTCCGCCGCTGCGGGTGTAAAAACGCAGACCGGTGTCCAGAGTGACGGGGCTGGTCAACTCGCCGTTGTAGGTCACCTCGGCGGTACAGGTCTCCACCTGGCTCAGCTCGGTGCTGGGTCCGGAGAGAGTCACCGTCTCCTTCGAGATGTCGGTGCCGTAGAGGATATAGCCGTCTGCTATCTTCAGGTAATTCGTCGTCACCTGGATGGGCAGGGTCTTTTCTTCCACTACATCGAACACCACGTCCACGGTGTTGTCGCCGTCGATGGAGACGGACACACCGGTGAGCAGGGTGCTCTGGCTCCGCACCTGAAGGCGCAGGCTCTTTTCGCCGCTGTCGCGGACGCTGGACCAGTCGGGGTAGACGACAAAGTCGTTGGCCGACAGGCTGCCGATGGTGTAGCCGTCGCCGGAAAGCTTCAGGTTGACCGTTTTTTCCTCTGCATTGACGATGCTCAGGCCCCGGGAAGTGTAGGCAGCCGAATCATAGGTAAAGTCCACCGGAACATTATAGATGGTGGTGGTGGTGCCGGGCTGCACGACGATGGTGACAGCCATCCACGCGATGACTGCACCCAGCAAAGAAAGCAGGAGCCGGATGCGGCGGTCGTTCAGCAGATTGCGCTTGGGGGGTACGGCAGGCTTGCCGTTGTTCTGCTCAGTGCTCATTGCTGCTCATCCTCCTCCTTGTTGTTCACCCAGTTCAGCAGGCGCTTGCCCCGGGCCTTCCAGCCCTCGGCAGCGCTCTTCTCGCTGGCGGTCTCCTTGGGTATCATCTCATCCACCAGCCGGGTGTAAAGGGTCTGACGGTCAAAGTGGCGCATGAGCACACCGTTTTTCGCCATCGAGATGATGCCTGTCTCCTCGCTGACCACGATGGCGATGGCGTCGGAGTTCTCGGCGATGCCGAGGCAGGCGCGGTGGCGGGTACCCATGTCTTTGCCCAGGTCCAGGTTGTTGGAAAGGGGCAGCACACAGCCTGCGGCCTTGATGCGGCCATCCTCGATGATGGCTGCGCCGTCGTGGAGGGGGGTACCCTCGTAGAAGATGGTACCCAGCACCTCGAGGTTGACTGCGCTGTTCACGGGCGTGCCGGTGCGGACGATCTCAGAAAGGTTGGTGTTCCGTTCCAGCACGATGAGCGCGCCGGTCTTGGTCTCCGAAAAGCGCTCTGCCGCGTCGCAGATGGCGATGATGGCGCTGCGCCACGCGCCCTTGAGGCTGGTGTCGTTGTAGCGGTTTTTATTGAAGAAGCGATAGGCCCACTGGTCGGTCTGGCCCATCCGCTCCAGCGCACGCCGTATCTCGGGCTGGAACAGCACCACCAGCGTCAGCAGACCGACTTGCAGCAGCGAGTTGAGCAGCCAGGTGACGGTGCGCATATTCAGGATGTTCGCCACCAGATAGACCGCCATCACGATGAGCGCGCCCTTGGCCAGCTGGCCGGCGCGGGTGCGGTTGACGAATCCCAGCAGCTGGTAGATGAGGAACGCGATGATGAGGATGTCCAGCAGGTCTACCAGCTTGAAGGTCTGGAAGTTTGCTACGATAGAGTTCAGAGTCATGGGTCACATTCTCCCGTTCACACTGCTTCGATGAGGGCGACGGCGTGGGCCGCGATGCCCAGCCCCTCGCCGGTAAAGCCCAGATGCTCCTCGGTGGTGGCTTTGACGCTCACGGCGTCCACCGGCATCCCGAAAGCCTCGGCCAGCTTTGCCCGCATGGCCGGGATGTGGGGGGCCAGCTTCGGGCGCTGGCAGAGGATGGTGGCGTCGATGTTCTCGATGCGCCAGCCGTGCTCGGTCATGATTTCTGCCACACGGCGGGCCAGCATGAGGCTGTCGGCCCCGGCGTACTCTTCCGCCGTATCGGGGAAGTGCTGGCCGATGTCGCCCAGCGCCGCTGCGCCCAGCACGGCATCCATGACCGCGTGGGCCAGCACGTCGGCGTCCGAGTGGCCCAGCAGGCCCTTTTCATACGGCACTTCCACGCCGCCCAGGATGAGCTTGCGGCCCTCCACCAGACGGTGGACGTCGTAACCATGACCAATGCGCATTTTCTTTCCTCCGTTCTCGGTCCGGGGCAGGTCCTCCCGGGTGGTTATCTTGATGTTTGCGTAGTCGCCCTGGACCAGCTCCACCGGACGGCCCGTCAGCTCGAACAGGCTGCAGTCGTCGGTGACGAGGCGGGCGCTGGCCTCGTCCAGTTCATCCAGCGCCGCCAGATAGGCTGCGCGGTCGAAGCACTGGGGCGTCTGCACCGCATAAAGGGTGCTGCGGTCGGGGGTGTTCTCCACCATGCAGCCTTCCGGCACAGTCTTGCCGTTGCCGCCCTTCGCCTGCTTGATGGTGTCCTTCACCGGCACCGCCGGGGCGGCGGCACCGCAGCGGGCAGCGGCCGCTATCGTGTCGGCGATAACGCTCTGGCTCACGAAGGGCCGGGCCGCGTCGTGGACGGCCACCAGTCTGCCGTGGGCAGCGGCCACGCCGCTGCGGGCGCTCTCGGCGCGGGTCGAGCCGCCCTTCACCAGCCGCACCGGCTTTTTGCAGCGGGCAGCGGCCCGCTGGGCATTCTCACTGGACGCGCCGGTCACGATCACCAGTTCGTCCACCTCCGGACACTCGTCAAAGGCCCGGACGCTCCGCTCCAGGACGGTCTCACCGCCCAGATCGAAGCTCAGTTTATCAAATCCCATCCGGGTGGAAGAACCAGCCGCCACCAGGACTGCCGTCACACGATATTCCAATTTCTTACACCTGCCCCATTTTATTCCTGCCCTGCGCCGCACTGCACAGAGCGTATTATTATTCATTGAATATTATAGCGTATCCACCCACAAACTGCAACTGCCCGCGCCCATCAAAAATGCCCCCGTGCAGCACTTTTGGCGCTGTACGGGGGCATAAATTTTTTATGAAATTTCTGCGTTATGCGAGGATGGGCTCGATGGCAGCGGCCAGAGCATCCTTCTGAGCCTGAGCCTCGGCCAGGTCTTTGCCCAGAGTGGTGAAGTAGGTCTTGATCTTCGGCTCAGTGCCGGAGGGACGGACGACCACGGTAGCGCCGTTGTCCAGAGTGTAGATGAGGACGTTTGCGGCGGGCAGGCCGGTCTCTTCGGGCTTCTTGTAGTCGGTGACCTTGACCACCTTGTGGCCGGCCAGCTCGGTGAGGGGCTCGTCACGCAGCTTCTGCATGATGGAAGCCATCTTCTCCATGCCGGTCAGGCCGGGGA
>OGCO01006712.1_pt1 | contig 9974 bp, 6 predicted proteins | sample 1570171 | NCBI WGS metagenome assembly OGCO01 (sample SAMEA4370583, study PRJEB24528) | human gut metagenome | reverse complement strand
GAGAGAAAAACATCCTCTCCCTCAGCAACGCCATGCACCGGGCAGGGCTGGAGCCGGAAGGCTGCCTGCACGATGCTTCATGGGATGCTTACAACAGTGCCCGGTTGATGGAAACGGCGTATTCTCCGAATTTTGCGGCAGATGTGGAAAAGGCACAGGCTGCCTGTTATCAGGAAGCGCCCAAGATTCAGGGCGGGCTTCCGCTGGACGTGATGAAAAAGCTGGCTGCTCTACTGCAGAGCGGCCAGCCAGAGCCCGCAATGGCGGTGTAAAAGAAAGGCAGAGTCGGTGATGATGGAACACTTGTGGAATTCCTACTATGTGCGGATGCGGATCACTTACCGGAAAGATCCCAGAGATAGAAGTCCGAGATCGAATATCAGCACATTTGATTGTGACAGCCATATCGCAGAAGCAATCCGGCTGCTCAACGAAAAAGGCTACGCTACGGGAAATTGCTGTGAGGGGCACCCTTACCGCATCATTCCGGATAACAATCAGCGCAAGTACAAGAACACAGCATATTTTGATGGCGGCTATATTTCGTTTTGCAGTATTGAGGATAAGAAGTTTGTTCTGGCAAAACTGAAAGAAAAAAGCAGCTTCTTTTCTGAGGACACCCATTCCAAAATGATGTGTGTTCGGACAAGTTTGGAGTGGAAGCCGATTCGCAGCGCAGAGGTGGATGGCCTTAAATACAGCCAGATGCAGTATGAGAGTATGACAAGGATTTTCAAAATGATTTATACGGATCTCTGGCAGGTTCTTCTGGAGGTGGCACAGGAGTTGCCTTATAAGAAAACAGACGATCCGTGGATCTTGAAGGTGGAAATTCTGAACAAACCGCTGAAACCACATTTTGCAAATGTTCAGGGGCTTAAAACGGTTGAAGAAGTATAAAGGATACAGGAGGAAATATCATGAACGCACAGAAGTATTTTGAGCAGCACGCCGAAGAACTCATTGCCCGCTTTGCCGGTAAAAATGTGGCTCTCTTTTTCCGGGGCTTTGTACCGGCCAATGTCCGCTGGCTGGCGCAGCGGGAGGATGCTATCCTTCCATCGAATAAGGTGCTGAATGCGGATGGCACCATCAACATTGCGAAAATTGATGCGTCCAAGCGTAAGCTGGTGCAGAGCCTGATGATGCAGGAGGAAGGCGTGACGGTCGGCATTTATGAGGAAATGCTGGCCATCCTTCAGAACGTACAGGACCCCAAGGCGATGTTCGATGCGGAGTTCATCGTGGTGGACAACAACGCCTTCCCGGCTTATGTGCCCAGTTGCATCCCGGCGGAGGATGCCGAAGTGCTGTACAAGGCTTACGAAACGGAGAAAACCGAATTCGGACCGGAGGCGGAAGTACTCAGCCACTACTATGCGGCCGTCCGTATGCTGAATAATCGGTGCTACGTTGCCCTGTTCAACCGCCATAAGGGTGAGAACATTCGCAGCATCGACTTTTACCAGAAGAAGCAGGCAGCCTTTACGGAGACCGCAGCGACCCTGCCCAATGATGTTTCGCCGCTGGTGCTGGCGGACCGGTTCTTCTGCGATGAGGTGGAAGGTCCGCTGGTGCTGCCGGTGGAGCGGGAGCAGAGTGCAAAGAACAACACCTACGATGTGCTGTCTTTTGTGGCAGCGCAGTGCGGCATGACCTTTGCGCTGAACTGTGCCAGCCACAAGGAACAGGTAGAGCCGGAAACCATCAATCGCTACCGTGCCATCCTCAAGCAGTACTGGGGCGCAAATGCAGATTTCCGTATGCTGGACTTCTACAAGGACCCGGCGGCAGGAACGGAAACGAAGCAGATCAGTCAGGGCGAGATCATCAGCACCATTGTCAAGCAGTGCGAACTGGCACTGGATGGCTATCAGGATTACTCCAACGTATTCCTGACGGCTCCTACCGGTGCAGGCAAGTCGGCGTTTTATCAGGTGTCCGGCATCTATCTGGCACAGGTGCGGCAGGCGGTCACGGTGGTGATCACGCCACTGATCGCCCTGATGAAGGATCAGGTGGATGGCATGGAGAACCGTGGTGTGAGTTGCTCTACATTCCTGAATTCCAGCGTTACGAGGGAAGAACGTGAAGAACGCCTGAATGCCATCCATAAGGGCGAAAAGTCCATCCTGTACATCGCACCGGAAATGCTGCTGACCACCTCGCTGGAGACCCTGCTGGGCGGTCGCAAGCTCGGACTGCTCGTGGTGGACGAAGCCCACACTGTTACCAGTTGGGGTCGCGATTTCCGTGCGGATTACTGGTTCCTTGGCGATTATCTGGAGCGCCAGCGCAAGAATGGGCTGCACTTCCCGGTGCTCTGCCTGACCGCAACGGCTGTTTTTGGTGGCAAGGACGATGTGGTGCAGGATACCATCAGCACGCTGGGGCTGAACCAGCCGATCCTGTATCTGGGCCGCGTCCGCCGTGACAACATCGACTTTGACATCCACCCACTGATTAAGCAGACCGATGAAAGCCGGGATGAGTTCAAGGTGAACCATGTGGGAGAAAAGATTGCTGAGTATGTTGACGCAGGGAAAAAGACGCTGGTTTACTGTCCGTTCCGTTCCACAGTGCGGGATATTTTCCATGCAGTCCCACTGCCGCAGCGGGAAAAGGTGCGCTGTTACTATGGCACTGAAATGGGAAAGGCAGAAAAGGAAGAAGCCCAGAAGGCATTCAATGAAAACCGTGCAGTCGTAATGGTCTGCACCAAGGCGTTTGGTATGGGCGTGGATGTGCCTGACATCGTGCAGGTTTACCACTATGCGCCTACCGGCAATCTGGCAGATTATGTGCAGGAGATTGGACGCTGCGCCCGTGATAAAAAGCTGCAGGGCACTGCTGTGGAGGAATATCTGCCCGGTGATCTGTCTCAGCTCAAGCGCTTGCATGGTATGGGCGAGCTGCGTCAGTACCAGCTGCGCGAGATGCTTCGCAAACTGTATGGGATGTACAGCCAGAAAAAACACCGCAATCTGTTGGTTTCCCCCGACGTGTTCAGCTATCTGTTCAACTCCGGCGAGGTGGAGAACCGGGTCAAGACCGGACTGCTTCTGCTGGCCAAGGATCTGGAGGAAGCATACGGCTTCCCGGTGCTGGTGGTGCGTCCCAAGGCGATGTTCACCACCTGCTACGCCAATGTGCCGGAGGAGATCGAGGAAGAGTTCCTTTCCAAGTATGGCGATTTTGTCCGGAACCTCTATGATAATACCGTGACGGTCAATCGCAGCTTTACCCCGCTGGCATCGGATGTTGTGGTGCGCAACAGCGGCAACATTTACGAGATCCGCATGGGAGATCTGTGGGAAAAGCACTTTTCTGATATGACCTTTGGGATGTTCAAGGCAAAGTTCTTCAAGGGCGAACTTTTTGAGCAGGATGGCACCAACCGTATCTCGGTGCGGGTCAAGACCCAGATCCACTATGGGCAGGACTTCGAGACCACTCGCAACAAGCTGCGTCAGTATATGGAGGCGGTGGCGCAGGTGTTCGATGCCTATCGCAAAGGCGTGCAGGAGGTGGATGCCAACAGCAGGGAGACCGTTCGCAAAATGTTCACGGTGGAGGACTTCTGCAGGGATGTGCAGAAGCAGCTGGGGAACGAGGTCCTGAACAAGGATTTTGCCAAGGCACTGCTGGAACTGTTCGTGATGGATGTGCAGGCAGATCCCACCAAGCGCGAGGGCGACCGCATGAAGTTCATTCAGGCAAAGCACAACGGAAACCAGATCGGTCTGAAGTATCGTGTGACCAACGGGAACTATTTCTCCATGGCAAACTGGATGGATCAGCAGCTGGTCAACTGTGCCCCCAACCGGGAAGAAACGGAGTACATGGGCTACATTCCTGCCACCATTGGCGGCAAGCAGAACCCGGTGATGCGCCTGTTGGCTGTGCTGGAGATCTTCGGGCTTGCAAGCTATGAGGTGCGCGGCGGTCAGAATCTGGAAATCTTTGTCCGTGTGAATGATCCGCAGAAGATCCGCAGCCTGTCCGAATCCCGCAGCTACAAGAATATGCAGCTGGTAGAGATCCACCGCCGCCATGCGGATGCAGAAGAAATGATGCTCTCTTTCCTGACCAAGAACCTGACCAGCAAGCAGCGCTGGGATCTGGTGGAGGACTATTTCCTCGGCCACGATGAAGTGGTGGGAAAAATCCTTGGCTTGGAAGAGCAGAACTGAAGGGAGAAAACACTATGGGGTTCAATAAAGGCTTGTTCGATTTCATTGGTTACATGAGCTTTTTTAATCCAATCGGCACGGGTCGGGCTTCAGATTGTTCTGTACATGAGGATGAGACAGAAGAAGATGAGCAGGATGCGCTTTCAGAAGAGCCGGATACGGACGATTGGGATGAGGTATAGGCCGCACCCGCAGTGAAATCATATTAAATATGTATGAAGTGATTTGTGATCTTTGAGTGCTCGTTTTTTGTGCAGAATGTCTATCATTGCTTGAGATTTTAGCTACTTTATGAATTGACAACCCCCTTTATAAAAGATAAACTTAAGTATGATTGTACATTATATAAATGCGATGGTGTTTTATGAGTAGCAAAAAGAAGCAAGATCAGTATTCAGCTGGGTTAGTATCGAAGCCGTTCTGGTTCTATGAGTATAAGGCTTATGTGGGTGAACTGGTAAAAGGGTGTTCTGTCGATGAAATCAGGGAGAACGCTCTACAGAATAATCTGTTCTCTGCCGCAAAGGAATACCGTATCAAGGAAATTCTCACCTGTGTTTCACGCCGTGTCCTACAGTTTGATCAGGAATGGCTGGAAATCTTCACCCGACAGTCTGCTTCGGAACAGAAAATTATGGTTTTACTGTCGATCATGGCGGATGACAAGCTGTTCTTTACGTTCATGTATCGGGTGTACCGTGATAAACTGATCATGGGAGCGGAGAACTTGGAATCAGGTGATGTCCTTTCCTTTTTCAGGTTGATGCAGAATGAGTCGGAGGAAATTGCGCTGTGGAAGGATACTACGATTCGTAAGCTGACACAGACCTACCGTAAGCTGCTGAATGACGCGGGGCTGCTTGCAGGTGACAAAATTGTAGCACCGTTGCCCGGTATGGCGCTGAAAAACTATCTGAAGGTGCACAATATGAATGGCTATTTGCTGGCAATTACGGGAGCAGATGAATGAGTACAGATCAGAAGCTGAAAAAACTTGATGATTTTCTGCATACGTTTTCGACAGAAAACGGTGATGGTCTTTGCGGAGAGGCTGGATACTATGTGTTCAGCTATGACCCGAAGGACGAAATGAAGGTCAGACAATGGACTGAATGCGAAATTCAGATTTTGCAGCAGTCCAACCGGCCGGTCGTAGAGTTTGACCTCTACAAGATCATGACGGCGCTTTTGGCAGAAAAGCATCCCCGGCAGAAATATGAGGATCTGGAGCTGCGCACAGGCAGCATGACCCGCGTGGTCAATGCTGTAAACAGTGTGCTGCATATCGGTCAATCGGATGACCTTATGCTGAATTATATTGTGGATCGTATCCCGAAGAAGGATGCTATTATTCTGCTGACCGGTGTTGGAAAGTGCTATCCCTTGCTGCGGTCCCACAAAATTTTGAATGATCTGCATGATAGGCTTGCAGATGGTATTGTGCTTATGATGTTCCCCGGACGGTATGAAGATGGGTATCTGTACCTGTTTGGGGATGTCAAGGATGGCAACAACTATCGTGCGAAGCCTATCTGAGCAGGATGTGTAGGAGGAACTGACATGAATATTGGTCAGATGTTTGCGAAGTCCATCAATCGCGAGATCAAACCTGTGGTCAAGCCCGGACAGGTGGATGAAGCAACCGTTAAGCTGGAACTTCAGGAATATGTTGTGACGCAGGAATTGCAGAAACATTTTGCGGCATTCTTCTCTAATTATCGTCTGGGTATCGGTGCGGATACAGACCGGATTGGCGTCTGGATTTCAGGTTTCTTTGGAAGTGGTAAATCTCACTTCCTGAAAATGCTCTCCTATCTGATCGATGATGATGAGGTGGCAGGCAAGCCTGCGCTGGAATACTTTATCGAGGACAACAAGATCACCGATACCAAGGTTCTGGCGGATATTCGTGCTGCGGAAAGCGTGGATACCGATGTGATTCTGTTCGATATTGCTTCTAAGAGCCGTACCAGCAGTGCCGCCAAGCGTGATGTGATCACGATGGTTTTCCTGCGGGCATTCAATGAAAAGCTGGGCTATTCCTACCAGTATCCCCGCATGGCAGATCTGGAACGCAAGCTGGATGCCGAGGGCAAGCTTGACAAATTCAGGGAGCGCGTCAAAGAACTGGAATGCAGCAGTTGGGATGATGCGGTGGCTGGCATTGACCTTGCACAGGATTCGTTTGTACAGGCAATGGTCGAGCAGAACATTTTGAGCGAGGAAGCTGCCAGAAGCTGGTGTGACCGTGTGGGCGAAGAATACAGCATCAGCACGGAAGATTTCGCAAAGCTTGTCCGCAAGCATATTGAGAGCAAGGGCAACGACCACCATGTGGTTTTCTGCGTGGATGAGGTCGGTCAGTACATTGGCGATGATTCCAGCATGATGCTGGACCTCCAGACGCTGGAGCACGATCTGGCTGTTCAGTGCCATGGTAAGGCATGGATGTTGGTTACGGCACAGGAGGCTATTGACAAGATCCAAGTCGTCAACAATGTGGACTTCTCCAAGATTCAAGGACGCTTTGACACCCGGCTGTCTCTGTCCTCCAGCGACGTGGCAGAGGTCGTCAAGAAGCGTATCCTGAAAAAGAATGAAGCAGCGCAGACAGAACTGGAAGCTGTTTATCCGCATAAGATGGATGCGCTCAGCACCGTTCTCAAGTTTACTGGCGATATGCCGGAAATGAAACTGTATGAAAGCCCGGCGGATTTTGCAGAGGTATACCCCTTTGTGCCGTACCAGTTCAACCTGCTCGGCAAGGTTCTGGATGCGGTTCGTCTGTTCAGCAGCCCCGGCAAGAACAGTTCCTACGGCGAGCGTTCTATGCTGAGTATGTACCTGAGCACTGCCAAAAGCGTTCAGAATGAGGATGAAGGCATTCTGGTCCCGTTTAATGCGTTTTATCAGGGGCTGTCCGCTCTGGTGGACCATGAGACAGCCATCGCAATCACAAACGCACAGCGCAATAACATCCTGAATCCTGACCATGCAGAGGTCTGTTTTGAAGTAGAAGTGCTCAAGGTCCTGTTCATGATCAAGAATGTGCAGGAGTTCAAGGCACCTACGGTACAGAACATTGCTACGCTGATGGCATCCCGGATGGACGAGGACCGCTACGGCTTGGAAAACCGTGTGGAAACGGCTTTGAAAAAGCTGGTGCAGCAGCAGTTGGTGCAGAACCTTGGCGACAATTACGTTTTCCTGACCAACGAAGAGCAGGAAGTCAACCGTGAGATCGCACAGCGTCAGGTTGAGGATTCCGAGATGAACCGGGAACTTGCCACGCTGATCTTTGACGAAAACTATCATGCGGATAAATACCGCTATCCGTATCTGGGCAACCGGTACGCCTTCGGCTTTAACCGCAAAATCGACGAGTATGATGCACTTTCCCGCCCGGATAACACCATTACGGTCAAAATTATCACCTCCCGTGGAGATGATGCTGACGAGACCCGGCTGAAGATGCTTTCTGCCGGCGACAGTGGTGACCATACGATCTTTGTGCAGCTGCACGATGACACCCGCCTGAACACCGAGCTGCGTACCATGCTGCAAATTCAGAACTATCTGCGCAGCGGCACCGCAGGCCGCATTACCAAGTATCGGGCGATCTGCGAAGCAAAGCAGGAGGAAGTGGAGGAACGCCGCCAGAATGTGAAGGTGTTCCTGAAGCAGGCGCTTTCCGAAGCGGATATCTATGTGTACGGCTCCAAGCTGTCCGGCGGTTCTCGTGATTTTGAGACCCGTCTGAACGATGCGCTGAAGCAGCAGGTGGAGCGCCTGTTCAGCCACCTGACCGATATGGACAAGACTGTATCGGAGCAGGATATCAGCAAGATCTTTACCGAATCCGGTCAGCAGCGCCTGAGCGGTGAGGGCACCGGCAACAGCCGTGCGCTGGCAGCCGTCCGCAACAGGATCGAGCGCAACTCCATGGCACGGACGGTCACATCGCTGAAAACCCTATTGAATACCTTTACCAAGGAACCTTACGGCTTCCTGCCGGTGGATGTGGAGTGGTTGGTTGCACGTTTGTTTGTGGATGGCATTCTGACCCTGACTTTGAACCATGAGCAGCTCAACGTTTCCAGCCGGAATCCGCAGGAGTTCCAGCGGCTGTTTACCAAGGTGGAATTTCAGGAGCGTCTGCTGTGCGATATCCGCAAGCACGCATCGGATAAGCAAAAGCGTCTGGTTCGGGATATGATGCGTGACTTGTTCCAGAAGGGCGTTTCTTCGGACGATGACGAGGAACTGATGCGGGAACTGCAAAAGGAATGCCGCACCATGCTGGATAGCCTGCGGCAGCAGCAGGCGGTCTACCATTCGGAACCGTATCTGCCCGGCAAGAGCACCGTGGATGCGGGACTGGCACTGATGAATACGCTCATCGCACCTACGACCACCGATGCGTTCTATACTGCATTGGAAAACGCACAGGGTGATTACAGTGATTTCAAGGAAACCTACGAGTATCTGCGGGACTTCTTTGAGGGTGGTCAGGTAAAGACATTCTGCGAGGCGCACGATGCTGTGGAACTTTACAAGCGCAACCAGAGCCAGATCACCGATGAAGCAGTGAAAAATGCAGCCGATGCCATGCGCAAGATCATGGAGATGGCAGAACCCTATGAGAAGATCCGCAATCTGTCGGCGCTGCGCACGGATTTTCTGGAAAAGTACAACGCTCTGCTGGAGCAGAAAGCTGCACCCGTCAGGGAGTATGTGGAGGGCTGCTACAACCGCATTTTCCAGCAGCTGAACACGGTCCGCTGCAAGGATCACTTCTGGTCTGCGGTTACGACTGAGCGGGACGGAGCACTGCACAAGGTAGACACCGCCAAGGATCTGAACGAGTTTGTGCTGCTGAAATCTGACGCAAACCAGACCAAGATCCGCTGGATCAATACCATCGACCAGTATGAGGCAGCCCATCCGCCGGTATCTGCTACCCCGGCAGCCCGCCCGGCTGGCGGCTCTGCGCCTGCAAAGGTTGCCACTCCCACCCCGGTGCGCCGCCGTGTGACCGTGAGCATTCAGGATGTGACCCCGGCTTCGTGGCAGATCAACAACTCTGCCGAGCTGGATGCCTATATTGAAAAGCTGCGCCATGCCCTGAAGCAGAAGATGGACAATGGCGACACCCTGAACGTGGATATCTGGTAAGAAGAACAACGAAAAGAGGAGCATTATGGAAAAGGCACCCATCAAGAAATTTGCGGTGGAAGCACGCCGCAAATTGATCGCGGATGTGACGTTCCAGCTGGAGCGCTACGGCATTACCGAAAAAGGCATCGTGGAGCCGCAGACCAGCACGGATAAAGAATTGGTGTTCGACCTTGGCAACGGCAACACCCAGACCATTAAAGGCGAGCGCTATGTGAACCAGTATAGGAACCTTGTCGCCCATGTGCGGGGCTTCTATACCGACGGCAGCCCCAAGCAGCAGCTGGAGCAGTTCATTGAGGAGATCGCCTTTACATGGTTCAACCGTTTGATCGCCATCCGCTTTATGGAGATCAACCGCTATATCCCGGTGCGGGTGCTTTCCAGCGAGATCGAGGGGCAGAAGCTGCCCGATCTGGTTGCATCGCCTTTTTCCGGCGATCTGGAGTTTACCGATGTGGAAAAGCAGCATATCTTCGATTTGCAGGATGCCAACAAGGAAGATGACCTGTTCCGTTTTCTGTTCTTCAAGCAGTGCAACGACCTGAGCCGCATTCTGCCCCGGTTGTTTGAGAATCTGGAGGGGCACAACAGCTTTTCGGAGCT
>OGCO01006703.1_pt1 | contig 9991 bp, 8 predicted proteins | sample 1570171 | NCBI WGS metagenome assembly OGCO01 (sample SAMEA4370583, study PRJEB24528) | human gut metagenome | reverse complement strand
GAAACCCTGCAGCTTTATATCCATGATATTGCGGCTTCTGTAGTGCGTCCGGTCAGAGAATTGAAAGATTTTAAGAAGGTTACGCTTCGTCCGGGAGAGGAAAAGAAGGTAGTTTTTACCATAACAGAACAACAGCTTCTTTTTTTGACGGAGAATGGAATCTATGAGAGCGAAGCAGGAGAATTCGAAATATTTATCGGAAAAGATAGTTCGACAGATAATAAAGCTTCATTTGTATTGAAGAAATAAGGAAGAAGTGAAAAAAGGCTTCCAACCCATTCGGGCTGGAAGCCTTTCCCATTCATTCTTATTTTGTCTTAGATTTCTTAGCGGCCTTTTCTTCATTCATGGATTTTTTCTCTTTCTGAAGTTCTTTGTTGGCGCTCTCAGCTTTTCTCTTTAACTTGGTTCGCCAGCTTACTTTGCCTTCCGGTTTCTCTAATGGACCGCGGACACCGGTAACTTTCGTGATATAAATACCACTTACTGTAGCTTTGACTTCTTTTTTCACAGGGATCATATCAAAACATGCATCATCAGCGATCAGAGTCATAACCTTTGGTCCGACCTTAGCCTTTACGATCGGAAGCTTGGAACGGCGCATAAGCTTTGGTGTCTGGTCAATGACTGCCTGTGGCAGACCGGACTGGTTCAGACGCATTCTCTTCTTATCAATAATCAACATGGTAACAGTCTGTGCAGTTGCAGCAAGCTGTGCATCCTGCTCGTCTTTTCTCTTCTGAGCTTTCTTTCCGAGGAAATATAAAGCAATTGTTGCAGCAATAAGCACTGCTAAAATAACTAATAATACAATTGTTACTGGACTCACAACGAAAATCCTCCCTAATTTCAAATTCGTGTTTTATTGTAGCATTGATTTTTGGAAAAAGCAATGTGATTTTGGGGAAATACCTTTTATTTTAGGGAAAATTGTGATATGTTATAAAAGTTAGACGGCAGACTCCGTCTTTTGGATTTCCGGCAGAAAAGCCGGAAAAGGAAATGAGGAAAAGAAAGGTAAGATTAAATGAAAAAGAGAGTGTTAGCACTTTTATTGTGTGTATCCACAGCGATCAGCATGACAGGATGCGGCAGCAAAGGTGAATCAGTTGAGGCAACGGAAGCAGTAGAGAACACCGAAAGCACAGAAGAGGTGCCGGCAGTTCCGCTTGCACAATATGATCTGAAGGGATCGGATTATGTGACATTGTGTGACTACAGTGCAATCCCGGTTACGATTTCAGGAGATTATGACGTCACAGATCAGGATGTGCTTGATTATGTGGAAAAGATTTTTACACAGGGCGGACCTTTTTATACGGCTGATCCGGACAAGACAACAGTGGAAGAGGGCGACATTGTAAACGTAGACTATGTCGGAAAATTAGACGGTGAGGCGTTCAGCGGCGGAACAGCAGAGGATCAGAATATTGATGTGTCCAACAATTCTTCCGCAAGCGGTTCCGGTTACATTGATGGATTTACAGACGGACTGATCGGTGCATCAGTAGGCGATGTGATCGATTCCAATGTGACGTTCCCGGATGAGTACCCGAATAACCCGGATCTTGCCGGAAAAGAAGTTGTATTTACATTTACGGTCAATTCTATCCAGAAGGAAGTGACCATGGATACGATGGATGATGAATTCGCATTGGAACAGTTTGGCGTGGATTCCGTGGATGGAGTGTACAAGCAGGTACGCCAGTATCTGGAGTCCAGCGCAGAGAGCACTCATAAAAATGATATTTACTCCGCTTTGGAGGATTATCTGTTAGAAAATTGTACCGTTGATATGCCGGCAGATTACAGATCTGATGTGATCGAAGCGATCCGTGCCAATTTCATTGACCGTTATTGCTCCGGGGATGAGAGCCAGATGGAAACGGTACTCAGCTCTTACGGCTATACAGAAGAGAGCATCGAGCAGGAATGGTCTGACAGTGTGGAGAGCAGTATCAGGTTAGAACTGATCGTAAAAGCCATTGCAGAAAAAGAAGATATCCAGATTGACGATACGGAGTTTGAAGATTATGTAAGCACGATCGTAAGCAGCGGCGGTTTCGGTGATGCTGATACGTTATATAGTAACTATGGTTATGGCGATTATGTTTACGGAAAGAATCAGATCCGTGTGATTTATCTTGCAGGATTAGTTTTAGATAAATTGGCAGAGACAGCAGAGGTTACGGAGAACGCAGTAGAAGAAACGACAGAGTCTGTGGAAAGTACAGAATCCGCAGACAGCACAGAAGAATAAGAAAACGATACCGAAACAGAGGTATGAGATCATAAAAGAGTCGACAGACGTTGATGAGAGAAAGGGAGAGTAGAAAAATGGAATTAGTAAATGTAAGAGATTTATTCCGCAGACAGGATGAGTATGTGGATCAGACCATCGCGATCGGTGGCTGGGTGAGAAACATCCGTAACTCCAAAAACTTTGGATTTATCGTGGTAAACGACGGAACTTTTTTTGAGCCGGTCCAGGTTGTTTATTCCGATGTTCTGGAAAATTTTGAAGAGGTAGAAAAATTAAATGTCGGAGCAGCGATTATCGTTACCGGTAAATTAGTTGCAACTCCGGGTACAAAACAGCCATTTGAGATTCAGGCTGAAAAAGTGGAAGTAGAAGGTCCTTCTACACCGGATTATCCACTGCAGAAGAAAAAACACAGCTTTGAGTATCTGAGAACCATCTCTCATTTAAGACCGAGAACTAATACTTTTGAGGCTGTATTCCGCGTGCGTTCCCTCTGCGCTTATGCAATCCATAAATTTTTCCAGGAGAGGGATTTCGTGTACGTGCATACACCACTGATCACCGGAAGTGATTGTGAGGGCGCCGGCGAGATGTTCCAGGTAACCACACTTGACATGAACGATCTTCCAATGACAGAGGATGGAAAAGTAGATTACAGCAAAGACTTCTTCAATAAACCGACTAATCTTACTGTAAGCGGACAGTTGAACGGTGAGACTTATGCGATGGCATTTAAGAACATCTATACCTTTGGACCTACTTTCCGTGCAGAAAACTCCAACACGACAAGACATGCAGCAGAGTTCTGGATGATCGAGCCGGAGATCGCATTTGCAGATTTAGAGGATGACATGATCTTAGCTGAGAGCATGTTAAAATATGTCATCAACTATGTATTAGAGAATGCACCGGAAGAGATGGCATTCTTCAACAGCTTTATCGATAAAGGGCTGTTAGAGAGATTACAGCATGTTGCAAACTCTGATTTCGCACGTGTGACTTATACAGAAGCAGTTGAGATTTTAGAGAAGAACAACGATAAATTTGATTACAAAGTATCCTGGGGCTGCGATCTTCAGACCGAGCATGAGCGTTATCTGACCGAGCAGGTATTCAAACGCCCGGTATTTGTAACTGATTATCCAAAGGAGATCAAAGCTTTCTACATGAAACTGAATCCGGACGGAAAAACAGTTGCAGCAGTAGACTGTCTGGTTCCTGGCATCGGTGAGATCATCGGAGGAAGCCAGAGAGAAGACGATTACGAGAAGCTGGCAGCGCGTATGGAAGAACTGGGTATGAAGACAGAGGATTATCAGTTCTACATGGATCTTCGTAAATACGGTTCTACCCGCCATGCCGGATTCGGACTGGGATTTGAAAGATGCATCATGTACCTGACTGGTATGAGCAATATCCGTGACGTAATCCCATTCCCAAGAACAGTAAACAATTGCGAGTTATAAGCAATTACAGATGATGATGCCGCAGACTGACAGGAGGGATAGTATGAATATATTAGTAGTAGATGACGAAAGAGAAATAGCAGATGTTATCGAACTGTATCTTCAGAATGATCAGTATTCGGTATTTAAGTTTTATACGGGACAGGACGCATTGGACTGCATCCGGGATAAGAAGATTGATCTGGCGATTCTGGATGTGATGCTTCCGGATATTGATGGCTTCCAGATTCTGAAGAAGATCCGTGAGAAGTATACATTTCCGGTTATCATGCTGACGGCGAAGACCGAATATATGGATAAGATCACGGGACTTACGCTGGGAGCGGACGATTATATGCCGAAGCCATTTAACCCATTGGAGCTGGCTGCGAGAGTCAAGGCGCAGCTCCGCCGGTATACGCAGTACAATGAAGTGGGTAAGGATGCCGGGGATGTGCTCGATGTGGGTGGTCTGTCCCTGAACCGTACCTCACACGAGTGTATTTACAATGAGGTACCGCTGACACTGACACCGATTGAATTTGATATTCTGTGGCTGCTCTGTGAGAACCGGGGCAAGGTGATCAGTTCGGAAGAATTATTTGAAAAAGTATGGAATGAAAAGTACTATAAGAACAGTAATAATACGGTAATGGTGCATATCCGGCATCTCCGTGAGAAGCTGAGTGCGCCGACCGGTAACTCGGATTTCATTAAGACCGTATGGGGAGTAGGATACAAAGTTGAAGAATAATTATCGTAAGTTAAAGTTCAGTATTCTGCTGGAGACGGTGCTGATCACGGCACTGACTGTATTGGTTGGCGGCTTTCTTCTTAATTATGTGGTGGACGGAATTTACAACGACTCCTTTGCAAAGGGGTTTGTCAAGTTCATGGAAACCTTTCATATGGAAGAACAGACCGCCATTCATTTATATTGGAGACTGATTGGGAATAACAAGATCTTCTTTTTGATCATGGGATTCCTTCTGCTTTTTGCGCTGTTTTTCTACATTGCACTGACGCAGATGACGAGATATCTGGATCAGGTAGGAGATGGCATAGAGAATATTCTGTCGGAATCGTCTGAGCCGATTCATCTGATCACAGAGCTGAAGCCGATCGAGATCCGTCTGAATGAGATCAAGGCAACGCTGAAACGGCAGGAGCTGGAAGCAGTGGAGAGCGAAAAGCGTAAGAATGATATGGTGCTCTTTCTGGCGCATGATCTGAAGACGCCGCTGACATCGGTGGTGGCGTATCTGACCATGCTTGATAGCCATCCGGATATGTCGGTAGAGGAACGTGCCAAGTACACACACATTTCTCTGGAAAAAGCGATCCGTCTGGGTGATCTGATCAACGAGTTTTTTGATATTACCAAGTTCAGTTTGCAGGAATTTGAACTGGAGCCGGTAGATCTGAATCTATCTATGATGCTGGAGCAGATTGCCGACGAGTTATATGGAGTGCTTCAGAAGAAGCATCTGACCTGTGAGGTGGAAGCAGAGGATGATCTGGAAGTGGAGGGAGATCCTGACAAGCTGGCTCGTGTATTTGACAATATTCTCAGGAATGCTGTGGCATACTGTTATGAGAACACGACGATCCGCATTGATGCGCATAGAAAGCGTGGCGATGTAGAGATTATATTTCAGAATGAGGGTAAGAAGATTCCCGGCGCCAAGCTGCAGACGATTTTTGAAAAATTCTATCGCCTGGATGATTCCCGTTCTACTGAGACGGGCGGTGCGGGACTGGGACTTGCCATTGCCCGTGAGATCGTAGAGCTTCACGGAGGTCGTATCATAGCCAAGAGTGATGATAATAAGACGCAATTTATAGTAACGCTGCCATCGAAGAGCAAGCAGGAAGAAGGAGACAGCGATGAGGTTCATACACATAGCGGACGTGCATCTAGGCGCAAGTCCGGACGCAGGAAAAAAGTACAGCGAAAAAAGAAAAAATGAGATCTGGGACAGCTTTCGCAAAGTGATCGAGGTGTGCCGCAGAGAGGAGACAGATCTGCTGCTGATTGCAGGAGATCTTTTTCACAGACAGCCGCTGCTTCGGGAACTGAAGGAAGTGGATGCCATGTTTGGAAGCATTCCGCATACACAGGTGGTGCTTGTGGCGGGCAATCATGACTATATTAAAAAGCAGTCCTATTACCGTAATTATACGTGGAATCAGAATGTGCACATGATCTTATCGGATGAAGTGTCGTGTATTCAGTTACCGACCATGAATCTGGCTGTGTATGGATCCAGCTATTATGAAAAAGAGAATCAGGAGCCGTTATACGAGCAGATAGAGTTAAAGGATATCTGCAGATATCATATTCTGCTGGCACATGGCGGGGATGCATCTCATTTGCCATTCCGCAAAACGGTTGTAGATGAGATTGGATTCGACTATGTGGCGTTGGGACATATCCACAAGCCAGAAGTGCTGATTCCAAACCGTATGGCATATGCTGGCGCGTTGGAGCCGATCGATCGCAATGATATCGGCGCGCATGGATTTGTGCGGGGGATTCTGGATCCGAGCGGATGCCGCATTTCTTTCGTGGAACATGCGGAGCGCGAATATGTACATCTGGATGTACCGGTGGATGAGAAGATGACTGGCTATGATCTGCATACCAGGATTGACGAACTGATTGGTCAGAGGGGTGTACAGAATATGTATTGTCTGAGTCTGGAAGGTAGGCGTGATCCGGATGTGGCATTTGATCTGAGTCAGATGGATACTTTTGGAAATGTGCTGGAGATCATGGATCATACCAGACCGGCATATGACTATGAGAAACTTCTGGGACGCAATCAGGAGAATCTGTTGGGGCGCTATATTGCAAGCTTTGAAGGTGCAGAAGCCGACAGCACGGAATACGCAGCTTTATGCGAGGGAGTGCAGGCGCTGCTTGATACAAGGAGAGAACAGACATGAAGCTTAGGGAACTGAAACTGAAGAATTTCGGCAAATTTCATGATAAGAGCATTCAGCTTCAGGATGGGATCAATGTAATCTGTGGGGAGAATGAATCCGGCAAGACTACAATGCATACTTTTATAAAGGCAATGTTGTTTGGACTGGAGCGCGGACGCGGACGGGCGTCGGCGAAGGATACATTTTCCAGATATGAACCCTGGGAATACGGTAATTATTATTCGGGGGAACTGAAGTTTCAAAGCAATGAGAAAGATTTTTGTTTGCAAAGAAATTTTGATAAATATTCCAAGAGCGTTAAGTTATATTGTGAAACGGATGGCGAAGAATTATCTCCCGAGGATGGAGACCTGGAGATGGTGTTGGATGGACTGACAGCGTCGTCTTATGAGAACACACTGTGTATCGGGCAGCTCCATGCAGCGACGAACCAGGCACTGGCTGCGGAACTTAAGAATTATGCGACTGGTTATTATATGACCGGAGACAGTGATATTGATGTGTCAGCAGCGCGAGCAGAATTATTTGAGAAGAAGAAGGAAGCTGACCGGGAAGCAAGGGAGATGCTGCAACGCAAAGAGCGTAAGAGGGAGGCGTTAGAACAGGAAGCGGCACATATATGGAGAGACATTCATTATATGGACAGCGAGTTAAAGGAAGTAGAACTGGAATTACAGTACCGGGACGTGGATGAAGTGGAAGAAGAACCGGCAGAAGAAGTGCCGACATCCAGGTGGAGAGTGCATCCACTGGAAATTGTGGCAATTATAGGTGCCTGTATCCTGCTTTTGTGTGTGTTGCCTGGTCCGTGGAATTCGCTGGTCACGACTGTAGTTATCGTGCTTGGAATCATCTATATCTGGAACAGGATGAAGGTCGGCAAGCGGAAAGCGAAGACAGAAGAAGTGGCAGAAGAACTGGATGTCGGGGAAGAGCTGATATCGACAGAGAAGCTCCGGTGGAAGCAAGAACAACTGACCAATATGCGCAAGGAAAAGCAGATTGAATATGAGAATCTTCAGGAAAGTCTCCGGGAACTGGATCATATGAGTATGGATTACAGGGAAGTGGACCGTAAGAGAGAAGCACTTATGCTGGCAATCAGTCGTCTTGACATGCTGACTTTGGAAATGCAGAAACAGATGGAACAGGTGCTGAACCGTAAAGCATCTGCGGTCATAGAGAAGCTGACGGATGGAAGATACAGCCGTCTGGTGATTAATGATTCTCTGCACATGCATGTATGGCATGAGAATCAGCAGATCGCGGTAGAACAGCTCAGCCAGGGAACGTTGGAACAGATTTATTTTGCGTTGCGGATGGCAGTAGCAGATCTTCTGTATGCAGAAGATTATCCGATTATTCTGGACGATACCTTTGCATATTATGATGATACCAGACTGGAACGGGCAATGGCGTGGCTTGCAGAATCGGGAAGACAGGTGCTTTTATTTACCTGTCATCACAGAGAAGGAGAACTGTTGAAAAAAATGAATATTGCTTATACAGATATAAGACTATAAAGAAAGGGAGTCATCACTTCTTGAAACGATGTTCATGAAGTAGTGACTCCCTTTCTTTGGTTGGCTGACCCCGAGTATTGTACCTCTCTCTGATGTCAAAACCTATGCTGTCTCCTGGGAATCTTCCTGCATAGCTTCTTCGTATTTTCTGAGAATTATGCTCTGAATCCGCTCTCTTGTGCCAGAGTTGATTGGATGCGCAACATCCCGATATTCACCGTCTGCTGTCTTCTTGCTAGGCATTGCAATGAAAAGCCCCTTTTCCCCCTCAATCACTTTGATATCATGTACTACGAACTCTTCATCCATAGTAATAGATACCACAGCTTTGAGCTTTCCCTCCTTTGCAACTTTGCGCACACGTACATCTGTAATCTGCATGGCGTATTCAGCTCCTTTCTCCGGCGATAGTTCTAGCCGGCATTCCTCTATTCTTTTTATCCCACTATTGTTACAGCACCTCAATGACTGTTAATAATGATATATGTCAAGTATAGCATAGATTGCTGTGCGTGTGAACAAATATTACAAAAAAAATATAAAATAGCAAAGAAAATTGTTTAAAATTTACAAGAGTAAGTGCGGTTTATTTTTGCAAAGAGAAACATGATGTTTTATGACGTTTACAGCTTGGATTTTTTTTAATATATGTTTATAATAAGATAGATAGAACAGGCTAGGAGGCTTTGATTAATGTATAAGATTAATTTTGGAGAGCCAATCCATGTGCATTTTATTGGCATTGGCGGAATAAGCATGAGCGGACTTGCAGAGGTATTGTTAAAAGAGGGATTTGCAGTATCGGGATCTGATGCCAAAGAGTCAGCTCTGACAGACCATCTTGAACAGATGGGAGCAAGAGTGTTTTATGGACAGAAAGCGTCCAATATTATAGACGGAATTGATGTAGTAGTATATACAGCTGCAATCCATGAAGATAATGAAGAATTTATGGAGGCAAAGAGACAGAAGCTTCCAATGCTCAGTCGTGCAGAACTTCTGGGTCAGCTGATGCGTAATTATGATATGCCGATCGCAGTATCAGGTACCCATGGTAAGACAACTACGACATCTATGCTGTCACAGATTCTGTTGGCAGATGATCAGGATCCGACATTATCGGTAGGAGGTATCCTGAAGGCAATTGGCGGTAATATCCGTGTTGGAGATTCGGAACTCTTTGTGGCGGAGGCGTGTGAGTATACCAACAGTTTCCTGCATCTGTTTCCGAAGATTGCGATCATCTTGAACATTGATGCGGATCATCTGGACTTTTTTAAGGACCTTCAGGATATCCGTAATTCGTTTCGCAAGTTTGCTGAATTACTTCCGGAAGATGGTGTGCTGGTAATCAATCAGCAGATTCCGAATGTGGAAGAGATTACAGATGGTCTGGCATGTAAGGTGGTAACCTTTGGCACGGATCCGTCCGCAGATTACAGCGCAGCAGACATTGCACATGACGAAGTGGGAGATTCTTCCTTCAATGTGATGCATGACGGACAGAAGATGGGACGCATGGCACTTTCTGTGACAGGTGAGCACAATGTGCTGAATGCATTGTCAGCCATTGCAGCAGCAGATATTCTGGGTATTCCATTTGTGTCTATGCAGAAAGGTCTGAAGGAGTTCCGTGGAACGAATCGTAGATTTGAATATAAAGGTACAAAAAATGGATTCACGATCATAGATGATTATGCACATCATCCGACCGAGATCCGGGCAACACTGACAGCAGCAGAGAATTATCCGCATAAAGAAGTGTGGTGTATTTTCCAGCCACATACTTACACCAGAACCAAGGCATTATT
>OGCO01006698.1_pt1 | contig 9994 bp, 8 predicted proteins | sample 1570171 | NCBI WGS metagenome assembly OGCO01 (sample SAMEA4370583, study PRJEB24528) | human gut metagenome | reverse complement strand
CTTGAGTGCCTCGTAATGCTCCGGGCGGGTCAGACGGCGGCCCAATCCCGGGCTGCCGACTTCGAGGTAGTAGCTCTGCTCAATGGGGTCTGCCTCGTCCAGCAGCGGATCGATCGCGCGGGAAACGGCCTCGCAGGTGTCGGTGTCCAGCGGCTCGTCGCGGTCGATCAGGATACGCAGGAACCAGTCTGGGCCTTCCTTCTCAAAGCGGACATCCCACAGGCGCAGGCCCATGCCTTCGACAACGGGACGTGCCAGGGCTTCGACCGTTTTGACGGCGCCGCCGCTGTTTTGCTGTTTTGCCATGAAATTTGCTCCCATCATAAAAAGAAAGCGGACCTTGCGGCCCACTTTCCAATAAAATCATCATCGAACAATAAGAATATACCACACCCGCGCACAAAATGCAACCCCCACACGGCAAAAAAGCCCATCCTGCGCCCATTAGGCCGCACATATTTTGCGCAGTTTGCGTTTTGACAGGTCCGATCATCTTAAAATGCCCATTCACCGTTTACAAAGATGGTAACTTCCTGGCCGTCTTTGGTGGTACCGGTGATGTGGGTGTCGGGGGCACCGATCATCACGTCCTCGTGGATGGCGGAGTCGTTCAGGCCCTTTTCCATCAGCTGGGCACGGGTCATGGCGCTTCCGCCCTTGATGTTGGTGGGGTAGCCTGCGCCAAAGGCAATGTGGCAGGCGGCGTTCTCGTCAAACAGCGTGTTGAAGAACAGCACGCCGCTGCGGTTGATGGGGCTGGAGGCGGGCACGAAGGCCACCTCTCCGATGCGGTTGGAGTTCTCATCGGTGGAGAGCAGCTCGGCCAGCAGGCTGGCGTTCTTCTCGGCACCATGCTCAACGACCTTGCCGTCCTTAAAGGTGACGTGCCAGCCCTCGATTAGCTGGCCGTTGTACACGTAAGGCTTGGTGCCGTAGACCGTGCCGTTGACCCGCTCGCGGTGTGGCGCGCAGAACACTTCCTCGGTGGGCACATTGGCGATGAACTCAATACCGCCGTCTGTCTTGCTGGAAGCACCCTCCCAGGTGGCGTCGTCGGCCAGGCCGACGGTCAGGTCGGTGCCGTTGGCGCTGGTCATGTGGATGCGGTCGAGATCCAGCTCGTTCATGTGGTCGCGGCGGGCCTTCGTCTTGGCGACGTGCTCTTGCCATGCGGCGACCGGGTCGCCGGTGGAGACGCGGCAGACGTCAAAAATCAGTGCCCACAGTTTTTCAACAGCCTCGTCGATAGGCAGTTCGGGGAATACCTTGGCGGCCCAGCCCGGGGCGGGCACAGCGGCCACGCACCACTGCACGCGGTCGTTCATCGTGTACTCCTGCCAGGGCTTGAGGAAGTTGCGGCGGGCCAGGTTGACGCGGTTCAGCTTGCCCGCGTCGAGACCGGTCAGCGCCTCGGGGTCCTCGGCGTGGATGGCCAGCGTGCAGCAACCGTCCGGGTCCTCGGCATAGTCGAGGTAGCTGCGCAGCTCATAGGGCTTCATGGCGGCCAAATCTTTTTCGTCGGCCATTTCCATGTTCAGTCGGGTGAGCTTGTCGTCCTCCCAGCGGACAACAACGGTTTTTGCGCCCGCCTCATATCCTGCGCGGACGCAGGCATGGGCAAAGTCGGGCATCGTGACCGGGCAGCGGACGATAAAGTTTTGGCGCGGGCGCACATTGACGCCCACCTTGACGATAAAATCAGCGTAGAGTTGGAGGAAGTGTTGGTTCATGGGGTGATCTCCTTTATATAATGTTTGTTTGCTGATATTGTAGCATAAAGTGGGTGGTACTGGCAAGTTGGCGGCGGCATGAGGGCATGCCGCCCTACGGCGGCACAGCGTTGTAAGGGCCGCATGTGTGTGGCCCGCGGCTTTCCCACAGACAGCCGCTCGCCTTACACAGCCGGGGCGGGCATACCCGACCCCTGCACTCTGTTGCAAAAAACAGGCTGCCCTGCCGGACAGCCTGTCATCAGATTTTATTTTCCTGCCATCATATCGGCGGCCTTGTACAGATCGCCGCAGCTCATGCAGACGACGAGGTCGCCCTTCTTGGCGTTCTGCTTGACCCAGTTTGCAGCGCCTTCCAGGCCATCGACCACAACGCTGCCGGGCAGCTTGGCGGCCAGGTCCTCACTCTTGACCGTGCCGTCGTCCTTCTCGCGGCCGCCCATGATGGGCAGTAGCACGACCTGGTCAGCGGCGCTCAACACCTTGGCGAACTCGTCCATCAGCATCTTGGTACGGCTGAAGGTGAAGGGCTGGTGTACGGCGATCACGCGGTCATAGCCCATCTCCTTGGCAGTCGCCAGCGTGGCGGCCAGCTCGGTGGGGTGGTGGGCGTAGTCATCGACGATGACCGCGCCGTTGCACTCGCCCTTGACCTCAAAACGGCGGCCCGTGCCGTGGAACTGCTCGGCTGCGCGGACGGCATCCTCAGGCTTGAGGCCTAGCGGACGGACACAGCAGCACATAGCCAGGGCATTGTAAATGTTGTGGTAGCCGGGCACGCCCAGCTTGATGTGGGCAAACTGCTCGCCCAGCTCGAGGACGTCGAACTCGAAGAAGCCGGGCTTGTACTCGCCGATGTTGACGGCGCGGAAGCGGGCCTCCTCCTTGATGCCGAAGCTCAGCACCGGGCGGTCGATGGAGTTGACAACGTCCATCGTGTTTTTATCGTCCATGTTGAAGACGACCGTGCGGGACAGCAGCGCAAACTTCTGGAACGCGAGCTTGAGCTGGCCCATCGTGCCGTAATATTCAAGGTGGTCATTGTCGATGTTCAGGATGACGCCCACCGAGCAGGTCAGCTGCAAAAACGTCTCGTGGTACTCGCAGGCCTCAATGACGACGCTCTGGCCGTTGCCGGCCTTGCCGTAGCCGCCGATGAGGGGCAGCTTGCCGCCGATGACCGCAGCGGGATCCTTGCCCGCCAGTTCCAGCATGGTGGTGATCATACTGGTGGTCGTGGTCTTGCCGTGGGTACCGGCCACGCCAATGCTCTGGGAATGGGTGCGGCTGATGTAGCCCAGCATAACGCTGCGCTCAATGGCCTTGATGCCGCGGGCGCGGGCGGCCTGCAGCTCGGGGTTGTCGTCGTGGATGGCGGCGCTGTACACGACCAGATCAGCGTTGCCGACATTGGCGGCATCGTGGCCAATGGAGACGCGCACGCCCAGGGCACGCTCGGCCTCGGTGTTCTTGGTCTCCTCGACGTCAGAGCCGGTGATGGCGTAGCCGCGGCTGTGCAGGATCTGGATCAGCGGATAGGTGCCGGAACCGCCGCAGCCGATAAAATGAATCGTGCGGACGCCTTCCAGCAGCTTGGGGTCATACATACTAAAAACCATAACAGTGGTCACCTCAAAATTTATCCGCTGCCGTAGGGGATGGCACGCGGTATACTTAACTATATTACGGAGTAATTATACTATTTTTCTGCAACAAAATAAACACTTTTTTTGAAATTGCAGCCTGACCGACCAATTTTTGGGTAAAAGGCACAAATTCAGGGAGCCAAAACACAGCAATACGTCGAGGGTGCCGCTTGCGCCGCGGTCTTAGCGGCACAAAAAACTTTTTACGGTACGATAAACGCCGCCCTTGCTCTGTGATTTTTCTGGCTTTTTCCGGCACCGCCTGTTATAATGAAGAAAACCGCAGGAGGGATGCAGAATGGCAAAGCTGATTTGGGGCATTGACCCGCTGGCCGTGTCACGGCTGGGACGCACGGCGAAAAAGCCGCCGTTCACGAAAAAGGAGCTGGCGCGCATCGGCATTCCGGCGCACAAGATCCCCCGCGTGCAGGAGGAGCTGGCGCGATTGACGGCAGATAAGACCCTGACCCGGGAGGAATTGGGGAGACTGGCGGAGGAAATCAGCTGGCTTTTGCTGTGAGCTTGCCTTCCCCCTCGGGGGAAGGTGGCCGAGGCCCCGCCCGAGGCCGGATGAGGGCGAAGTCGCCGCCATTGCTCCATAAACTGGCAGCCTCGGCAAGGTTTGCCCTCATCAGTCAGCGGGCGGGGCCGCTGACAGCTTCCCCCTCGGGGGAAGCCTTTTTCGCAAACTGCCCTTGTCCCCTCCCGCAACCTATGCTATAATAAGCGTATCGTGCCAAATTCATCCGGCGCGGTGGGAAAAACGCTTTGTGTGGCAGCCAGCCATGCGGAAGGAGTAACGTAATGAAGAACAGTGAAAAGACCCTTGACATGATCGTGAACCTGTGCAAGAACCGCGGGTTCATCTATCCGGGCAGCGAAATTTACGGCGGCCTGGCAAACAGCTGGGACTACGGCCCGCTGGGTGTTGAGTTCAAGAACAACGTCAAAAAGGCATGGATGAAGAAGTTCGTGCAGGAAAGCCCCTACAATGTCGGCCTGGACGCCGCCATCCTGATGAACCCCCAGACCTGGGTCACCACCGGCCATGTGTCCAGCTTCTCGGACCCGTTGCTGGACTGCCGCGCCTGCAAGAGCCGTCACCGCGCTGATAAGCTGATCTCCGAGTGTGAGCAGGGCAAGGGCGTGGATGTGGATGCCATGACCTTTGATGAGATGGATGCTTTTATCGCCAGCCATGATGAGGTCGTCTGCCCCGTCTGCGGCAAGCATGACTTTACCCCCATCCGTAAATTCAACCTGATGTTCAAGACCGCCATCGGTGTTACCGAGGATTCCTCCTCCACCTGCTATCTGCGCCCCGAGACCGCGCAGGGCATCTTCGTCAACTTTGCGAACATCCAGCGCACCACCCGCCGCAAGCTGCCCTTCGGCGTCTGCCAGGTGGGCAAGGCGTTCCGCAACGAGATCACCCCGGGCAACTTCACCTTCCGTACCCGCGAGTTTGAGCAGATGGAGCTTGAGTTCTTCTGCAAGCCGGGTACCGATCTTGAGTGGTTCGCATACTGGAAGGATTACTGCCACAAGTTCCTGCTGTCCCTCGGCATGAAGGACGAGAACCTGCGTCTGCGCGACCACGAGCCGGAAGAGCTTTCCCACTATTCCAAGGCGACCACTGACTTCGAGTTCCTGTTCCCGTTCGGCTGGGGCGAGCTGTGGGGTATTGCCGACCGCACCGACTTCGACCTGACTCAGCACCAGAAGACCTCGGGCGTTTCCATGGAATATTTCGATCAGGAAGCAAACGAGAAGTACATCCCGTACGTTATCGAGCCGTCCCTCGGCGCGGATCGTGTCGCACTGGCATTCCTTATCGACGCTTACGACGAAGAGGTTGTTGGTCAGGACAAAAACGGCAAGGACGACGTGCGCGTTGTTCTCCGTCTGCATCCGGCTCTCGCTCCGTTCAAGGCTGCGGTACTGCCGCTGTCCAAGAAGCTGACCGACAAGGCTATGCCGATCTGGCAGGAGCTGGCTAAGCAGTTCTCTGTTGATTTTGACGATGCAGGCTCTATCGGTAAGCGCTACCGCCGTGAGGACGAGATCGGTACGCCGTACTGCGTAACCGTCGATTTCGAGACCGAGCAGGATGGCTGCGTAACCGTTCGTGACCGTGACACTATGGAGCAGGAGCGCATCAAGATTGAGGAAGTTGCTGCTTATATCGCAAAGAAGATCGAGTTCTGATTTTTCGCTGCTGAACATTGATCATCAAAACCGCTGCACAATCCCTGTGCGGCGGTTTTCTTTTATTTGGATGGCGAACAGGAAACACCACCCCAAAACCTATCGAAAAAATAGGGATTGGACCATCGGAAATTGGGCAATCTGCCGGAACGAAAAAAGTTTGTCGGAAAGGGTTGACAGAAGAGGGGGAGTTTAGTATAATCATAGCAATCCCAGTGAAATAATATGAATTTAGGAGACGCGGTTATGCGATACTACTTTGAAAAGCTGCTCCGCTCGAATTTCCGATTTGGGCGAATGTGAACCTTCTTTTTAGTACACGAAACGAATCAATCACTTCAAACATGTATATAAAAAGGAGATTATTATCATGGCAACTATCAAGAATACCGAAAACTGGTCCTTTGAAACCAAGCAGCTGCACATCGGTCAGGAAACCGCTGATCCGGTTACCGATTCCCGTGCAGTTCCGATCTACCAGACCACTTCTTACGTTTTCCATGACAGCCAGCATGCGGCTGACCGTTTCGGTCTGGCTGACGCAGGCAATATCTACGGTCGTCTGACCAATTCCACGCAGGATGTGTTTGAGAAGCGCATTGCAGCACTCGAGGGCGGTGTTGCCGCTCTGGCTACCGCTTCCGGCGCCGCAGCGATTACCTACACCATTCAGGCACTTGCTCAGGCCGGCGACCACATCGTAGCACAGAAGACCATCTACGGCGGCAGCTACAACCTGCTGGCACATACTCTGCCGCAGTTCGGCGTTGAGACCACCTTCGTTGATGCACACAATCTGGAAGAACTGGAAGGCGCTATCAAGGACAATGCTAAGGCGGTTTACATCGAGACTCTCGGCAACCCGAATTCCGATATTCCGGATATCGAGGCTATCGCAAAGATTGCGCACAAGCACGGTCTGCCGCTCGTAATCGACAACACTTTCGGTACCCCGTACCTCATCCGTCCAATTGAGTACGGCGCTGATATCGTTGTTCACTCTGCTACCAAGTTCATCGGCGGCCACGGCACGACCCTCGGCGGCATCATTGTTGATTCCGGCAAGTTCGACTGGAAGGCATCCGGCAAGTATGCACCGATCGCTGAGCCGAACCCGAGTTATCACGGCATCTCTTTCGCAGATGCAGTTGGTCCTGCTGCTTTCGTAACCTACATCCGCGCTATCCTGCTGCGTGATACCGGTGCTACCATTTCTCCGTTCAACGCATTTTTGCTGCTGCAGGGCACTGAGACTCTGTCTCTGCGTATCGAGCGTCACGTTGAGAACACCAAGAAGGTCGTTGAGTTCCTGACCAATCACCCGCAGGTTGAGCATGTGAACCATCCGTCTCTGCCGAATCACCCGGATCATGCTCTGTACGAGAAGTACTTCCCGAACGGCGGCGCATCCATCTTCACCTTCGATATCAAGGGCGGAAAGGAAGCAGCATTTAAGTTCATTGACAAGCTGCAGATCTTTTCTCTGTTGGCAAATGTTGCTGACGTTAAGAGCCTGGTCATCCATCCGGCAACCACCACTCACTCGCAGCTGACCGCAGAGGAGCTGGAGGATCAGGGTATCCATCAGGGCACCATCCGTCTGTCCATCGGCACCGAGAATATCAATGATATTCTGGCTGACCTCGAGCAGGCATTCAACTAAGCTGAATATCGCGTATTCCTATTTTACCTCTTACAATTTGACGAGAAAAGACCCGCTGAAAGCGGGTCTTTTCCTATCTGTACAGCAGTTTTATCCCTCGATGATGGCAAAAATGAGTGCAATTTTATCAATCGGCATAATAACCCCCTTTTCGGTTTGCAGTTTATATAACCGGAAAAGGGAGCTTTATTTTACAGCTGCGAGAAAACCTCGCCGATTGGCGCGTGAATGACCAGATCAGCACGGCGATCCGCAGGAGTAGGGGACTTATTGACCAAAACCAGCTTATTGCCGCGGTAATAGTCGATCAGACCAGCGGCCGGATACACAGCCAGCGATGTGCCGCCGATGATCAGGATATCAGCCTTGGAGATGTAGTCTACGCTCTTGTTGATGGTGTAGCTGTCGAGTCCCTCCTCATACAGCACGACATCCGGCTTGATAATGCCGCCGCAGGAGCATCGCGGAATGCCGGTGCCCTTGGCGATATCCTCAACCGGATATGGCTTGCGGCAGCGCATGCAATAGTTGCGCAGCACCGAACCGTGCAGCTCAAGCACTTCCTTCGAGCCTGCCTTCTGGTGCAGACCGTCGATGTTCTGCGTTACAACGGCACGGCACTTTCCCTCGCGTTCCCACTCGGCCAGCTTGAGGTGAGCTGCATTCGGCTTTGCATTAAGAGCCAGCATTTTCGCCCGATAGAAGCGATAAAACTCCTCGGTTTCGCTCAAAAAGAACGTGTGGCTGAGAATGGTCTCCGGCGGGTACTTGTACTGCTGGTTGTATAGACCGTCCACCGAGCGGAAATCCGGAATGCCGCTCTCGGTCGATACGCCCGCACCGCCGAAAAAGACAATGTTGTCGCTGCCGTCGATCCACTCTTTTAATTTAGCAATCTTCTCATCCATGATATTAGCTCCTTTCGTCGCTAATGAATTGAAAATTAAGGTATTTGGCACAGCCGAATAATTTAATGCACGCAAGAATAGCGGCATTTTCCATTCTCAATTCTCAATTTTCCATTATTTCGATTATTCGGTAATCGAAACTAAGCCCTCATGGCGCGGCTTTGCCGGCGTTTCCTTCTCGATGTAGCCAATTGCAGCGGAGCAGACAACGATGTGGTCCTCCGGTACGCCGTACTCAGTCAGCAGTGCACGAACCTCGGGCACGTCGCAGGTCTCGCGCAGCTGGTTGATCCAGCAGGAGCCGAGGCCAAGCTCGGTAGCCATCAGCAGCAGATTCTCCATTGCAGCAGCGCCGTCTACCAGAGCGTGGTGCTCATCCCGTTTGTAGGAAATGATAATGTTGACCGGCGCACCGTAGAAATTGTACTGCGGACCGCGATTGTCTGCCTCAGCGACGGCACGAGCCAGCTTGAGCGACTTCTCGGCGCTGTAAACAACGGTAAAGTGCCACAGATACTTGCCCATGCCGGAGGGAGCCCACTCGGCAGCTTCAACAATCTGCATGATCTGATCCTTCGGCGGCAGCTCGGACTTGAACGCGCGCGTAGAGCGGCGAGACTTGATAACTTTCATCAGGTTAGACATAGGGAAAAACCTCCTGAAACAAATAGGGATTGATATTTATAAATATAGTATATAGCATTCTGGGTGTCGTTTCAAGACAACATGAACAAAAATACGGCTGCATCTGTAAATTATCTGTGAAAACAGCGGTTTATGTGGTATACTGATTCTAATTGAAAAATAATGCGGGAGGAATCTCTTACATGATCACTATCAGCGATCTTAGCTTAAACTTCAGCGGCGAGCCGCTGTTCAAAGATGTAAACCTGAAATTTACCCAGGGCAACTGCTACGGTGTTATCGGTGCAAACGGTGCAGGCAAGTCTACATTCCTGCGCATTCTGTCCGGCGATTTGGACCCGTCCACCGGCACGGTTTCGATTGCGCCCAAGACCCGTATGAGCGTACTCAAGCAGGACCACTTTGCCTTCAACGAGGAGACTGTTCTCAACACGGTTCTCGGCGGCAACGAGCGTCTGCTTGAGGTCATGCACGAAAAGGATGCGCTCTACATGAAGGACCCGTTCACCGAGGAGGACGGCAACAGGGCTGCCGAGCTGGAGTCCGAGTTTGCTGAAATGGGCGGTTGGGACGCCGAGACCGAGGCCAGCCAGCTGCTGAACGGTCTGGGTCTGGATGCAGATGCCATCCTGTACACCGAGATGAAGAACCTCGGTGACGTCGAGAAGGTCAAGGTGCTGCTGGCGCGTGCGTTGTTCGGCAAGCCGGATATTCTGCTGCTGGACGAGCCTACCAACCATCTGGATATTCAGGCAGTCCGCTGGCTGGAGGACTTCCTTGCCGATTTTGAGGGCACCGTCCTCGTTGTATCGCATGACCGTCATTTCCTGAACAATGTATGTACCCATATTGTTGATATCGACTACGGCAAGATCAAGCTGTATGTCGGCAACTACGAGTTCTGGTATGAGTCCTCTCAGCTGGTTCAGCGCATGATCAAGGATCAGAACCGCAAGAACGAGGAAAAGATCAAGGAACTGCAGAACTTCATTCAGCGTTTTGCGGCAAACAAGTCCAAGTCCCGTCAGGCGACCAGCCGCCGCAAGCTGATCGACAAGCTGTCCGTCGAGGAAATGCCGGCTTCGTCCCGCCGTTACCCGTGGGTAGCGTTTGACGCGGACCGTGAGGCAGGCAAGGACATTCTCGAGGTGCGCGGCATCTCCAAGACCATCGACGGCGAGAAGGTGCTCGACA
>OGCO01006697.1_pt1 | contig 9995 bp, 9 predicted proteins | sample 1570171 | NCBI WGS metagenome assembly OGCO01 (sample SAMEA4370583, study PRJEB24528) | human gut metagenome | reverse complement strand
AAAGTGCTTGCCGGTGCAAAGGTACCTGTGCTGGTTGTGAAATAGCGCGAAGTCAAACGTCGACTGATTTGATTGGCCGCTTGCGAGTGTTCGCTAGCGGCCAATTTTATCCAGTGGCTGAATTTGGTTATGCGTGCCGACGGCGTCGCGGAACGCATAATCGGTGGTCCGTTTCGTCGCATGCCGGCTTTTCCTGTATTTGAACTTTGGGCCGCTGGACTCTAGGATCGGAGAATCGGCGATTTGCTACCTTGCTCTCAGTTCCCAGAAGGCAACGGCGCTTGCTGCTGCTACGTTGAGGCTGTCAACTCCGTGGGCCATGGGGATACGCACGGTGTAGTCACAATTTGCGATGGTGTTGGAGGCTAAGCCATCGCCTTCGGTTCCTAACACCAGGGCTAGGCGCTCTTCGCTGGCAAGTTGGGGATCGTCGATTGAAACAGAGTCGTCCGACAGTGCCAAAGCGGCGGTTTTGAACCCCAGGCTGTGCAGCAGCGGAATGCCGTCGTGTGCCCATGAGCCGGCTCCCGTGGCTCCGGAATCTGCGCCGATACGAGCCCAGGGAATCTGGAACACGGTTCCCATGGATACGCGGACTGCTCGGCGATAGAGCGGATCGTAGCAAGCTTGCGTAACGAGCACTGCGTCGATTCCAAGTGCGGCCGCACTGCGGAAGATGGCTCCGACATTGGTGTGGTTCGTGATGTCCTCGAGTACGGCTACTCGTCGTGCGTTGCGGCAAACCTCCTCAACGCTTGCAGCGATTGGGCGGCGGAAAGCGCCGAGTGCGCCGCGTGTGAGCTCGAAGCCGGTCAGTTGTTTGAGCTGACCGTGAGGAAGAATGAACGCCGGTAGGTCGATATCAGGGTAGCGTTTCCCGATTTGCTCGATGATGGGTTGCATGCCGGGAAGGAATTTCTCCTCCATCAGCAGCGACAGCGGTTGCATGCCGCCTGCGACGGCGCGCTCGATCACCTTTGATGACTCGGCGATGAACATGCCCTTTTCGGGTTCGAGCTTGTTTCGCAATTGCACCTCCGTCAGGCGCGCGTATGCGTCAAGGCGGGGGTCGTCTATAGTGCTGACGTTGATGATCATGAGCCGTTCTTCCTGTTCGGTGTTGCTTAGGGTCAATGATACCCGATGGCAGCATCGATGCGCAGCATGTGCGCGGAACCTGCAGCTTGGCGTGTAACCAAGACAGTGGGTTGACGGAGGGCGATGGGGAAACAAGACGCTAAGCCAAGGGTGCAGATGAATAGGCCGGCGTACGGGCAAGCGGGGGATAGGCTGCGGTGCTTGTTGGCTTCGTCCATGTCCTGCGGCAACGAGGGTCAAATCTAGAAAAGCGCACACTTCTGAGTTCTGCCGTTTCAATCCATGGGGCGAGTTTATGCCGCAAGTATCAGGGATGTGCGATCGGCTCTGTAAGGGTAGATTGCGGGCTGTTGCGCGACGAAACAAAGCTCCAGTTTCTTTTCGTTAAGGAAAAGTGCGGTTCTTGTACCATGGCATATAAACGCAATGCTTAGCGAAATCAAGGCTGCGCTCGGAAAAGTGCAGTTCTCGTTCCGTGGCAGAAAAGCCGGTTTTGGTTCCTTGGCAAATCATGAAAGCTTCACCTCGTGAATGAGGACTCTGTCTCTGAGGTTTGGCGGCTTCGTTGTGTTGAAGGGTATACTTTCCAATAAAGATAACTCGACAAAAGGAGTATGGCATGTCGGCATCGCAACATGAGAACGCGCTTGAGCGGGCAGCGCATCCCGAACAGCACCCCGCGTTCGATCAGTTCGTAGCTACGATATCGGCGCTTCGCGCGCCTGATGGCTGCCCATGGGATCGCGAGCAGACGCACTCGTCCATTGCTCATAACATGATCGAGGAAGCCTACGAAGCGGTCGATGCCATCGAGGCGGGCGACGTTGCCCATTTGCGCGATGTGCTTGGCGATGTGCTGTTGCAGGTGGTGCTGCAAAGTCAGATTGCGGCCGATGTGGGCGAGTTCGATATCGAGGATGTTGCGGCGGACGTGGATGCCAAGATGGTCAGGCGCCATCCGCACGTGTTCGGGGATGAGGCGGCAGCTGGCGCATCCGAGGTGTTGAACCTATGGGACAAGGTGAAGCTTCGGGAGAAGCAGGCGGCCGACCAGGCTGGTGAGGAAAGCGGAGGCGAACCGCCGGCTGGGTTGCTGGATGGTGTGCCGGTGAGCTTTCCGGCTCTGATGCAGGCGCAGAAGATATCGCGCAAGGCGGCTGCGGCCGGATTCGAATGGGAAACGCTCGAAGATGTTTGGGGCCAGGTTCAAAGCGAAATCGATGAGCTGAACGAGGCGTACGACCAGGCCCCGAAGGCGGCAAATTGCAAGGTCGAAGGCGACCCTGAGGCAATTGTCCATGTGGAGGAGGAGCTGGGCGATGTGCTGTTCAGCCTGGTCAACGTTGCTCGTCGTATGGGCGTGAACTCCGAGAACGCGCTGCGGGCAAGCTGCCGCAAGTTCCGTACGCGCTGGTCTGCCATGGAGCAGTCGGCTTTTGAGCAGGGCGTACGCCTTGAGGATATGACCTGCGAGGAACAAAACCGCTTGTGGGAACAGGCGAAGGCCGATTTGCGCAAGTAGGCGCGATCGCCTGAACGGGAGACCGGCCGTGGTAACGGAACGGTAAGAAAGCCCTTGCCGCTCTGTAAACCTATCTTCCCGTGCGGTACCATAATCTCAATCGACAGCGCGCGCCGTAAGCCGTTAGGCCTGCGGCGCGTATTTTCAATGCGCGAACTGCGCGAATCGTGATTACGCCGCATCGACAAGATACGGAGAAGGAGCAAGCCGATGAGTACGACCGGTGAACCCTCGATCGAAGCCGCGGAAAGGCTGCAGGGACGTACGGTGGAGGACAGTGCCGCAAAGCAACTGCCCGTCCCGAACGTGCCCGACCTTTCGGCGTTCGATATGAACGGGAATCTGCATATGACCTCCGAGAGCATGGAGAAGCTGCATCAGGCTAGCGTGGAGACCCAGTCGATTATGCAGAAGTACCGGGCAGCCATGAGGGAGATGCAGGTTCGCCTGGAAATCTTGGACCAGGATCTGAATCTGAAGAAGCATCGCAACCCTATCCACCATATCGAAAGCCGTCTGAAGACTCCTGCGAGCATCTACGAGAAGATCGGGCGCTACGGGTACGAGGCAACGCTTGAGAACATGGAGCGCTATATCCTCGATATCGCCGGCATTCGCGTCATCTGCCCTTATATCCAGGACGTGTATAGCCTGTTCGAGCTGCTCAATCGCCAGGATGATCTTGAGATCGTGAAGGTGAAGGATTACATCGCCTCGCCGAAGCCGAACGGGTATCGCAGCCTTCACGTTATCGCGCGTATCCCCGTGTTCTTCATGGACAAGAAGGAGTCCATTCCCGTGGAGATCCAGCTGAGAACGCTGGCCATGGACTTCTGGGCAAGCTTGGAGCACGATTTGAAGTACAAGGCCGTCAGCGAGGTGCAGGGCATCGACGCCAGCAGCGAACTGAAGGATTGCAGCCGCATCATCGAGGAGGTCGAGGCCCGCATGCAGGTGCTGGCGGGCGCCTTGGAGCCTGAAGGGTAATCGTCATGAAGCGCTACGTCACCGATGCGAACAATACGCTATCCCAGGATGAGCTGTGATTCACGCCCAATCCGGATGCCGGACTACATTTGATCACCTGCCGTCCCGATGTGGCATATCAGCGCATATCGGGGTTCGGCGGCGCGTTTACGGAGGCCGCGGCGAACGTGTTTGCCCTTATGCCGCCTGAGCTGCAGGACCGTTTTCTGCTGTTGTGCTTCGGGGGAGCGAAGGACGGCGATCCGGCCGCCGGGGGAAATGCGTATAGCTTGTGCCGTACGCACATCCAAAGCTGCGATTTCGCGTTGAGCAATTACTCGTATGTCAGGCCCTTCGATTCCAGCTTGCGGTCGTTTACCATTAGTCGCGACAGGCAGCTGAACCCGCAGCTGCAGTTGTTCGCAAGCCCCTGGAGCCCGCCGGCGTTCATGAAGACCAACCGCCGCATGAACGGGGGCGGCAAGCTGCGTCGTTCGCAGTATGAGGTATGGGCCGAAGTGCTGGCGAAATACGTGGACGCGTATGCTCGCGAGGGCGTGCGCATCAGCCGCATGAGCGTGCAAAACGAGCCCATGGCAAGCCAGGCGTGGGATTCGTGCCTGTTTAGCGCGGAAGAGGAAGCTCAGTTCGCGGCAGCGTATCTGCGTCCGGCGTTGGATGCATCGGGGCATGGCGATGTGAAGCTGTTCGCTTGGGACCACAACACCGACAAGATATTGTCGCGCGTCCAGTCCACCTTCGGGGCGCCGGTGAATCAGGCGGGGAAGCTTCCGCTTGCCGCCGCTGGCTGGCGAGCCGAGGGCACGGTCGCCTCCGATGCTTTTGCGGGCGTGGCGTTTCATTGGTATGCGGGCGATCATTTCGAGCAGGTGGACGAAGTGACGCGACGCTGGCCCGACAAGGAGCTGCTGTTCACCGAAGGCTGCGTGGAATACACACGCGGCGAGGAGCGCAAGGTCACGCAGGAACGCAAGGCCGAGCAGTATGCGCATGCCGTCATAGGCAGCTTGAACGCAGGCGCTGCCGGATTCATCGATTGGAATCTGCTGCTCAACGAGAAGGGCGGGCCGAACCATGCCCGCAACTTCTGCGAGGCGCCGTTGATGTACGACCGTGACAGGCGCGAGCTGGTGGCAAACCGGTCGTTTTTCTATATGGCGCACTTCTCCCGCTTTGTGCCGGTGGGATCGCGTCGCTTCCTGACGTCCCGGTATACCGATGACTTGGAGACCGTGGGCTTCCTGCGTCCCGATGGGTCGCGTGCGCTGGTTGTGCTCAACCGGCATGCCAGGCCGCGAAAGTTCCTGGTGTCGGAAGGGGCGTTCACGGCGGAGTGCAAGGCGGCGGGACACAGCATCACCACGCTGGTTTGGGACGAGGACGAGGTGCGCGAGGGGTAGCCTTTCGCGCACACGGCGGTCTTGCTGTGGCTTGCGGCGCATTTGGTTCGGAATTCGCTATTTGAGACGCTGTTTGCGACGATTTTGCTGCGGCTTACGATGATGTGCGATTTGGGGTTTGCGGTCGGCGGTGCTGTTCAAGGATGCGATTGTTCTCGTTGCGGCTTGTTGCACCTGCGATGGCTGCCGCTGCGGCCCGCGGAGCTTTGTCTGGAGCTCGTAACCGGCGGCTATTTGCGGGAGCGATGGTTTTCGCCGTCGTTTAAAACCGCCCTTGACCTGAAGTGCGCTCTAGCCTTTACCATCGAATGTAACGAGAGGAGCATTCGATGACTGCAAACAGCAATACCGTGCCGAAGCTCGGCTTCGGCTGCATGCGCTTTCCGCTGATCGACCCCAAGGACGTCACCGCCATCGACATCGACCAGGTTAAGGAGATGGTCGACCTGTTCATGGATGCCGGCGGCACGTATTTCGACACCGCTTTCGTCTACCATGACGGGCACTCCGAGGTGGCGTTGCGCGAGGCTCTGGTGGAGCGTTATCCGCGTGATAGCTTCACCATTGCCACGAAGTGCCTTGCCTGGGCGTTGCCCGACGCCGAAGCCGCTAAGGCCTGCCTGGATACCTCCCTCGAGCGCCTGGGCACCGACTATGTGGATTATTATCTGCTGCACAACGTGGGCGGCGAGCGTACGAAGAAGTTCGATGATTTCGGTTTGTGGGAATGGGCGCAGGAGATGAAGGCCGCCGGCAAGATCCGCAACGTGGGCTTCAGTATGCACGATGGCGCGGAGACGCTCGATCGGCTGCTCAACGAGCATCCCGAGGTGGACTTCATCCAGTTGCAGGTGAACTATCTGGATTGGGAAAGCCCCGTGGTGCAATCGCGTCGCAATATGGAGGTTGCCCGCAAGCACGGCAAGCCGGTGGTGATCATGGAGCCCGCACGTGGCGGACGTTTGGCCGATTTGCCGGCAGCCGTTGCGGCGCCGCTGCTGGAGGCGCGCCCCGATCTGAGCCAGGCATCGTGGGCGTATCGTTTCTGTTATAACCAGCCCGGCGTTCTCACGGTGCTTTCCGGCATGTCCACGCCCGATCAGGTAAGGCAGAACGTCGCTGAATGGCGCGAGCACGGCGGTGCGTTCTCCCCAAAGGAGCAGAAGGCGCTCGATGCGGCTTGCGAGGTACTGGCTTCCGTGCCCACGGTGCCGTGCACCAATTGCCGTTACTGCGTGAAAGATTGCCCGCAACAGATTGCCATCCCCGAGATCATGAACCTGTTGAACCTGGAGGTTCAGACGGAGAACACCGAGTTCGCCAAGCAGCAATATAGCTGGCAGGCGGCGCCGGGCCGTGCGAACGACTGCATCCAATGCGGCGCATGCGAGGCTATGTGCCCGCAGAGCATCGACATCATCGAGCAGCTTGGGAAAGCAGCCGAGCATTTCGAGTAAGGCATTCGGCTCCGGTTGCGCCCGAGAGGGCCACCGAGAGCATTTCGAGCGCAGGGCTGCTGCGGGGCGGGAGGGCGCCGCGAAGGCGATCGAGCGCTCCTAAGCCGTGATACGGAGTTGACATGGCTGACGTGGCCGCGGAAGGCGATCGAGCGTTGCGAAGCCCCGATGCGGAACGGGGTCGAAGCTACCATACGTGAACGGGGTCGAAGGTGATGCGCGCCTTCGACCCCGTTCACTTTCGCCGCCTGCGCTGCAAGCGGCGTTTTCCCCTATTCGCTTACCGGCACTTCGCTAGGCCAGCTTGCCCTGCAGCTCCTTTGCGGCAGCGGCCTTGTCGAAGTTGCCGCCGGTGCGCTTGGTGAGCTCGCCCATGACGCGCCCCATCTCCTTCTTCGTGGTCGCGCCTGTCTCGGACAGCACGGCGTCGATAAGCGCGGAAAGCTGCTCGCCGGCCAGCTGCTGTGGCAGCAGCTCTTCGAGCATCTTCACCTGGGCGGTGAGCATGTCGGTGCGCTCCTGGTTGTTGCCGGCCTTGATGGAGCCCTCCAGCGTCTCCTTGGTTTGCTTGATGACGCGTTTCGTCATATCGTCGACGTCTTGCTCGGTGATATCGCGGCGCTCATTCACCTCGATGTTCTTGATCTCGCCGTGCACTTGGCGAAGGATGGACAGGCGTACCTTGTCGTGTGCCTTCATGGCTTGCTTGATGTGCTCTTTCAGCTCGTTGTACTGCATGTGCGCTCCTTGATATCGAGGTCTTGCGGCGCTTGGCGCCAGGTGTTCCGTTTCCCAGTATAACGCCGCTTGCAAGACGCTGGCTTCCGCTGCGCAGCCGCTTCGCTACGGGCGCGCAGCATACGGGAGCCGTACTCCTGCGAGTGTGGTATAACCGGTGCCTATGGATACTGAAACGACATACCCCGCATCGCCGGATATGCCTTCCGGCGCCGGTGAAGCCCCTGCAGCGCCTGCCGCTTCCCATGCCTGGACCCCGTCGCAGTTCAAGCCGCGCGACCTGCGCGAGGCTCGGGCCCATCGCAACGAGCCCGCGGAAACCTCGGCGAACGAGGCGAACAGGAAGCGCAACGTGCGCGAGTACACGTTGGGCGAGGAGATAGCCAACTCCATCTCGCACGGCGTCGGCGCGCTTCTGGCTATCGCCGCCATCCCCATCCTTGTGGTGAAGGCGGTTAGCCACGGCGGCGGCATCCTGTTGTTCGCCGCGTTGGTGTACACGCTCACCATGCTGCTCGAATACACCATGTCCACGCTGTATCACGCGTTGGCGGTCGACAAGGCGAAACGCGTGTTCAAGGTGTTGGACCATAGCTGCATCTACCTGTTCATCGCCGGCTCGTACACGCCGTTCTGCCTGATTTCCCTTGCCGATTCGAACGGTATCGTGCTGTGCGCGTTCGTGTGGGTGCTCGCCGTGATAGGCGTTGCTTGCGAGGCGTTCTGGGTGTTTCGCCCGCGCTGGATCTCCGCGGTGCTTTATCTTGCCCTGGGCTGGTCTATCGCGGGGTTTCTGCCGGCGCTTATTCAGGCCATCCCTGCCGCGGGCCTGTGGCTGCTGGTTGCAGGCGGTCTTTGCTACTCGGTCGGATGCATCTTCTACGTATTGAAGAAGATCCCGTACATGCACTCCGTATTCCATTTGTGGGTTGTGGCGGGAAGCGTGCTGCAGTTCCTGGCGATTGCGCTGTATGTCATGTAGGCTAGCTCAAAAGGAAATTATCACTAGGAGCGGTTTTAGCGCATGAACGGGAAAAACGAAGACGACGACGTTAAAAAGGGACTGAAGGGCATTTTCGGCTTCTTGGGCGCACCGAAGCGCCAGGCCCTGTCGGCTGAGGACGAGATCAAGGATTTCGTGGCGGACAGCGACGATCTGCTTGATGACGAGAAGCGCATGATCCACGAGATCTTGGACCTGGGCGACATGGACGCCGGCGAGATCATGACGCCGCGCGTGGATATGATCTTGGTGGAGGATACCGAAACCGTGCGCCAGGCGGTGGACCGCATGATGGGAACGGGCTATTCGCGCCTTCCGGTGTTCCAAGGGGATATCGACCGCATCGTCGGCGTGGTCCACTATAAGGACCTGGTGCCTCCCGTGCTCGACGGTCATGGCGACGACCTGGCGGTCGACTACGCTTTCGAGCCGTTGTTCGTGCCTGAGTCGAAGGACGTGTTCCCGCTTCTGGCCGAAATGCAAACGAAACGGCAACAGATGGCCATCGTGGTGGACGAGTACGGTGGAACCGATGGTTTAATTACCGTCGAGGACATCGTCGAGGAGATCGTGGGCGAGATCGTGGACGAAACCGATCGCGAGCGCCCTATTCTGAAGCAGGAAGGTCCCGGTGCGTGGCTTGCCGATGGCCGTTTCCCCGTTGAGGACGCCGTTGAAATGGGCTGGCCGCTTGCCGAGTCCGAGGACTACGAGACCATAGCCGGCTGGGTGCTCAGCATGCTGGACACCGTTCCGCAAATGGGCTACTCCTTCGAGAAGGACGGCTACCGCTTCACCATCCACTCCATGCGACGCCGGCGCATCCTTGCGGTGCGCGTGGAGCGCATATCCGACGGTGCCTTGCAGGCATCCGATGGCAAGGCAGGTCAGGAGGAGCGGTGAACCGAACGCGCCAGCTATACCGGTCGCGCAATGCGCTGGTAGGGGGCGTGTGTGCCGGGATCGCCGAGCGCTTCGATGTCGACCCTCTGGTCGTGCGCATCCTTTTCCTGACGTTCGCCGTGTTGACGCTGGGCCTTGCAGGCCTTGCGTATCTGGTGCTCTGGGCTGTGCTTCCTAAAAGACCCATGCAGGTGAAGCCCGTGAAGGTGGAGCCCGATTCCGTTCACTCCGATACGTTCGGCGCGGTGGATTGCCGTCGCGCCCGCGGTGCCGCGATGGGGCGGTGCGCGAATGCCGTGCCCTATGTGAGCGCGGCGCATCTGCCGCCCATGCCGCCCGCGATGGCGGAGGGCGCTCGATGCGAACAAGGGCCCGCTATGGGCGCCGATATCGCTTCCGTCGAACCGCACGATGCCAAGGCCGGCGAAGGGGATGGCCCGTCAACTGCCCGGATCGTGCTCGCTCTTGCGGTGGGCTGCCTTTTGGCTTCGCTGGGCGCGTCGTTTGCGGTGTCGGGGTTTTTGCATGGGGTTGCCTGGTGGCAATGCTGGCCGTTGGCTTTGGTGGTTTTCGGCATCGTGCGTATAGCCGTGCCGGGTGGCGAAGGCGAGCGCGCTTTGGCGTTTTTCGCGGGCGTTTCCGTGTTCGCGGTGGGGCTGACATTGCTGCCCATGAGCATGGGGTTCATCTCGTGGGCCACGTTGCCCAAGATGTTCGAGTGCTTATGGCCTCTTCCCGCGTTGGCGGCCGTTTTGCTAGCAATGGGGGCGTACGCCCGCCGCCCTGTCGTCATCGTGGCGGCGGCGGTGCTCGTGCTGCTGTTCTGTGTGCTCGGCTTCGACTTGTTTTCCGAACCCGGCCCGCTGCGCGAGCTGTCCTTCGGTACG
>OGCO01006692.1_pt1 | contig 9999 bp, 8 predicted proteins | sample 1570171 | NCBI WGS metagenome assembly OGCO01 (sample SAMEA4370583, study PRJEB24528) | human gut metagenome | reverse complement strand
TCCATAGTGGTGGTGTAGCCGGTGGAGATATCACACAGGGTCTTCCTCGTGTCGAGGAGCTTTTCGAGGCAAGAAAGCCGAAAGGACTTGCTATCATCACCGAGATCCCTGGTGTTGCACAGATCAAAGACACCAAGAAAAAACGCGAAATCGTGGTTACCAATCCGGACGATGGCGTATCCAAGACATACCTGATCCCTTACGGATCCCGTATCAAGATCGCTGACGGAACGGTTCTGGAAGCTGGAGACGAGCTGACCGAAGGTTCTGTCAACCCGCACGATATCCTGAAGATCAAAGGCGTACGTGCCGTTCAGGATTACATGCTCCGCGAGGTACAGCGAGTTTACCGTCTGCAGGGTGTAGAAATTAACGATAAGCACATCGAGGTTATCGTTCGCCAGATGCTGAAGAAGATCCGCATCGAGGAAAACGGAGATACCGAATTCCTTCCGGGCGACATGGTAGACTTCCTGGAGTATGATGAGACCAACAAAGCGCTGATCGCAGAAGGCAAAGAGCCGGCAGAAGGAAAACAGGTTCTGCTTGGTATTACCAAAGCATCCCTGGCATCCGATTCCTTCCTGTCTGCAGCATCCTTCCAGGAGACCACCAAGGTTCTGACCGATGCCGCTATCAAAGGTAAAGTTGACCACCTGGTAGGTCTGAAAGAGAACGTTATCATCGGTAAACCGATTCCGGCTGGTACTGGTATGAAGTGTTACAGCAACATTCATCTGAATACCGACAGCATGATCGAGGAAGAAGAGGACGAGGATCTGATTCTGACCGAAGAGCTTGAGGACGATGCTCCGGCAGCTCCGATGGCAGAAGCTCCGGTTGAAGAACCGTCAGCTGAAGAGGAAAAGCCGATGCTCGACTTCGACTTTGAGGAAATGATTCCGTCAAAGGATGATACCGAGGAGTAAACCCTTCAAGGTTAAAAAATAAATATGTCATTTGTGGAAAGCAGAGAATTTCCGGTTCGCCGGGGTCTCTGCTTTCCTTTTTGTGCCTTGGGACAAAAAAACATTACAGAAAAATAAAAACTGTACAAAGTTGAAGAAATTGTTATAATAAAAGAAAAAAAGCAACCAAATGATTGACAGAAGAGAAAGGGGGAAGGGCCGGTTATGACGACAGAAGAGCTGGTGAAGAAGGTGTGCAAAGAGAAAGGGATCAGCGTTGCCCGTCTGGCGGCAAAGCTGGGACAGTCGCGGCAGAATTTCTGCAAAAAGCTGCAGCGCGACACCCTTACCGTAGAAGAATGGGAGCGGGCGGCGCAGATTCTCGATGTAACATTTGATCAGGCATTTGTCCTGCCGGACGGCACCAGAATGGGACTTACGCAGCAGGAAGAGAAACGCACCGTGCTGCCGTTGATGGGAAGTGCTTTCACTCCGGGAAGAGCAGAAGAAACGGTGGAGAGCTTCCGTGATCCGGGGCTTCGGGAAATTGCGCGCGGTGAGCTGTACTTTTTCTCGGCGCAGGCGGAAAACTGTGCGAAAACCGTAGAAAAATATCTGGCAAGTGACGATCTGGCCTTACGCCTGTCTGCTGACATGCTGTATACGTTTGCCAACTTTACGCTTGGAAATGCAAAAAAGGCGCAGAGGGCGAGGGAAGATGTGTACCGGTGTCTGCAGGAGGAACTGGAAACAAAAGAATCGCCGGAGCGGACGGCGTACTGTCTGTTTGCGTGCTATGTGACGAGTGTGCTGATTCACATTACGCCCAAAGAAGGGCTGCCGCCGCTGGAACAGTATCTCGTCCAGATTCCGGTCGGGCAGCGTCTGTTTGCCGTGAGTACGCTGGGTCATGCCGCCTATCTGAAAGGGGAATATGCCAGAGCGCAGGGCATGGTACAGATGGCGATGGCCATGACAGAAAAGACGTATCCGATTCCGATGATCTATCTGAACTGCGTCGCGGCGATGTGCCAGATTAACCAGAAGGATCAGGAGGGGGCTACGCGGTCGGTGTTAAATGCCTGGGAGATGGCGCGAAAAGACAAGTTTCTGGAACCATTTATCGAATACCACGGACTCCTGCAGGGCGTACTGGAATCGTGTATCCGCAAACAGGAGCCGGAGATTTACAAAAAGCTGGTGGACGGCGTGCTCGCCTTCAGCCGCGGCTGGATGAAAATCCACAATCCGCAGATGCAGAAAGCCGTGACGGATCTCCTGACCCCGATGGAATTTTCCATTGCCATGCTCGCCTGCCGCGGCTGGACAAACCAGGAGATCGGGGAGTATCTGGGGCTTTCGGTGAATACGGTGAAGCACTATGTGTCGGGGATTCTCGAGAAGCTCAATATAGATAAACGAGAAAAAATAAAAGAATTTGTAAACCAATAAGAAGTAAAAGATGGAAAGTGTCTGTTTTACAGTGAAAAAGCAGGCACTTTTTTTGCGTTAAACGGGCATTTTCTGAATATTCTGTATTTGGTAAAATAAGATAGAAAAAGTCATAAGAATGTGAAGGAAAGATCGAACTATGTCTGTAAGGAAGATAAAGGAAGGAGAGACCAGACGAATGAATGACAGAAAAGAGAAAAACAACAGCCAGGGCGTGACGATCTCCAGAAAGACGCTGATAGCTGCAATTGCAGTCGTTCTTCTTCTGATCGCAGGCGGCGTCGCAGTCGGAATCAACTGGAATCACTGGTTTGGGGAAGAAACACCGAAGACAGAAGAACAAAAGGAAGCATTCCAGCCTGATCTCGACCCGGACGCAGAGAACTGGACGGGAGAGAAGATCCCGGACAAGAGCGAAGAAGAAGCCGTCGGCATCAAAATCCCGGGCTATCCGTCCATCACGATCCCGGCCGACCAACAGGAAGTCACAGTATCCCTTCTGAACCCGGAAGGCAATCCGTGTTACTTTACCTTCGAACTGGTTTTGAAAGATACCGATGAAACTCTGTACACATCAAAACTGGTAGCCCCGGGGCAGGCAATATCCAACATCACCTTATCCAAAAGCCTGTCCGCCGGAGAATACCCAGCAACCCTGCGCATCACCACCGCTTCTCTGGAAGACGGCAGCGCCATGAACGGCGCAAACGTAGAGACCGTGCTGATGGTGCAATAAAAAAGGAGGTGCAGACGCGGTGAAAAGACGAAAATGGATATCATTGCTCCTTTGTGGAGCGCTGGTTCTGACCACACTGCCGACAACGGCACTGGCGGAAGAGACAGAAATGGAAGCGGTGGAGAGCGTGGGTGAAGAAATACCGGTGAAAGAGGAAACAAACGCCGGTGTGGAAGAACAGGAAGAACAGATAGAAGAAATTGGCGAAGAGAAGATAGAGGCAGAAGAAGCCGTTGCTGCGGAAAGTGTGGGAGAAAACGGGACAGAGGTGTCGGCTGAAAACCCGGTGGAAAAGCCAGTGGAAAAGCCAGTGGAAGCTACGATAGAAACGCAGGAAGCAAATTCAGAATCGGACAGCGAAGAGGCACCGGAGAAAATCGTTGAGATAAAAGAAGAGGAGACAGTCGAGGAAGCTCCGGAAGAGGAAATCCCTGAGGAGAACCCAGAGAACACAAGCGAAGAAGTCCCGGCTGAAACGGAACAGGAAAGCATTCCGACAGAAGAAAGTCTGAATCTGGAGAAAAGTGTAACAGCGTTGGCTGCAAACTACGCACTAACCACGCTGAAATCTCCGGGAATTGCAGTGCAGGCAGGAACTTCTATTACCTATTATGATGAAAACGGAAAAGAACAGACAGCAGATTGCAATGACATTATTACGCAGGAAAACATCCAAAGTTATGGAACATTGACAACCGGCTGGTACGCAGTAGAAGGAACCGTGACCGGAGATAACCGTATTGAAGTTCAGGGGACTGTAAACCTGATTCTGGAAGATGGCTGTTCCTTTACCGTAAATGGCGGTATCGAGGTCAATGAGGGGAATGCATTGACGATATGGGGACAGCAGAAAGGAAATGGGGAATTAAAAGCTCAGAATGTTGCATACTATTGTGCTGGAATTGGTGGCGGAGACGGGAAGTCCGGCGGAAATATTACTGTAGCCGGTGGTAATATTATTGCTATGGCATACTCCGCGGGAGCAGGAATCGGTGGTGGAGCTTATGGCAACGGTGGAATGATTACGATCAAAGGAGGAGAAATTGAAGCAGAAGGTGGAGAGGCAGGAGCAGGAATCGGTGGTGGGGGTTATGGCAACGGTGGAACGATTACAATCACAGGAGGAAAAATTAAAGCGAATGGTATAGATGGAGGAGCGGGAATCGGTGGTGGCCGTCAAAGTGCTGGTGGGACGATTAAGATTCAAGGTGGCAACATATATGCTTCCATAAGAGATGGTTTTGTTGCAAATGGAGACTTTGCAATTGGAGCAGGTATGAATGGATCCGGTGGAAGTCTTAGTATTAAGGAGAGTGTCGTTATTACCAGAGGTAAAATTAATGAGTACAATAAGGATACCTGGAGTGGTATGATCTTTGAAAATACGGAAACGGATGGAATCGTATACGGAACCCCTACATTATCACAGGAATTTATCCTTGAATCCACCCGGAATCTTCTGATCCCAGAAAATACTTCACTGCAGGGCACAGCGAAGCTCATAAATGAAGGTCATATTTATGTCCAGGGTACACTTACAGAACCTGTGAGCGGCAATGTTTATTATCCGCTTACCATCGTGGATGGCACGGCCGAAGGCAGTGATGTCAGTACATATAAAAATCAGCTCTATGGCAGGGCGGACGGCACGATTACATTGAAAGGTACAAACGTTTCAGCAGGGCAGGCCGCAGTCTGGACATGTTCGGACGATACAGTAACGGTTACCAATAACACCTTTACCATGCCCACAAAGGCATTAACTTTCACGCCAAAGTATGTAACACCTGTTACCTATTGGAACCCAGTCAATCAAAAAAATGAAACAGCAGGCTGCGATGTGGTTCTTACAAAAAATAATAGTGCTAAGTATAAAACACTAAAAGACGGATGGTATGCGATAGAGGGAAATATTGCTGCACGTAAAATATGGCGTATTACAATTATGGGAGATGTAAACCTGATTCTAAAAGATGACTGTACTTTTAGTGTAGTAAAAGGAATTAGTGTTAACCAAGGAAATACTCTGACGATATGGGGGCAGCAGGAGGGAAATGGTGCGTTGACGGTTAGTTCTCCAGCGGGGCTGAATGCCGGAATTGGTGGAGATAATGGAGAAACGGCTGGAAAAATTAAAATAAATGGAGGCAATATCAGCGTCAAAGGTGGAGCAAATGCAGCTGGAATTGGCGGCGGAAATGGAGGCGGAGGAGGAACTATTATTATTGCAGGCGGCAAAGTCAATGCAGAAGGAGGAATTAATGCAACTGGAATTGGCGGTGGAAATGGAAAAGGAAGAGCTAATATACGGATTCGGGGAGGTATTGTATATGCCTCAGTGAAGGCAAATCAAGAACAGCAGGTTGCTATTGGCGGAGGCTTACAAAGTGAATTGGGGATTACCAGAATTACAAATAGTATTGTTATTACCAGTGGCAAAATCAACGAGTCTGACAAAGATACCTGGAGCGGCATGATCTTTGAAGATTCTGAAACGGATGGAATTGTATACGGAGATCCGACATTATCACAGAAATTTACCCTTGAAGATACCCAGAATCTTTTGATTCCAGAAAATACATCACTGCAAGGCACAGCCAATCTCAAAAACGACGGCAACATTTATGTCAGCGGTACCCTTGCGGAATCTGTGAACGGCAGTGGAAATGTGCATTATGCACTTACAGTTACCGGAGGTACAGCCGGAGGCGATGTCAGTACATATAAGAATCAACTTTATGGTAAAACAGGCGGTTCCGTTACATTAAATGCGACGAATGTTCCCGTCGGTCAGGCGGCAGGCTGGAGCTGTTCGGATGATACTGTGACGATCGCAAACGATGCCTTCACAATGCCCGCCAGAAAACTGACAATTACCGCTCAGTATACCAACGCTCCATCCTACACCGTTACGATCCCTGCAAGCGTAGAACTGGGAAACACCGCAGAGATTCAGGCGGAAGATGTGAATGTGGTCAGCGGTTCGCAGCTTGTGGTCAGACTTTCCGATGCAAACGGATTGAAACTGACAACCCAGGAAGGCGCCGAGCAGCTTTACACAATAAAGAACGGGGAGACCAGCATCAAGGAAAGTGATGCCGTACTCACCGTAGCAGGCGGAACCGCGAATAACAGTGGAACGGTCAGTCTGGATTTTGCGCCGGACGGCGAGCCGAAATATGCCGGCGTTTACACAGGAACCGTGATGTTTAGCGTTTCGGTGGAAACCGCATCGAATCCTTGAGAATGCAAAAAAGCATAACATAAAAAATACTTTAAACAGGAGGGAAACTCTATGAAAAAAATATTATCCATGCCTCTGGCACTCACACTGGTACTTGCCGCATCGACATCCGTCTTTGCAGCCGACATCAACCAGAACAGCACCCAGCAGAAGGCTGACACGACCGTAACATTCAAGGTCGATCCAGCCTACACTGTGACGATCCCGGCGAATGTAACCCTGGATCAGAAAACAGGCACTGACGGCACAATTACCTATGAAAAAGATCTGACCGTTTCCGCATCGGATGTCCGTCTGCTGGAGGGCAAAAAAGTTCAGGTAACGCTGGAAAGCAGTTTTAAACTGACGACCGGTGAGCAGGGAGCACAGTATGAGCTTCCCTACACCGTAAAGGTCGGCACTTCCGGTTCAGCAATCACAAACGGAGACGTTGTTGCCGACTTTACAACCCTCGATTCCGACAAATGGTCCAGCACCCTGCATTTTGCGGCAGAAAATCCAACGTATGCCGGTGATTATAAAGATACCGTAACCTTCAACATCGCAGTTGTATAAAAAGAGAGGTGGAGCAAAATGAAAAAAAGGACGGCAGCCCTGCTGACGCTGCTTCTGACCTGCGGCGCAATGGCTGTGCCGGTGTCTGCGGCGGAGAATCAGCAGAACAGTACCCCTCAGAAATCGCAGGTCACGGTGACGACCTCCATCGACCCGACGTATACCGTCACGATTCCTGCGAACACCAGAGTTGCCTTTAACGCCGTATCGACGGAGTTCGGCGCAGTGAAGCTGGATGCCGCGCAGCTCGATCCCGGTTATGCCATTCAGGTCGAGCTTTCCGCCAGCGGAAAACTGAAAAATGCGGCCGATGCATCAAAAACCATTTCCTATTCTGTGAATGATTCCAAAGCGGCGTTTACTTCCGCAAAGTACACCGTAGCCGGACAGGAGACGCCTCTGACAATTGCCATTGCAAAGGATGAGTGGAACAAAGCCGCAGCGGGAAGCTACAGCGATACCGTAACCTTCACCGTTTCCTATGTGGATACTACAGGAACCCCGTAGTTTCTGCAACGCGGCGGCACGGGAAACGGAGGTGAATGCGATTGAAAAAGATCATGACAGTATTGTTGTCGTTCTTCTTCCTCTGCGGCATGCATGTGACAGCCTTTGCAGGTGACATCACCATCACAGCGAGCGTGCCGGGCAGCCATACGATTACCGTTGATGCCGACGGCGCGGAGGTATTTTGTGATGGAGCGGCGGGGAGTTGTTTTACCGTAGAACGGCTTTCCGGGCCGAAGCTGCTGATCCGCGCAGAAAGCGGCAGGGAGATCACAGAGATTCTGCTGAATGGGGAGAATATTACGAAGCAGATCCGGGGAGGATATTATACACTGGAGCCGGTTTACGAGGATCAGACGATTACCGTGATGACGGATGAAGCACCTGCGGTGCAGGGGAAAACCTACACGGTGCAGGGAACGGTGATGCGGAACGGGCAGCCGGTGAGCGGTATCACGATGGAGCTCCGCAGTACGCTGAAAACGTATGTGACGGATGCGAATGGAAAGTTTTCGTTCGCGGATGTGGAATGCGGAAAGCATTCGCTGACAGCGCTGGAAAACGGAGAGATCGTCGGCTACGTGGAGTTTATCCTGCTGGAAGGAAATCAGGTTGATCTGTCGCTGACGGAGGGCGTTTATACAGTGAACACGAATCAGAATGCGATCGGCATTGATCTGGTGCTGACACTGGAAAGTGATGATACGATGCGCATGACAGAGGCGAAGGAAGTATCGGGTGCGCCAAAGAAGGAGCCTGCTTCCGGCGGCAATGGCAGCAATCCGGGCAGCGGCGGAAGTCAGACCGGAGGCGGGAAAAACGGCAGCAGTGCGAATAAAAAGAGCCCAAAGACCGGAGATACGGCAGAACCGATGATGTGGTTTGCAGTGCTTCTGATTTCCGGAGCCGTTGTGCAGCAGGCTGTTTTCATTTTTGATAGAAAGAAGAAACAACAATAAAGGGAAAGCAGAGAATTTCCGGTCCGCCGGAGGCTCTGCTTTCCTTGTATTTTCGGGAGCATTTTGTTACAATGGAGGCAGAAAAGAGGGAAGCCTATGTGGATAAAAAAATTACCTGGCATCGTGGCAAATGCGGCGGTACTGATTCTGAATGTGTTTGTGATTCTGATGATCGTGGGGCTGTTTCTTCATCAGGGAACGACGGGGGAGCGTGTGAAAGAGACGATTACGCGTTTTTCCACGACGTCGCAGGAGTATTATGCGGAAGGCGAGGCATACAGCCAGACGAGCGACCGGGTGCATACGTATTCGGTGGAAGAAACAAGGTAATTATTCAGAGCCCCATCTCGATTCCGCTTACGCTGCATCTCGATGTGGCTTGTCGCCATATGAAATTCCAGAAAAAACTGCTCATTCATGCAAGCATGATTCGCAATTTTTTCTTCCATTTCGCATGGCTCTGAATAATTACCAAATAAAGAGGAAAAGATGAGGAAAACTATGCTCCAAGAGTGGAAAAGAAAAGGAAAAAAATTCCGCCATGTGGAAAAAGACGGAGAAGAAACGACGGAGCTTTCTGTGAAAATACGGGCGGCAAAATTTCGTGATCTGCCGATGAGTCTGCGGATTCTGATCGTGAATCTCAGTCTGTTTCTGATTCTGTGCGCCGTATTTTTTATGGCAGGCGCGTATCTGTATGCGCCGCAGGCGGCAGGACGGAATTACGTGGAAGCATGCCTGGAAGGAGACTGGAACAGTGCATACGATGTATGTCAGTTCCCGGACAGCACGTTTCTGTCGCGGAAGAACTACGTCAATGCAATGACCTGGAAAGAAAAACAGGACGGCACTGACGGGCAGGAAACACCGGAGATCAAGAGCTTTTTCATGCGCAGAAAACGGAATCCTGAGACCGGGGAAAACAGGATTTATACTGTGCGGTACACGTTAAAAGGCGTGAGCGACTCGCAGGAAGAAACATTGGAGATCGCCGCCGGGGATACCGTAAAATGGAACTTCAAAGAGTGGTACGGTGTGCCGAAAGACAGCTACGTGACGGATGTCGAAATCACCGTCCCGGCGGATGCCTCGTTCTATCTGGACGGCGTGCAGGTCGGGAAAAAGTATTTAAAAGAGACGGCAGATAACGTCAGCATCTACAAAATCCCGTATCTCTTCCTCGGCGGCCACACCATTGAACTGACCGAAAAACAGAAAGACCCATACCGCGAGATCATCCTCGTGCAGGACAACAGCAGCATGGAATTCCTGCCGGATTTAAAACTCAACGATTCCACCGGCAAAACCATCGCCGACCGTGTAGAAGAGTCCCTGGACAAGGTATTCACAGCCGTAGCCGCCGGAAAATCCTTCAGCACCATCAAAAACGAATTTTCCGCCGACACCGCCGTACAGAAAAACGCCAAAGAACAGTACCAGCAGCTCTGCGATGCCTGCCTAAACAGCGACACCAACACCGGAATCACCAGCATCACCGTGAGCAGCGTCTCCACAACCGTAACCAGCGAATCCAAGCAGATGAAGATTGAAACTAACGTGACCGCTGCGATTGAGCGACGAACCCGTTTCCTCCATTTCTTCCGGAAAACCAAAACAGAGACGATCACCTGGAAAATC
>OGCO01006684.1_pt1 | contig 10011 bp, 5 predicted proteins | sample 1570171 | NCBI WGS metagenome assembly OGCO01 (sample SAMEA4370583, study PRJEB24528) | human gut metagenome | reverse complement strand
AATTAGGTATAGTAGGTCTTCCGAACGTCGGAAAAAGCACGCTTTTCAACGCGATAACAAAGGCAGGCGCGGAATCGGCGAACTATCCGTTCTGCACCATCGAGCCGAACGTCGGCATTGTTGCCGTTCCCGACGAAAGACTGAACGTTCTTGCAAAAATGTATAATCCGCAGAAAATCACCCCTGCAACGGTGGAATTTGTGGACATTGCAGGTCTTGTAAAGGGCGCGAGCAAGGGCGAAGGACTCGGAAACAAATTTTTGTCGCACATACGCGAGGTGGACGCGATTGTTCACGTTGTAAGATGCTTTGACGACACAAACATTGTTCACGTTGACGGCAGTGTAGACCCTGCGCGCGATGTGGAAACCATAAATTTTGAACTTATTTTTGCCGACATTGAAATGATTGACAAAAGAATTGACAAAACAAAGAAAAACCTTAAATCGGGCGATAAGAAATATCTTGCCGAGCTTGCGGTTTACGAAAAGGTTAAAGAAACTCTCGAGGCAGGACTCCCTGCGCGCAGTATTGACTTTGACGATGAAGAGGCAAAGTTTATGAAAGACGTTGCGCTTCTTACATCAAAACCCGTTATTTACGCCGCAAACGTATCGGAGGACGATATGGCAAACGGCATTGAAAACAATAAATACTACAAAACGCTCTGCGAAATTGCCGAGAAAGAAAAAGCGGAGGTTCTCCCCGTTTCCGCGAGAATTGAGGAGGAAATTTCCGAGCTTGACGACGAGGAAAAACAGGCATTTTTGGAGGAACTCGGTTTAAAAGAGTCGGGATTGGACAGACTTATTAAAAAGAGCTATTCGCTTTTGGGACTTATAAGCTATCTCACCGCGGGCGAGCCGGAGGTAAGAGCATGGACGATTACAAAAGGCACAAAAGCACCCCAGGCGGCAGGAAAAATCCACACAGATTTCGAAAAAGGCTTCATACGCGCCGAGGTTGTTGCATATAATGATTTGATAGAGTGCGGTTCTCACGCGGCGGCGAAAGAAAAGGGTCTTGTAAGGCTTGAAGGCAAGGATTACGTTATGAACGACGGCGACATTGTTTTATTCAGATTTAACGTATAATGCCTATAGCACACTTTATGTGCGATTGCTAAAACATAAAATTTAAAGAAAAATTTAGAAAATCAAAGAAAACAAGAGGTTTATCGGTATATTTTATAATTTTGCCAAATAGCAACAACTGGTAAACCTTGATTTTTTTTGCCTTATGGAGTAATATAATCACAGTTGGTTAAGCACTAAGCATTAAAGAGTGCTAAACATAAAATCAAAAATTTTTGGGAGGTAATATATATGAACATCAAACCGTTAGCAGACAGAGTTGTTATCAAAATGGTTGAAACCGAGGAAACCACAAAAAGCGGAATTATTTTAACCGGCTCGGCTAAAGAAAAACCGCAGGTTGCAGAGGTTGTTGCGGTAGGCCCCGGCAAGGTTAAAGACGGCACACTTGTAAAACCCGAAGTTAAAGTCGGCGACAAAGTTGTTGGTACTGTTGAAGGCGTTACAATCACTCCCGATGTTACACCGGGCGGAAAAACAGGTATTAAAGGTACTGTAAAAGCTTACGTAAGAAATAAATACGTTGCGGCTGAAAATGCAGTTGTTTTTGTAACGAAACCTAATGACGCTACTGTTGTTGGTGTTATGTTAACTGATAAAGATGGTAACTTTGAATTTGATGGTTTAGATGCTGGTACTTACAGAGTTATTATTAGGTGGGCACAAATCACAAAAGCTGGATTAAACAAATATGTAAATGTTATTAAGGACGGTATAGTTGTTAGTGATTCTGTGGTAGATATTGGAACAGATGTAAGTGGTGACAAGTATGTTGCTGTTGAAGTCCTTAAAGCAGGTGATACAAACGAAGACGGTGTTGTAGATTCTACTGACTTTGAGGCATTTAAGAAAAACTACACAAAGTAATTAGTAGTATTTTAATGTATGGCAGGGTTATTCCCTGCCGTACGTGTTATAAAAAATAACATTTTATAGGGGGAAATACTTAATGAAAACTTTCAACAAAGTAATTAGTTTAGTATTAACAGTAGCTTTCATTTTGTCGTTTATGGCGATTCCTGTATTTGCGGCTGGTTTGGAGGGATTCCAGACTAAAAGCGGAAATGAAAAGCTCGTTGTTGAATACTATTCTGATGAGGGATTATCAACATCTATAACTTCCATAAAACCCGGTGAGACGTTTTATGCGAAAGTAGTTGCTAAACTTCCTACAAAGACGTTTGCATCTATTAACACTGATATACAGTTTGCTAATGCGACAATAGACAGTGAAGTTAGCGGTGCGTTCAATAAAGAGGGAATTGCTGTTTTGACTGAAAAGTTTGAACAACAAACAACTATGGGACACGAAGTTGATGCGACTGATAAAACAAAGGCAAAGATTTATGTAGGAACTAAATTAGGTGAGAAACACGATTCTCCGACTGACAATGAAACTACATATTATGTTAATACATTCTATTATACAAATGTTGGTGCAGATAGCTTTACGCTTGCAGCATATAAGCTGACCGCAGGCGAGTCTGGCACTGTTTCGGTAGCTAATGTAGGCGGCAAAGGTTTGTATATTGGCGAAATTGAACCGTGGGACGAAGAGGATTATGTAGATCCTGTGGATAAGGTTACACCTTTCACAATCGAGGGTACGCTTGCTATTGATAGCGGAAGCACTGTAAAGAAAAATGTATCGTATGATGCTACACTTTCTGTAACTGAATATGATGCGACTCTTTCGGAAACTGACCTTAAAGCTGAAATCTTAAAGAACCTTACAGTTACAAAAACAACTGACGGCGGTGCCCCTGTCACATTAGATAATTCTACACTTGATATTAACGTTGATACTACTACTAAAACAATAACAGTAGACTTTATGTCTGATGTAAAAGAAGATGAAACTCTTGTAGGAAATGCTGAAAAGCAATTTACCTACACACTTAAAGCTCCTGTTTTAAAAACATATGAATTCGACCACTTTGAATTCAACGGCACAACAGTAGACGGAGTTATTACCGGCGTTGACTTTGCAACATATGCGAAAGACGAGGCTAAATTCAAAGCTGATTTCAAGGTTAAAATTAGAGAACTTGCTGACGGAATACCGACCGGCAATATTGAAGATGCTGTAATTGATACTGATTATGGATTCTCTTTGGCAAATTACCCCGCAAATGATGCTACTCTTAATATTGAATTCAAGGGCAGACTTTTAACATCGGGCTATACAGATATTCCTGTTGAATATTCAAACATTAAAGCTGAACTTACAACTACTGAATTTGCAAACAACACACCTGCAGATACAGTTAAATCGGCTGTAAAAGTTACAGCAACAAAAACAGAAGGATTTAAAGTAGGTAACATTATTTTGACTCTCGGCACGGATTACGACGTTGAAATCTACGGCAATCCGGCAAATGTTACTGAAAACGGTTACGTTACAGTTACACTCAAAGGCGAATTTGCAGAAAAAGAGCTTACTCCTTTAGACGGTAAACTTATCTTTGGTGTAATTCCCGACACAACCGAATATAAAGATTATGTTATCGAGTTTGAAGGCGGAAACACAACATTTTTAGCAACTGCAACCGATGATGACATCAAAGGTAAAATGACAGTTAAGGCTGACAAATATGTAAACGGTTCTAAAACCGGAACTGAAGAAGTTGCTCCTGCTAACTTCGAGAGCGTTGTTATCGAAAGATCAACAGGTCTTGTTACTGTTACACTCAAAGCAGGCGAACCGTACAACGGTGAAACTGTTACTGCAACAATTGCACTCAAAGATGTTATCGAATACAGAAATGTTAAAGCGACAATGTCTACAAGAATGTTCCCTACAGGCACAACTGACGACACTATCAAAGGCGCGCTCACAATCGTAGCTGACAAATACGTAAACAATGTTTTGGACGGCGCTGAACAGAGTGCATTGCCGGCAGACGAATACACTGTTGCTATTGCTATTGATACAGTTGACGCGAACAACAAAACAGTCAAAATCACATATTCGGAAAAATGCATAAGTGTTGCTGACGCATACAAAGAATTTGCTGTTGCAGTAGGTATAAGCGCTAACGCTAAAATTACACTTTCCCCTGCAGGTACAGTAAACAAAGGCGAAGACTTTAATGCTGCAATCAGCGTTGAAGGTCTTGGCACAAACAAAGTTTACGCGGCTGTGATTAAAATCTCTGCTAACACGGGTACAGGTACAGGTACACTTGTAAGCTTTACACCGGCGGCAGGTTACGATAAGCATAGTGAAGATATGGAAAACGGCACTGTTACTGTTATAAGAAATGCCGGCGGAACAGCTGCAGACGTACTCGGTACGTTTACAATTAAAGCTGCTGCTGATAAAGATGCTGAAATTGTAGTTAAGGTTGAGACGCTTAAACTTACAACCGTTGAGGGCGACGACATTGCAAATCTTCCGTCGTTCACAGGCGATGAGGAGAGAATCATCGTAACAGAGGTTGTTGTTCCCACAACTGCAAAAATCAATGCATCGTTCGACATTAAGACACTTGGTGACGTTACATCTGCAAAAGACAAATTTAAAGCAGGCTTGAAAGTTACAAAAGGCACAGACGTTGTAACGGTTCCTGCAGAAAACATTGTTGTTACCGAAAAGAAAGTTGAGCTTAAAGACCTCGAAGTTGAGGCAGGTGTATACAAAAGCTGAAGTTGAAATTAAAGTTATATACGACAGCGAAACAAACACTATGAATGTTACAAGCAGTGCAACAGGCAGAGAAGCTATCTATGCAGGCGATGTGGACGGAAACGGATCCATCAATGCAAAAGATTACGCTGACCTCGTTGCAAAAATCGGTCAGGCTGCTGCAGAAAATGTAAACTGCGACCTCTACACAAAAGACGGCGAAGCAAACATCAGCGTTAACGATATTATCACAATGGTTTACGAATTTGAAACATACTTCGGCGCAACAATCACATCGGCAGGTCTTATCGTTGAATAATTTCTGCTGATTGAACGGCAAAATTTCAGTACAATTTTTAAAGTAATTAAGCTTGGAAATCAAAGCTGAATATCTTAAAGCGAGGGCAGTTTTGCTCTCGCTTTAAGGACTATTAAGAGTATATCAATCGGTAAAAGCGAGGACACACATATGATAAATACTAAAAAAGTTATATCTTTGACTTTGATATTTGCAGTGCTTATTTCTGCTTTTTCGTTCAGCGTATTTGCGGAAAATTCCTATTCGAAATACACCCTTTTGGGCAGTTTCGGCACGCTCGACGAGGCAGGAAGTACACTTTCAAATGCATCAAAAGGCATTATGAAAGGCGACATTATAAAGGTTTACATAGGCGCGAGCTTGAAAGGCGTTTCAAAGGACAAGGTTACTGCGTTCCACCTTCTCGGCACAACGTCGGACAACCTTAAAATTGTTGGTTCGGGTTTTGCGGCTGATGAGGCAATCACCGAAATCGGCGGAACTGCGCCTGCAATTCAGGACGGTATTCCCGACGGCTACAAAAACCTTAACAAAATGATACACAACAGCAAAACTGCGGATCAGAACATTGATTTTACCGCGGTTGTTATGCCCAACACAGAGGGCAACGCGATTAAAGCTGACGAAAACAGCAATGCAACCCTTATTTGGCTTGAACTTGAAGTTGTCGGCACGGGTTTGCTCACAATCAAGCTTGATAATTCGTATGTGAGAACTGCGTTCGACGCAGCAGACAGCGACAATTTCACAATAACGGGTGATGTATTCTCGCAGAGAACATATCAGGTTAACGACGACGGCGGAAAACGTGTTCCGACCGGCACAGTCCGCAACCCCGGCAAGGCAGGATCGATTGACAAAGTGACCGTTGCAAACGTTGACGGCGCAGAAACTGCAATCGACCAGGATACGAAGAAAATCAGCATTACGCTCCCCGAGGGCACAGATGCTTCGGATATTGAGCTTAACGTAAGTATCACAGGTGTTTCGGTTTCGTACAAAAAAGGCGACAAACTCGACCTTACCGAGCCGAAAGAAATCACTGTTAAAGGTACAGACGGCAAAGAGGTTGTTTACACAATCGAGGCGACTGTTAACGGCAGTGAGCCGGTTAAACCCGACCAGCCGACCGCTGACAGCGAATACAGCGACGTTGAAAAGAACCGCTGGTCGCACGATATGATTGACGCGCTCGTTAAATCGGGTCTTGTTGACGGCTACGGCAAAGACGAAAACGGCAAACTTATCATTCGCCCGACAGGTCTTATCACAAGAGAAGAAGCGGCAAAACTCTCTGTTTCGGCTTACGGTTTAGATGTTGACGCATCGGCAACGCTCAACTTTGCAGACGCGTCTGACGTTGCAGACTGGGCTGTTCCGTACGTTGCGGCAGGTGCAAACCACCCCAACAAAATGGTTAGAGGCTACGAGGACAACACGTTCAGAGCGAAAGGCAATGTTACGCGTGAAGAGCTTGTTGCTATGATTATCAACACATTCGGTTTCGGCGTTGACGAAAATCCCGAAATCAAATATGCTGACGCTGACGAAATCAGCTGGTCGGCAGGTTATATCTCGAAAGCGGTTAGCCTCGGTATCGTTTTGGGCTACGAGAACAACACGTTTAAACCTGCGCAGTCGGTTACAAGAGAAGAAGCGTTTGCTATGTTTGAGCGCGCACTTAAAATTTACAAAAGCTTAACCGAATAATTTCGGTTTAATGTGATTGACAAAACCCGCTTTTGCGGGTTTTGTTTTTCAAACGGAAGTTTTAAAATAAACATCAACAGGGAGGATATTATGAAAAAAATTTTGTCGGTAATTCTCGCTTTGGTTTTGGTTTTGTCGGCGTTCGGCACGGTTTTTGCCGATAATTCGTACGGCACTTACACCAAAATTTCGGGAAAAATCGAGCGTGACGGCGACGGCGATATTAAAGTAGGCGACAAATTTAAGGTAAATATTGCGGTAAATTTTAATGACGCAACACCAATTGAAAAAGTTACCGCGTTCCATATTGTGGGAAATTGCAGTGACAATCTCAAAATTACGGGATTTGATTTTTGCGATACGAGCAAAAAACCGTCCAATATTTCTACAAAAGATATGGAAAATCAGAAAATAAACTACACGTCGGTTGCCGGAGCACAGGACCCGTTCGTTGAGGCGGACGCGGACGGTTACGGCAGACTTATCTGGATTGAATTTGAGGCTGTAAAAAGCGGTTCGGCAACAATTCATCTCGAAGATTCGTACATCAGAAGTGCGGTTGAGGTCGATCCGCAGAACAACAGATGTCTTGCCGCGGACGATTTGACAGTTACGGTTGCGTCGGACGGCTCGGACAGTTCAGACGAGTCGGATAACTCCGATAATTCGGGCAACAACGGAAACAACGGCGGTTCAACTTCGGGAGGTTCGTCAAGACCGTCCAAAGGCGGAAGTACGGGCACAGCATCGGGCGGTGACAGCAAAAATGACACGAACACCGACGTAAAAACCGACGAAAACACAGACACAAAGACCGACGACGGAAAGACCGAGGAGATTTTGCACAATTTTGCCGATGTTGACAAAAACCACTGGGGATACGCGTTTGCGAACGATTTGTTTGAAAAGAAAATCATTTCGGGCGCAGGCACAAACGAAAACGGCGAGGTTATGCTCAATCCCGACACGGCGCTCACTCGTGAAGAAGCGGTGAAAATTGCGGTTTTGGCGGCGAATATCGCATTGAGCGACAGTTTCGAGCTTACGTTTGCCGATAAAGATGAGATTTCCGACTGGGCGGCGGCGTACGTTTTTGCAGGCTTTGAAAAAGGCATTTTGAAAGGTTATGAGGACGGTACGTTTAAACCGAAAGGCGCGATTACGCGTGAGGAGCTTGTGAAGGTTCTGCTTGGCGCGTTCGGCATTGAAGTTGACGAAAACGCGGATGTTTCGGCATTTACCGACGCCGATAAAATTGAATGGTCCGCGCCGTACATTGCAAAAGCGGTTGAAAAAGGCATTATAAAAGGCTATGACGACGGCTCAGTTAAACCGCAGAACACGGTTACGCGCATTGAGGCAATTACAATGTTCGGCAGAGCGATGTCGGCGAAATAATAATTTTGAAACAAAAACCCCTGCAAATCATTAGAAATGCAGGTTTTTGTTATGATTTAAAATTTGTTTTCTAAAACAGTTTATTCGGATTTAAAATATTTTTCGGGTCGAAAACCTTTTTAATTCCGCGCATAAGCTCAATGTTTGCACTGTCAAGCGAACGCGCAAGATACGCTTTTTTTGCAAAGCCTATGCCGTGCTCGCCCGACACCTCGCCGTTTAACTCTTTCGCTTTTTTATACATCTCGTTCATTGCGGAATTGAGTTTTTCCACCCATTCGCGTTCGCCCAAATCGTCTTTTAAAACGTAAATGTGCAAATTGCCGTCGCCCGCGTGACCGAAACATTTAATTCTCGCGCCGACCTGTTTTTGCAGTGCGTGCGAAAATTCCACCATTTCGTTGACCGAACTTCGCGGAACAACCACGTCCACCTCGTCCATATCGGTAGTAGAATTTTTGATTGCCTCCAAAAACGCTCCGCGCGCTTTCCAAATCGTTTCGTCGCGCTCGTCGGTGTCGGATATAAATATGTCGATTGCGCCGTTTTCAAGGCAGATTTTCGCGGTGTCGTCATAGTAATTTTCAATTTCCTCCTTGCTGTTTCCGTCGAATTTCAGCAATAAATACGCGTCGGAGGTGGAGTCGGGGAACTTACTGCCGAGATAGCTTTCCGCATCTTCAATAACCTCTTTTTGCATAAATTCCACTGCGGTGGGGATACATTTCGCCTTGATAATCTTCGGCACGGTGCCGATTGCCTGTGAAATGTTTTTAAACGGAATGAGCAGACTCACCGTTTTTTTCGGCAGAGGAAGAAGTTTGAGCGTCGCCTTTGTGATAATTCCGAGCGTGCCCTCACTGCCGACCATAAGGTCTTTGAGTGCGTAGCCCGAGCTGTTTTTCACAATTTTTCCGCCGAAATTCACAATCCGCCCGTCTGGCAGAACAACCTCAAGATGACGCACATAGTCGCGCGTTACGCCGTATTTCACCGCGCGCATACCGCCTGCGTTTGTGCTGATGTTTCCGCCGATTGTCGCGGTTTTCTCGCCCGGGTCGGGCGGATAAAACAGGTCGTGCTCGGTGACAAACTGCGCAAGCTCCATCAAAAGAACGCCCGGCTCAACCGTGATTGTGAGGTTTTCCTCGTCAAGCTCCAAAATTTTGTTCATCTGCGAAACGTCCAGCACAATACCTCCGCAAACAGGCACGCACGCGCCGACAAGTCCGGTTCCGCTTCCGCGCACGGTGAGCGGAATTTCGTTTTCGTACGCATAGCGCGCAATGCTCGAAACCTCCTCGGTTGTGAGCGCCTTAACAACAATGTCGGGCGCGCTGTGAGCGTTGCCGAGTTCGTCGTGCGAATATTCCTCGTTGATGTTGTCCTTGTATAACACTCTCTCGCTGTCGCGGATAATTTTTTCTATGTCAAGATAATTTTTTTTGTCAAACTTTGCCACTTTATCTGCCCTCCTCAATGCGTTTTATAAGCGCCGGCACAATCTCGTAAATGTCGCCCGTGATGCCGTAGTGCGCAACCTTGAAAATGGGCGCTTTTTCGTCTTTGTTAATCGCAAAAATGTATTCGGAATTGTTCATTCCGGCGGTAAACTGCACCGCGCCCGAAATTCCGCACGCGATGATAAGACGCGGACGGACCGTTCTTCCGCTGAGTCCGATTTGATGTTTCGCGTCCAGCCAGCCTGCCTCGATAAGCGGTCTGGTACAGGCGATTTCACCGCCGAGAAGATGTGCAAGCTTTTCAAAAATTTTGATGTCGTCTTTCGACTTCACACCTCTGCCTACCGCCACTATAACGTCGGCGCTTTCGATGGTTTTCACCTTTTCCTTGGGCGAAAT
>OGCO01006680.1_pt1 | contig 10017 bp, 8 predicted proteins | sample 1570171 | NCBI WGS metagenome assembly OGCO01 (sample SAMEA4370583, study PRJEB24528) | human gut metagenome | reverse complement strand
ATGGTATATATTTTCCTTTGGACTGTCCATTTATGTGAATTATTTTAATGGATTTTCTTTGTATGGCAGTCTGACAACGATTTTGTTGTTGATGTTCTGGCTTTACATCAGCATGTATATTTTCCTGGTGTGCGCGGAAGTTAACAACCTGTTTGAAATTTTGCTGGTGGAGATTCAGGAAGCGCGTCGCAGAAAAAAAGAGCGGCAGCAGGACAAAAATACTTGATGTTTTAAATAAGCTATGCTAGAATTAATGCTAGTTTTGATTCGAATATATGGATTTGCAGAGATGTGAAAAAAATATATCATATATTAAATGATTCGTCTCTTACATCAAGAGTGTGAAGAACATTTTTGAATACTATGTTTGGATCGGTTCTGAGTCATAATCAGGAACATATATTTTTAAAAGCTGAGAAGATGTCAGTAGGCAGATGATCGGATTACAGAGAGAGTGTACGTTGGCTGAGATACACTTAAGGAAAGACATCTGGTGAAATTCCCATTGGAGCTGCTGTTTTGAACAATGAAACGATAAGTAGGAACAGACGGGTCATGCACGTTACGCATCAGAGTGTCCGATGCATGTCGGGAAGCCGGGTGGTAACGCGGAAATTTTTCGTCCCTTTTTTATGAAGGGACGTTTTTTATTTGCAGAAAATGATACTGGATTTCCTGTGAAAAGCACTTTGTGCAAAGGCGCACTTATATAAAACGAAATTATTTATATTAAAGAAGGAGATTAAAGATGAAAGACAAGTTAAAGCAGATCAGAGAAAAAGCACTTGCTTCTATCGAAAGTTCTGAGGGATTAAACGGATTAAATGATGTCCGTGTTGCTTTCCTTGGAAAAAAAGGTGAGCTTACTGCAGTATTAAAAGGAATGAAAGATGTCAGCCCGGAAGAGCGTCCATTGGTTGGTCAGATGGTAAATGAGACAAGAGCAGCCATCGAACAAAAATTAGAAGAAACCAAAAAGAAAATGGAAGCGTTGGAGTTGGAACATAAACTGAAAAAAGAAGTCATTGACGTAACACTTCCGGCAAAGAAAAACCGTGTAGGTCATGGTCATCCGAACACCATCGCCCTGGAAGAAGTTGAGCGTATCTTTGTTGGTATGGGATATGAAGTCGTAGAAGGACCGGAAGTAGAGTACGATTACTACAACTTTGAGGCACTGAATATTCCGGCAAATCATCCGGCCAAAGATGAACAGGATACATTCTATATCAATGACAAAATTGTACTTCGTACACAGACATCTCCGGTACAGGTTCGAGTGATGGAACAGGGCAAACTGCCGATCCGTATGATCGCACCGGGACGTGTATTCCGTGCCGATGAAGTAGATGCAACTCATTCTCCGTCCTTCCATCAGATTGAGGGACTGGTTATCGATAAAGGTGTTACATTTGCAGATCTGAAAGGAACACTGCAGGAGTTTGCAAAAGAGCTGTTCGGACCTGAGACAAAAGTAAAATTCCGTCCACATCATTTCCCATTCACAGAGCCGAGTGCTGAGGTAGACGTGACTTGCTTCAAATGTGGTGGAAAAGGATGCCGTTTCTGTAAAGGTGAAGGATGGATTGAGATTCTTGGCTGTGGCATGGTTCACCCGCACGTACTTGAGATGAGCGGCATTGATCCAAAGGAATATTCCGGATTTGCGTTCGGTGTAGGCCTGGAGCGTATCGCACTGTTAAAATATGAAATCGACGATATGCGTCTGCTTTACGAAAATGACGACAGATTTTTGAAACAGTTTTAGCGTTAGCTTTGAGAAGTGCATAGGAAAAATTTTGAGGGAAAGATTTTCGAATCTGCACGAAAGAAGTGCATAAGAAAAACTTTGCAGGAATAATTTTCGAATCTGCACGAAAAATTATGAAAGAATTAATATAGGAGAAAGAAACATGACAACTTCATTATCTTGGATAAAAGCATATGTTCCGGAATTAGAAGTAGAGCCGCAGGAATACATGGATGCGATGACACTTTCCGGTTCAAAAGTAGAAGGATATAAAAAATTAGATGAGGATCTGGAAAAAATCGTGATCGGTCAGGTATTAAAAATCGAAAAACACCCGGATGCAGATAAACTGGTAATCTGCCAGGTGGATATCGGCGGAGAGACCACACAGATTGTAACCGGCGCACCAAACGTATTTGAAGGCGCAAAAGTCCCGGTTGTATTAGACGGTGGACGTGTTGCAGGCGGTCATGACGGAAAAGTCGTAGAAGGCGGCATCAAAATCAAAAAAGGTAAATTAAGAGGTATAGAGTCCAATGGTATGATGTGCTCCATTGAAGAACTTGGCTCTAATACCGATATGTATCCGGATGCAGCTGAGGACGGACTTTACATTTTACCGGAAGACGCTCCGGTTGGTGAGAGTGCAGTTGCTTATCTTGGATTAGATGACGTAGTTGTAGAGTACGAGATTACATCTAACCGTGTAGACTGCTTTTCCATTCTTGGTATTGCCCGTGAGGCAGCAGCTACTTTCGGAAAAGAATTTATTCCGCCGGTAGTAACAGAGACAGGAAATACAGAGGACGTAAACGACTACATTAAAGTATCTGTAGAAGATGCGGATCTTTGCCCGCGTTATACTGCCCGTGTAGTAAAAAATATTAAGATCGCACCGTCACCGAAGTGGATGCAGCACAGACTGGCTTCCCACGGTATCCGTCCGATCAACAATATCGTAGATATCACAAACTATGTCATGGAAGAGTTTGGACAGCCAATGCATGCTTATGATATGGATACAATCTCCGGCCATGAGATTCGGGTACGCCGTGCTGCTAAAGGAGAGAAATTTGTTACGTTAGATGGCCAGGAGCGCACCTTGGATGACAGTATTTTGATGATCTGCGATGGCGAAAAAGCAATCGGACTTGCCGGTATCATGGGTGGCGAAAACTCCATGATCACAGACAATGTTCAGACAATGCTTTTTGAGGCGGCTTGCTTTGATGGAACAAACATCCGTCTGTCCAGCAAAAAAGTAGGTCTTCGTACCGACGCTTCCTCCAAATTTGAAAAAGGCCTGGATCCAAACAATGCGATTGAGGCTATGAACCGTGCCTGCCAGCTCATCGAAGAACTTGGTGCAGGTGAAGTTGTTGGCGGTGTCGTTGATGTATACCAGAAAGAAATGACAGGAAGAAGAATTGCATTTGATCCGGATTGGATCAATGGTCTGCTCGGAACTGATATTTCTGCAGAGACAATGATCGGATATTTCAAAAAAATCGATCTTGGTTTTGATGAGGAGACACAGGAAGTCATCGTTCCATCCTGGAGACAGGATCTGCTCCGTGATGCAGACATCGCAGAGGAAGTAGCACGTTTCTACGGATATGACAATATCCCGACCACACTTCCATCCGGAGAATCCACAACAGGTAAACTTTCCTTTAAACTTCGTGTAGAGGAAGTGGCAAGAGAAGTTGCCCAGTTCTGCGGATTTTCACAGGGAATGACATACTCCTTCGAGAGTCCGAAGGTATTTGATAAATTATTACTTCCGGCAGACAGTCAGTTGCGTAATACCGTAACGATTTCCAATCCGCTTGGCGAGGACTTCAGTATTATGCGTACCGTTTCCTTAAACGGAATGCTGACATCTCTTTCTACCAACTTCAATCGTAGAAACAAAGATGTGCGTCTGTATGAATTAGGAAATATTTATCTGCCAAAACAGGAGCCTGTTACAGAGCTTCCGGAAGAGCGCATGCAGTTTACATTGGGATTCTACGGTGATGGCGATTTCTATACTATGAAAGGTGTTATTGAGGAGTTCCTGTATAAAGTAGGCATGAATCTGAAACCGGAGTATGATCCGGAGTCGGAACTGTCCTTCTTACATCCTGGACGTCAGGCAAATGTTATTTATGATGGTCAGGTAATCGGCTACCTCGGTGAGGTTCATCCGACAGTTGCAGCAAATTACTCCATTAAAGATCGCGTATACGTTGCTGTCATTGATATGCCGGAAATCGTTTCCCGTGCAACTTTTGACCGCAAATACGAAGGCATTGCAAAATATCCGGCAGTCAGCCGCGACCTCAGTATGGTTGTTCCGAAACATGTACTTGCAGGCGATATTGAGAAGGTATTTGACGAGAGAGGCGGCAAGATTCTTGAGTCTTATGAATTATTTGATATTTATGAGGGCGCACAGATTAAAGCAGGATTCAAATCTCTGGCTTATAAACTGACCTTCCGTGCAAAAGACCGTACGTTAGAGGAAGCAGATATCACTGCTGCCATGAAGAAGATAATGAACGGTCTGGAGCGTCTGGGCATAGAGCTGCGCCAGTAGAAAGTTGGTGTCTGTATTGAACGAAAACGAAATGAAGGTAACAGATTATTATTTTGATCTGCCACAGGAGCAGATTGCGCAGGACCCGCTGGAGGATCGGTCATCCTCCAGACTTCTGGTCCTGGATAAAGAGACTGGCGAGTATTCTCATCATGTATTCCGGGAAATCACAGAATTCCTGAAACCAGGTGACTGCCTTGTCTTAAACAATACAAAAGTAATTCCTGCCCGTCTGTTTGGTGAAAAAGAGGGGACTCAGGCAAAAATCGAGATTCTTCTGCTGAAACGCAAGGAAAACGATGTCTGGGAAACGCTGGTAAAACCGGGTAAAAAGGCAAAAGTCGGCACAAAGATTATTTTTGGTGGTGGACTTTTAGTCGGTGAAGTGATTGATATCGTGGAAGAGGGCAACCGTCTGATCCAATTTACTTATGAAGGAATTTTTGAAGAAATTCTGGATCAGTTAGGTCAGATGCCGTTACCGCCATATATCACACATCAGTTAAAGGACAAGAACCGTTATCAGACTGTTTACGCAAAATATGACGGTTCTGCAGCAGCTCCGACTGCAGGGTTACATTTTACACCGGAACTGCTTCAGCAGGTAAAAGATATGGGCGTTGATATTGCAGAGGTAACACTGCATGTCGGACTTGGTACTTTCCGTCCGGTAAAAGTGGACAATATCCTGGAACACCATATGCATTCAGAGTTCTATATGGTGACACAGGAAGCCGCTGACAAGATCAACAATGCGAAGAAAAACGGTCATCGTGTAATTTGTGTTGGAACCACAAGCTGCCGTACCATTGAGTCCGCAGCGGACGAAAACGGTATGTTGAAAGAGAGCAGCGGATGGACAGAGATTTTCATCTATCCGGGCTATCAATTCAAAGTGCTGGATTGTCTGATCACAAACTTCCATCTGCCGGAGTCAACGTTGCTGATGCTGGTTTCTGCACTTGCAGGAAGAGAGCATGTGCTGGCGGCTTATGAGGAAGCAGTGAAGGAAGGATATCGGTTCTTCTCCTTTGGAGATGCGATGTTTATTCAGTAGAAAGCATTTCTAAGAAAATATAGTGGGATAAATAAATAGTGCCTGTGACAGTGTGTGGGCTGTCGCAGGTGCTATTTTTGTGTGTGCTGATTTTTTCGATATAGAAGAAAGAGCATAAATAATAGAATTACTGGAAAAATAAGTCCGCATCTCATGCCGATCCTAATATTATTCCCGGCGTTCTGGGTGATACGGCCAACAATTCCAGGCCCGATACTGCCACCTAAATCTCCTGCCATGGCAAGGAGAGAGAACATAGCTGTCCCACCCTTTGGAAACGTTTTTGAGGAAATACTGATTGTCCCCGGCCACATAATTCCAACTGAAAAACCGCATACTATACAACCGACAAGTCCAATGATCGAATTAGATGACAGGGCAGAAAGGAGATAGCAGATAACACATAATATGCCGGAACCGCCCATAAACTTCATTAAATCCAGCTGTTTTCCATATTTCCCAAAAATTATGCGACTGATGCCCATGGTGACTGCAAACATACATGGACCTGCTAAGTCTCCCAGTGCTTTTGACAATCCCAGCGCAGATTCGGCATAAGCAGATGCCCATTGAGCCATTGCAAGTTCAGAAGCCCCAGAACAGATCATCAGACATATCGCAACCCAGAAAAAAGGTTTGGCAAATAGACTTTTAATTCCCATTCCGGTGCCGGTGTCAACCAGATGCTCAATCGGACAGGTCATGAAATTATAAGTGTTAACAGCAGGAATGAGCGCCCATATTACGGCAAGCCATTTCCAGCTGTTTATGCCGAATATCAGAAAAAACAAGCTGGAAATCAAAATTGTTCCAACAGATCCCCAACAGTAAAAGGAATGGAGCAGGCTCATTGTTGCTTCTTTGTTTTCAAATGGACAGGCTTCAATAATAGGGCTGCAAAGCACTTCGATTAAGCCACTTCCGATAGCATAAACAACGACACTGCATATAATTCCAATGAAAGGATCAGGTAAAAGATCAGGTAAAAATGCCAGTCCAACCAGTCCAAGTGAAGCAAATATTTCTGATGCAACAACGCAAATACGATATCCGATATAATCTACAAATTTGGCACAGAACAGATCAACCAGAAGTTGTGTGAAAAAGAAGAAAGTGGATATCAAAGCAATATTACCGAGAGAAATATGATAGTCATTGTGAAATTTCAAAAAAAGAAGCGGTGCAAAGTTTGCCGCAATAGCCTGCGTGATAAAGCCCATATAACAGGCAATTTTTGTCTTATGATAGTCATTTTTCTTTACAGTATTCATTTCTTATTTCCCGTTCCGAATATTTTTAACAATTTTATGTTCAATAGAAAGATGTTCATAAAAATGCTGCCACAAAAAAAGTCTGTTTTTGGTGGTGCGGTTATTTCAATTCTGTCTCCTTCAATGCTGATCTCACTTTCATTCATCCATTTAAAAATCATGCGAATACCTCTTTTCTTTTTTGTTTGATTATATAACAAATAAAAAATATATGCATTGAATTAAATTGCAAAAATACTGTATAATATCGTAAAAAGAAAGAATGTGATATGGAGATGAATTATAATAAAATACTTACAGACGAGGATTTTATGGAAATCAAGCAACACGGAAGCAGTGATTATCCATTCCAGTATTATTATGATGAACTGGAATTATTTGAGTTTCCAAGAGTCTCTAAAGGTCTCTAAAGAGACCCTTAGAGACGGTTAAGAATAAGAAGGAGTACACATGCAATTATTAATTGAACAACGTGTATTTTCCTGGTCAGATACATATGATATCTACGATGAACAGGGAAATCAGAAATATTTTGTGAAAAATGAACTTATCTCATTAGGACATCGCCTCCATGTATATGATGCGGCGCACAATGAAATCGGATTTATCAAACAGAAATTATTCTGTTTACTTCCAACTTTTGAAATCGAATGGAATGGACAGTTGATGGGGCACATAGAGCAGCGTTTTGCTTTGTTCCGTCCAAAATATGATGTGGATTTCATGGGATGGCGTGCAGAAGGTGATTTCATGGGCTGGGATTATGATGTGTATGAAGCATGCAGTGCAGTCGTTCATGTACATAAAAAGATTCTGAGCTGGGGTGACACCTACGCCATCGAGTTTGATGATCCGAAGCATGAAATTCCGGCATTGTTACTGGTACTGGCCATTGATGCTGCAAACTGTTCACAGAATAATTCTTAAATGTCCGTTTTACAAAGGCTGAGAGAAATAGAACAAAAAGAAGAAAGAGAATTAGCAAGAATATGGGAAAAACATTAGTCATTGCCGAAAAACCTTCCGTTGGGCGTGATATCGGCAGAGTTTTAAAGTGTGGAAAGAAAATTGACGGAGCTCTGGAAGGCAGTCAGTATATCGTAACATGGGGATTAGGCCACTTGATTACATTGGCAGATCCGGAGCATTATGATAAAAAATACAGAGACTGGAAAATGGAAGACCTTCCGATGCTTCCGGGGAAGATGGATATCGAGGTCATCAAGCAGACCGGGAAGCAATATCAGGCAGTGAAACGACAGATCTACCGTAAGGATGTATCGGATATTGTCATTGCCACCGATGCCGGCCGAGAGGGGGAGCTGGTTGCCCGCTGGATTCTGAAGAAAGCAGACAATCACAAGCCGTGTAAGCGTCTGTGGATTTCTTCTGTGACAGATAAAGCAATCCGTCAGGGATTTGAGCATCTGAAAAATGCAAAAGAATATGATAATCTGTATCATGCGGCTGTCTGCCGTGCAGAGGCAGACTGGCTGGTTGGATTAAATGCGACCAGAGCATTGACCTGCAAATACAATGCGCAGTTGTCCTGTGGTCGCGTACAGACGCCGACACTTGCAATGATTGCAAAGCGGGAAGAAGAAATTCGGAAATTTGTTCCAAAACCATATTACGGACTGCAATTGCAGGCAGAGGGTGTGGTATTTACCTGGAAAGATGAAAAAAGTGGCAGTTATCGCAGCTTTCAGAAGGAACAGATAGCGAATATTCAGAAAAAATTGTCCGGAAAGAAATTGCAGATCATAAAAGCAGATACAAAGGTGAAAAAGCAGGGCGCACCACAATTATATGACCTGACACAGTTGCAACGGGAAGCGAATCAGAAATTTGGATTTTCTGCAAAAGAAACGTTGAATATTATGCAGCGGCTGTATGAAAATCATAAAGTCCTGACTTATCCGCGAACGGATTCCCGTTATTTGACAGCAGATGTCATGGGAACGATCAAAGAACGTTTGCAGGCCATCAATGCAGGGGTTTACCGAGAATTTGCGGCTCCACTGATTCGCCGCGAACTGCCGAAGAAACCTGCATTTGTCAATGATGCAAAAGTCAGCGACCATCATGCGATCATTCCAACGGAGCAGGCACCAAATTATATCCATATGAGTAATGAGGAACGAAAAATCTACGATATGGTAGTGCGCAGATTTCTGGCAGTTATGTATCCGGCGTATGAATACGAAGAATCTGTATTGACTGGAGCAGTGGAAGGAGAACATTTTTATGCCAGAGGAACCCGTCCGTTGCATATGGGATGGAAAGCGGTTTATGAAAATCAGTCCGAGGATGAGGAAGAAGAGGAATTAAAACGCCAGAATCTTCCTGTAATGCAAAAAGGGCAGGAATTTTCCATTTCCGATATCCGCCTGACAGAAGGTAAGACAAAGCCACCGGCACGATTTACCGAAGGCACGCTGATCGCTGCCATGGAAAATCCGGTACGTTATATGGAAAGCAGCAACAAAGAAATGGCGAAGACACTGGGAGAAACCGGTGGACTTGGAACGGTTGCTACCAGGGCAGATATTATTGAAAAATTGTTTTCCGGCTTTTTATTAGAGAAAAAGGGTGAAGATATCTATACCACAGCGAAGGCACGTCAGCTTCTGGAACTGGTTCCGGAAGATCTGCGCAAGCCGGAACTGACGGCAGAGTGGGAAATGAAACTCTCAAAGATTGCAGAAGGAAAACTTTCAGACCGGAAGTTTATGAATGAGATTCGGACTTATTCAACGGATCTGGTAAAACAGATCAAGACAGCGGAAGGAACTTTTCGGCATGATAATATGACAAACAAACTTTGTCCGAATTGCGGGAAACGTCTGCTTGCTGTAAATGGCAAAAACAGTCGGATGCTTGTATGTCAGGATCGGGAATGCGGATACCGGCAGACTATCGCAAAGACGACGAATGCCCGCTGTCCGCAGTGTCATAAACGAATGGAACTGATCGGCAGCGGTGAAAATGCTTCTTTTGTATGTAAGTGTGGATATAAGGAGCGCCTGAGTAAATTCCAGGAGCGCCGGAAGAAAGAAGGCGCAGGAGTTTCCAAACGGGATGTACAGAATTATCTGAAGAAACAACAGAAAGAGGTAAAGCAGGAGACCGGCAGTAATGCAATGCTGGACGCATTGAAAAACATTAAATTGTAAACAAATAAAAAATATTCAACCAGAGCGGGAAAGGTTCTGATTGAATATTTTTTGCTTTTCAGAAAAATATCTGGTTAAAATCTATGAGAGAATCATTCGGTCTGGTCGTTAGAAATTTGTGTTTTTATGTACCTGAATTTCATTGTCAGATACGATACATGAATTTGTTTCATCTATAAAAT
>OGCO01006678.1_pt1 | contig 10024 bp, 8 predicted proteins | sample 1570171 | NCBI WGS metagenome assembly OGCO01 (sample SAMEA4370583, study PRJEB24528) | human gut metagenome | reverse complement strand
ACAACGAGCGGCTGGAATTTCTGGGCGACAGCGTGCTGCAGATCGTCTCGGCAGACTATCTGTTCCACGCCTATGCCGACCGGCCGGAGGGCGATCTGACCCGCATCCGCGCCAGCCTTGTCAGCGAGGGTGCACTGTTCCAGTTCGCGCAGGAGATCGATCTGGGCGAGTACCTGCGCCTTGGCCGCGGCGAAGAGCGCTGCGGCGGACGCAACCGCCCCAGCGTTGTGTCCGATGCGTTTGAAGCGCTGATCGCGGCTTTGTATCTGGATGGCGGCATGGATGTGGCCCGCAGCTTCATCCTGCCCTTTATCACCGAGGGCAAGCACGCCGAGGCTGACTATAAGACCCGCCTGCAGGAGATCGTGCAGCAGAACCCGGAAGAGCGGTTGAGCTATGTAGTAGAAAGCGAGTCCGGCCCGGATCACGACAAGCATTTCGTGGTGGCTGTGCGGTTCAACTCTGACCGCGTGGCCCGTGGCGAAGGCCGCAGCAAAAAGGCCGCTGAGCAGTGCGCCGCCAAAGAAGCGCTCAAGCTGCTGGGCGTGATAAAGGAAAAGTAAATGGTATTCAAGGAACTGGAGATCCAGGGCTTCAAGAGCTTTCCCGATAAAGTCAAAATTCGGTTCGACGCAGGCGTTACCGGTGTGGTGGGTCCCAACGGCTCCGGCAAGTCGAACCTTTCGGACGCAGTGCGCTGGGTGCTGGGCGAGACCAGCTCCCGCCAGCTGCGCGCCGCCGGCAAGATGGAGGACGTCATCTTTGGCGGCACCCGCAAGCGCAGCCCCATGGGCTTTGCGCAGGTGCGGCTGACGCTGGACAACACCGCCCACACGCTGGATGTGGACGCGGACGAGGTGACCATCGGACGCAAATACTACCGCTCCGGCGACAGCGAGTACACCATCAACGGGCAGGTATGCCGCCTGCGGGACGTGTACGAGCTGCTGCTGGATACCGGCATCGGCAGGGACGGATATTCGGTCATCGGGCAGGGACGCATTGCGGAGATCGTGGCAGCCAAAAGCAGCGAGCGCCGCGAGATCTTTGAAGAAGCCTGCGGCATTGCCAAGTACCGCTACCGCAAGACCGAAGCCGAGCGCCGTCTGGCCGCAGCGGGTGAGAACTTGGAGCGCCTGCGGGATATCCTTGGCGAGCTGGAAAGCCGGGTGGGCCCGCTGGAAAAAGAAAGCGCCAAGGCACAGAGGTTTCTGGAACTGAGCGCCCAGCGCAAAACGCTGGAAGTGACCCTGTGGACCGATGGAGTGCACCGTGCCCGGGAGGCCGTGCGCCAGCAGGTGCGGGACTACGAGACCGCCCAGACCGACTACGAGCGTTTTGACCGGGAGACCAAGGCCGCCGAGCAGGAGGCTGAGGAGATCCGTATGCAGGCACAGCAGCTGACGGTTGCTGTCGAGCGCCTGAATGGGGATATCCGCAGCATCACCCAGCAGATCAGCGGCTCCGAAAGCCGCATCGCTGTGCTGGAAAACGATATTCTGCGCAATGACGAGAGCGCGGCTTCCTTACAACAGGAGATCGCCGCCGGGCAGCAGGATACAGCCGAAGCGGATGCCGCCTTGCAGCGCCACCGCGCCGTGGCAAAGACCATGGAGGCGGCAGGCGAAAAGCTTGCGGCAGAGATCGAAGCGCTGAACGCCGAACTTGCCCGGCTGGCAGATGCCAGCACCGCCAGCGGTGCCCGCAAGGACAGCCTGCGGGCAGAGCTTGCCGACCGCACCGCAAAGCGCACCGAAGCGCAGGTGGCACAGGCTGCCGCCGAAGCCGCCGGAGATACCGCCCGGCAGCGTCTGCCCGCGCTGGAACAGAGCGCCCGGGATGCCGCCGCACAGCTGGAGGAAACAAGACAGGATCTGGCCGATACCATAAAGTACCGCCAGACGCTGGAGGAAAACGAAAAGCAGCTGGGCAACATCCGCTCCGGTCTGGAGCTCAAGCTGCGCAGCCGCAAGGCCGCGCTGGACGAAGCCGATGCCGCCGAGCAGCGGCTGGGCAGGGAACTGGATGCCGCCCGGCAGCGCCTTTCGGTGTTGCGGGAGCTGGAAAAGAATATGGACGGCTACCAGAACTCGGTGCGCGCGGTCATGCGCGCCGCCGGAGCCCGCCGTCTGCGGGGCGTTCTGGGGCCGGTATCCACCATCCTGAAAGTGGAGCCCGGGTGCGAGGTTGCCATCGAGACCGCGCTGGGCGGTGCGCTGCAGAACATCGTGGTGGAGAACGAAGCCGCCGCGAAAGCGGCCATCGCCCTGCTGCGCAATGACCATGCAGGCCGCGCCACCTTTCTGCCGCTGGATACCGTGCAGCCCGGTGTGTTCCGGGGACGGCTGTCCGGCACGGCACGGCTGGCCTCTGCGCTGGTGCAGGCCGACCCCCGGTACGAGAATATCGTTTCGAACCTGCTGGGGCGCATCATCGTGGTGGAGGATATCAACGAAGCCTCCCGCGTGGCGCGGGACAACGGCTACCACAACAAGGTGGTCACCATGGACGGACAGGTGATCAATGCAGGCGGCAGCTTTACCGGCGGCAGCGTGCAGCGCAGCGCCGGTCTGTTTACCCGCAAGCAGGAGATGGAAGAGTTGCGCCTGAAGGCGGCCAAGCTGCAAAAGGATTGCCTTGCCGCACAGGAAAAGACCGACCAGTGTAAAGAGCAGGCAGATGCTTTGCAGGCAGAATTGACCGCCACCGCCAGCGAGCAGATCACTGCCGCAAACGACCGGGTGCGTGCAGAGGCGGAGCAGAAGCGGCTGGAAGCCGCCGCTGCCCAGCTGGAAACTGCCGTGCAGAACGCACAGCAGCAGATGGACGCCTTGCAGGCCGCCTTGAACGACAGCCGCGCCAAGGCCGATGCCGCAGCCTTGCAGCAGGCAGAGCTGACGGCGCAGATCGAGCAGCTGACTGCCGAGCTGAGCCGCATCGCAGAGGGCAGCGACAGCTTTCTGACCCAGCAGAACCAGCTGGCACAGGCGCTCAGCGCCAAGCGGCTGGAACAGGTGACCCGCCGCAAGGATGCGGAGCTGGCTTACAGCCAGATCGCTGCGCTGGAACAGCGTGCCAAGGACGCCGCTGACCGCCGCACCGCGCTGGAAGAAAGCCTTGCCGCCCTTGCTGCCCGCAGCGAAGCCTGCCGCACCGAGATCGCAGCCATCCGCAAGGCCAAGACCGACAGCCAGGCCACCATTACCCAAAAGGAGCAGGCCATCCGCGAAGCTACTGAAAAGCGGCTTGCCTGCCAGCAGAAGGAAACGGAAGCACTGGCAAAGGCCCGCACCGCCTCCGACAGCCGCGAGGAGGTGGGCCGGGAGATGGCACGCCTTGCCGAGCGCAAGGCCGCTGCCGAGACCGAGTACGACCAGACCGTGGCAAAGCTGTGGGACGAGTATCAGCTCTCGGTCAGTCAGGCGGAGCAGCTGTGCGTGGAGTTCGACAGCCTGACCGCGCTGCGGGCACAGGTGGCAGACCTGCGCGGCAAGATCCGCGCCCTTGGCAGCGTGAACGTGAGCGCCATCGAGGAATACAAGGAAGTCAAAGCCCGTTACGATGAGCTGTCCCGTCAGGTGACCGATGTGGAGGAGAGCCGCAACGAGCTGGGACGCATGATCGCAAAGCTTTCTGCCCAGATGCGGGAGATCTTCACCGACAGCTTCCGCGCCATCAACGAAAACTTCAGCCGCGTGTTCACCGAGCTGTTCGGCGGCGGCGAAGCCAGCCTTGTGCTGGAGGACGAAAGCGATGTGCTGGCCTGCGGCATCGGCATCCGGGTAGCCCCGCCGGGCAAGGTCATCAAGAATCTGGAAGCCCTTTCCGGCGGTGAGCAGGCGCTGGTGGCGATCAGCATCTACTTTGCCATTCTGGCGGTGAACCCCGCGCCCTTCTGCATTCTGGACGAGATCGAAGCTGCCTTGGACGATGCCAACGTGGTGCGGTTTGCCCAGTATCTGCGCCGCATCAGCGACAAGACCCAGTTCATCGTCATCACCCACCGCCGCGGCACCATGGAGGCCGCCAATGTTCTCTACGGCGTGACCATGCAGGAGGACGGCGTGTCGAAACTTTTGAAGCTCGACCTTGAACAGGTTGACGCGACGCTGGTTTCGTAGGTATAATAAAACAAGCGGTTATTGCAAAGAACTCCCTCAGTCACGGCTTCGCCGTGCCAGCTCCCTCTCGGAGGGAGCCTCGGCGTAATGGTAAGCTGCAAAAGCTCCCCCTTTGGGGGAGCTGGCAACGCCGTAAGGCGTTGACTGAGAGGGCAAGGATGCGAACAAGTAAAAAGAAAGGCCATACACGACATGGGACTTTTTGGATTTGGTAAAAAAGAAAAAGACAAGATGAAGGACGGCCTCGAAAAGACCCGCACGGGCTTTTGGGGCAACATCCTCAATACGCTGACCGGCAGCAAGATCGACGACGACCTCTACGATGAACTGGAAGAGCAGCTCATTCTGGCGGACGTGGGCGGCGAAGTGGCCATCAAACTGGTGGACAAGCTGCGGGACCGCGTGAAGGAGAAGGGCCTGAAGACCGGCGAAGAAGCGGCCGACCAGCTGCGGGAGCTGATCGCCGATGAGATGCGCCCCGAAGCCGAGATGGAGCTGGACGGCCACCCCGCCGTCATCCTCGTCATCGGCGTCAACGGCGTGGGCAAGACCACCAGCATCGCGAAGCTGGCCGATCACTACACCCGGCAGGGCCGCCGCGTCATGCTGGCAGCGGGCGATACCTTCCGCGCCGCCGCCAGCGAGCAGCTGGAGATCTGGGCCGACCGGGCAGGTGTGCCGCTGGTCAAGGCCGGAGAGGGCGCAGACCCTGCCGCTGTCATCTTCGACACGGTCAAGTCTGCCACGGCTCGCGGCTACGATATGGTCATCGCCGACACGGCGGGCCGCCTCCACAACAAGGCGAATCTGATGGGCGAGCTGGCCAAGATCAGCCGCAGCGTCAAAAAGGCATCCCCGGAGGCGAGTTTGGAGACGCTGCTGGTGCTGGACGCCATCACGGGCCAGAACGCTATCAGTCAGGCCAAGGAGTTCTGCAAGGCCGCCAATGCCACCGGCATCATCCTGACCAAGCTCGACGGCACCGCCAAGGGCGGCTGCGTCGTGGCGGTCAAGCAGCGGCTGGGGCTGCCGGTGCGGTTCATCGGCGTGGGTGAGGGCATCGACGACCTGATCCCCTTCACCCCGGAGGGCTTTGTGGAAGAGCTGATCCCCCGCACGGGATGGAAGCACTGAACCTCTCAGGCGCTTCGCGCCAGCTCCCCTGATAGGGGAGCCCTTGGCAGATCGGGCAGGTTTTTCTTCTCAGGGAAAATGCTTCGCCCTGCGGCCAAGGTCAAGCAGTTGGAAACATAGAAAGGGAGCAACCACATGAAAATCTGCGCAGCCACCGGCAACGCCGGAAAGCTCCGCGAGCTGCGGCGCATCCTTGAGGCACAGGGCCACGAGGTCGTCAGCCAGAAGGAGCTTGGCATCACCATCGAGCCGGACGAGACCGGCACCACCTTTGAAGAAAATGCCCTCATCAAGGCCGAGACCATCTGCAAGGCCAGCGGGCTGCCCACCATCGCCGACGATTCCGGCCTGTGCGTGGACGCGCTGGACGGTGCCCCCGGCGTCTACAGTGCCCGCTACTGCGGCCACCACGGCGACGACGAGGCCAACAACGACAAACTCTTGGAGAAGATGAAGGACGTCCCGGCGGGGCAGCGCGGCGCGAAGTTCGTGGCGGCGGTCTGCTTCATCCTGCCGGAAGGCCGGCATCTGACCTGTGTGGGCGAGTGCCCCGGCCGCGTCGCCTTTGAGCGGCTGGCGGGAGACTACGGCTTTGGTTACGACCCGCTGTTCATCCCCGACGAATGCGGCGTGGGCAAGACGGGCAAGCGCCCCAACACCGAGGGCCGCAGCTACGCCCAGCTGACCCCCGACGAAAAGGACGCCATCAGCCACCGTGGGAACGCGCTGGCCGAGATGGAGAAGAAGTTACCGGATTTTTTGAAATAAAAGGAGAAACAACTATGCTGACGAGCAAACAGCGCGCGATCCTGCGCGGCAAGGCAAACACCATGGACCCCGTTTTTCAGGTGGGCAAGGGGGAGATCGACGAGACCATGATCCAAGGCGTGAAGGACTGCCTCGACGCCCGCGAACTCATCAAGGTCAAGGTGCTGGACAACAGCATGTACAACGCCCGCGAGGCCTCGGTGCTGCTGGCAGAGGCCACTGGTGCCGACTGCGTGCAGGTCATCGGCTCCAAGTTCGTGCTCTACCTCCAGAAGAAAAAGGACAGCGCCTACGCTGACCTGCTGAAGTGAGGATCCTTCTGTACGGCGGCAGCTTCGACCCGCCCCACAACGGCCACATGAACAATCTGCGGGCTGCTGCGGCGCGGGTGAAGCCGGACAAAGTCGTGGTCATGCCCGCCGGGGTCTCGCCCTTCAAGCGGGGCACCTGCGCTTCCGGTGCGCTCCGCATCGAGATGTGCCGCTGCTTTTCCGCGCTGGCGGAAGAACAGGCCGTCCCGGCGCTGGAAGTCAGCGGTTGGGAGGTGGAACAGGCCGAACGCGGCCAGCGGAACTACACCGTTCTCACGCTGGAAATGCTGGCGGCGGAGTATCCGGGCGCGGCGCTGTATCTGGCCATCGGCAGCGATATGCTGCTGACCTTTGACGGCTGGCACCGCTGGCAGGATATTTTGAAGCTGGCTCATCTGGTCGTCACGAGCCGGAACATCGGGGACGACCCGGTGCTGCACGAAAAGGCAAAGCGGCTGGACGCCGCCGGGGCACGCATCCTGTTCGCGCCCGTGGAAGCGCTGCCCATGGCCAGCAGCGACCTTCGCGCCCGCCTTGCCGCCGGGGACCGATGCGAAAACGAACTCCCGCCCCTTGTCCGCCGTGTCATCCAGCGCGAGGGGCTGTACCGGGAAAACAAAGGAGACAACAACCATGAACCAGAAACAGGCAAAGGAGCTTGTGCGCAGCCGCTTGAGTGACAAGCGCTACGAGCACACCCTGAACGTGAGAAAAATGGCCGTCAAGCTGGCCAAGCGCCACGACGCCGACGAGGACAGGGCCGCGCTGGCTGCTCTGCTGCACGACGCTGCAAAAGAGATCTCCAAGGACGAGATGCGGGCCATCATGAAGGCACACCCGGAGTACGCCGAGGGCGGGGAAGAGCGCCCCACCCCGGTGTGGCACGGCATCTGCGCCGCCATCCTCGCCCGCACCGAGTGGGGGGTGGAGGATGAAGCCGTCCTCTCCGCCATCGCGTGCCACACGGCGGGCAAGCCGGGCATGAGCAAGCTGGACAAGATCCTCTATCTGGCCGATATGTCCAGCGCCGAGCGGGACTGGCCGGGCGTGAACAAGCTGCGCAGGCTGGAGCGGAAGGACCTCGACGCTGCCATGCTGATGGCTCTGAAGCAGACGAACGATTTCGTCCTCTCGCAGGACAAGCCGCTGGACCCCATGTCAAAGGCAGCCTACGACGACATTCAGGCGCAGGTGAAGGCCCGCGCCGCAAAGTCTTAAAATTCGTCCTGCCGATCGGAAATGAAAACCGATTGCAGATTGTGGGGAAGGATGCTATACTAAAGGGTATCATGGATGTAAACCGACCCCGAATGAAAAAGCTGGAGGAAATCTAGGAATGAGTCAAGCTCCGCGCCGCATCAACACCCAACGCTCCCTGAACCGGCCTACCGAACAGCGGCCGACCGAGGCCCCGCTGAAGGGGCAGCCGGATTTCTTCCAAGAAGAACCGTCTGTGCCTCATGTGGAGCAGCGCACCCGCCCGGCAGCTCCGGCCAGCCACGGCGGGAACGGCGGCAATGGAACCCCGCCCCGCGGCGGTGCCCACGCGGCCCCCAGTCAGCCGCCCCGCCGCCGCAGCAAGGCCAAAAAGAAAAAGAAGACCCCCATGTGGCTCCCGCTGGCCGTGACACTGGCGGTGGTGGCCGTGATCTCAGGCGTGGTGATCTACGCGGCCAGCATGGTGAACAAGGTGGAGGAGAACATCAAACCGGAGGAAAATGCTGCCTCGCTGGTGGAAGAGATCCAGACCCTTGAGGAATACAAGGGCGATGTGGTGAACATCCTCGTCTGCGGCATCGACTACGAAGAGGGCCGCGCCTACTCCTCGGACGGCACCAACGACGGCATGACAGATATGATCCTCTACTGCCAGTTCGACATCAAGGGCGGCGCACTGCGGATGCTGCAGATCCCCCGCAACAGCCTTGTGGCCACCAAGAACCGGAAGGTGAATCTCTCCAACGGCAAGACCTACGCGGTCTCGAACTACCAGATCAACTCGGTGGCCCTGTCCAACGGCGGCAACATCGCCGCACTGGCGGAGGTCATCTACGACCAGTACAAGCTGCCCATCGACTACTATGTGACCATCGACATGCAGGCGCTGGTGGAAATGGTGGATAACTTCGGCGGCATCGAGGTCTATATCCCCCACGACATGTCCTTTGCGGGCAGCGCGCTGAAGCAGGGCTACCGCAACTTGGACGGTTCTTCGGCGGAGTTCTTCGTCCGCTGCCGCCACGGCGAGGGCTATTCCAACTCCGACATCGACCGCCTGAACATGCAGCGCTACTTCTACGCGGGCCTGTTCAAGCGGGTGCGCAGCATGGGCATTACCGATGTGCTGAGCCAGTTGGATCTGGTCTTCAGCAACTATATCCACACCGACATGGACCTGACCACCATCGCCAAGATGCTGGTCTCCTTCACCCGCATCGACAGCGCCAACATCATGCTGGCACAGACGCCGGTGTTCATGGGCGTGCCCAATGTCGGTAAGACCGACAGCTTTGACGGCTACTCCTGCGTGGTGCCGGACGCCGGTTCCATCGCAGAGCTGCTCAACACGTATTTCCGCAATTATACCGGCCCCGTCAGCGCCGAGGAACTGAACCTTGTGACGAGCGATTGGCCCCACGGCACGGCATCCACCAGCGCCAACGTCCAGTTCGTCGGCCAGCTCGATAAGCAGTCGGACGACGCCATCCTCAGCGGCGACACCGACGTTGCAGGGGCCACCACCACCGACGGACAGGCCGCCGGCCAGTAACCCAACAAAGATAGGAGAATTTCAGATGGAGAACAACATCGACAGCAAGGCGCTTGCCATTGAGATCGCGAAGATCCTTGATAAGAAAAAAGCACAGGACGTCCGGGTGCTCAAGGTCGAGAGCCTGACCGTCCTGACCGATTACTTCGTCATCGCGTCCGGCACCTCCACCACGCAGGTGGGTTCGCTGGCCGACGAGGTGGAGTTCGAGCTTTCCCAGAAGGGCATCGAGCCTTTGAGCACCGAGGGCTTCGACTCGAAGAACTGGGTCCTGCTGGACTACTCGAACGTCATCGTGCATGTGTTCGTGCCCAACACCCGCACCTACTACGATCTGGAGCACCTGTGGGCTGACGGCGAGCCCATCGACATCTCGGAGTATCTGACGCCGGATAATAGTCTGTAAGGTTAGAGGTGCTGTGCGTCCGCCCTTGCGGGGGCGGCGCGCGGCGTTTGACATAAGAAAAGTCTGGAGCTGAAAACAATGAAGTATGATTACAAGGCCGTTGAGGCCAAGTGGCAGAAGGTGTGGGAGGACGAGAAGACCTTCCATGCCGAGATCGACCACAAAAAGCCCAAGTTCTATGCCCTCGTGGAGTTCCCGTATCCTTCGGGCGCGGGTCTGCACGTGGGCCACCCCCGCAGCTATACCGCGCTGGACGTGGTGAGCCGCAAGCGCCGTCAGAACGGCTACAACGTGCTCTACCCGATGGGCTGGGATGCCTTCGGCCTGCCCACCGAGAACTTCGCCATGAAGAACCACATCCACCCGGCCATCGTCACCAAGAAGAACGTGGATCACTTCCGTGAGCAGCTCAAGGCTCTGGGCTTCTCCTTCGACTGGGACCGCGAGATCAACACCACCGACCCCGAATACTACAAGTGGACCCAGTGGATCTTCCTGCAGCTGTACAAGCACG
>OGCO01006668.1_pt1 | contig 10033 bp, 7 predicted proteins | sample 1570171 | NCBI WGS metagenome assembly OGCO01 (sample SAMEA4370583, study PRJEB24528) | human gut metagenome | reverse complement strand
CTCGCCCTCGATGTCCTCTGCGATGATGAGCAGCTTCTTGCCGCTCTTTACGACCTGCTCGAGAACCGGCAGCAGCTCCTGAATGTTGGACAGCTTCTTGTCGGTGATGAGCACCAGAGCGTCGTCCAGGTTTGCTTCCATCTTCTCGGTGTCGGTGCACATATACGGAGTAACATAGCCGCGGTCGAACTGCATGCCTTCTACGACCTCAGAATAGGTCTCAGCGGTCTTGGACTCCTCAACGGTGATAACGCCGTCGGTGGAGACCTTTTCCATAGCCTCTGCGATCAGAGCGCCGATCTCGTCCGAGCCGGAGGAGATAGCGCCTACGCGGGCGATGTCGCCGGTGCCGTTTACGGTCTTGGAATTCTTTGCGATCGCTTCAACAGCAGCCTTGACTGCCTTGGAGATGCCGCGGCGCATAACCATCGGGTTTGCACCTGCTGCAACGTTCTTCAGACCCTCGCGAACGAATGCCTGCGCCAGAACAGTAGCGGTGGTGGTGCCGTCGCCTGCAACGTCGTTGGTCTTGGTTGCAACTTCCTTGACCAGCTGTGCGCCCATGTTCTCGAATGCGTCCTCGAGCTCGATCTCCTTGGCGATGGTAACGCCGTCATTGGTGATGAGCGGACCGCCGTACTTCTTGTCGAGTACAACGTTGCGGCCCTTCGGGCCGATGGTTACCTTAACGGTATCAGCGAGCTGATCAATGCCGCGCTGCAGAGCCTTGCGCGCGTCCTCGCCGTAAATAAGCTGCTTAGCCATGATGAATTACCTCTTTCTGAAATTACTCTACGATTGCAAGAATATCGCTCTGGCGAACGATGATATACTTCTCGCCGTCGAGCTTGACCTCGGTGCCGGAGTACTTGCTGGTGATGACCTTCTGGCCCTTCTGGACCTCCATCTTGATCTCCTTACCGTCAACGACGCCGCCGGGGCCGACCTCGATGATCTCCGCTACCTGCGGCTTTTCCTGAGCGGATGCGGTCAGAATGATACCGCTTGCGGTGGTCTCCTCTGCCTCTACCATTTTAACGACAACACGGTCGCAAAGGGGCTTGAGTTTCATAATGGATTACCTCCTATGAAAAATAAAAATATACATTGTCGGGAGCTTAGCACTCAAAATACCGGAGTGCTAACTCGAGTATTATATTACATCAACTCTCGCTATTATGCAAGGGGGTAACGCCAAAAATTTTTGAATAATTTATGAATTATTTCTTTCAGAAAATGGTAATTTTAGCACTCGAGGTCTGTAAGTGCTTAAACCTGCGGGCGCGGTTTGCGCGGCGCATTCTTGAAATACATATGAAGTTCACACTTTATCATGCCGTTATACAGCTTGCGGCGTTTGTCTGCCGGACGGCCGTAGCAGCGTTCAAAGAGCGGGTCCGAGCTGAGGATATACTGCTTCATCGGCGAATTTTTCGTCGCGCGTCCGAGCGCCGTATAAAGCTGCTCTGCCTGCTGCTGGTCGAGCAGCCGCTCACCGTAGGGCGGATTGGCGAACAGGATGCCGCCACCGCTGTAATCGCGCTTCGTCGCGTCCGCCTGCTCGAAAAATACCGTGCCTGCGACGCCTGCCTTATGGGCATTAGAGATAGACAGCTTGACGCATTCCGGGTCGATGTCGCTGCCGACAATATCAAAACGGGCGGCCGCATCCGCCATGCAGAGCGCGTCCTCACGCGCCTGCTGCCAGACCTTTTTATCGAAGCAGCTCCATTTCTCTGCATCGAAGCGGCGCAGCAGACCGGGAGCGCGGCGCTGTGCGATCATCGCAGCCTCGATGGCAATCGTGCCCGAACCGCAGAACGGATCGAGGAACGGCTCCCGGCCGCGCCAGCGTGCGAGCTTGACCATTGCAGCGGCGAGCGTCTCGCGCAGCGGCGCGGCATTGCTGTTCGCGCGGTAGCCGCGCTTGTGCAGACCAGCGCCCGAGGTATCCAGATAAATTTCCGCAGTATCATGCATGATGGCGAACTGGATCTGATACTTCGCGCCGCTCTCCTCAAACCAGCCCTGGCCGTATTTCTGCGACAGGCGCGAAACGACCGCCTTCTTGACGATCTTCTGGCAGTCCGGGATGGAATGCAGCGCCGAGTCCAGGCTGTGTCCCTTGACCGGAAATGCGCCGTCCGCCGGGATGAATTCCTCCCACGGCAGCGCCTTCACGCCTTCGAAAAGCTGGTCGAACGTCTTTGCGCGGAACGCGCCCAGTCGGATGAGCACGCGCTCCGCGCAGCGCAGATTAAGGTTCGCCCACGCAAGCGTACTCTCGTCACCCTCGAAAAATACACGGCCGTTTTCCGCACGCACATCTGTCAGCCTGCCGCCGAAGCGCAGCTCGTCCGCGACGATGCCCTCAAGCCCGAACAGTGTCGGGCAGCACATGGTAAGTTCCATTTTTGCTTCCTCCAAAAAGGCCCCTGCCTCCGAGGCAGGAGCCATTATCTCGATATTATTTCTTTCTTATGATAGCTTTTTTACGCGCATTTGTCAAGATTTGCTGCGTTTTCTATTCTCTCCGAGCGGCAAGATAACGCAGCGGATGCAGGCCGCACAGCCGCAGCAGCGCAAGACAGAGCATTCCAGCTCCGGCGAGCGTCATCGCAAGCGCAAGAACAGGACTTGCCACGTGCTCAGAAAACAGAAGCGTAAACAGCCGCGTCCAGAGGCCCGCCGCCGCGCCGCACATCAGCGGCAGTCCGAGACGCCGCATCGGACGCAGCGCAAAGCCGGTCGCATGATGCAGAACGGCAAGATTAAAAAAGGCCGCTCCGGCGCCGCTCAGCAGCATCGCGAGAAGATACCCGTAAATGCCGAGCACCGGGCGCGAGCACCATCGAAGCACAAGTGCGAGCTGTACGAATTCCGCCAGAACGGCGGTCAGAACGCTCCGATTCTGCAATCCGAGTGCGTTCAGCAGGCCGGAAGTGATCATCTGGTAGTACATGGCAACTGCCGCTGCACCGGTGAGCGCTGCATACCGCAGCGTGAGCGGCTGCGCGAACAGCAGCAGGCTGAGTGAGGGTGCGAGCGGAATGAGCACAGCGGTCGCCGGGATGCCGATCAGTCCGACCGTCATGACCGCTCGGCCGACGAGGGCGCGCACACGGGCGCGGTTCCCCGTAGCGTGCGCCGCCGTCACAATCGGCAGCAATGCAGTGCCGATCGAGCCGATGAGCGCCGAGGGCAGCAGCATGAGCGGCAGCACCATGCCGGAAAGCGTTCCGAGCGCAGCGAGCGCCTGCTCTGCGTCCAGTCCGGCTGCCATCAGCCGCCGCGGCAGAATGACCGAACCTGCCGCCGAAAGCAGATTGGCCGCGAGTGCGGACAGCGAAAGCGGTATGGCGATTGCCGCAAACTGCCGCGCAAGCGCAGCATCGACCCTGACAGCCGTGCGGTGCGCCTCTCCCCGTTCCCGACGGAACAGAAGGCTGAGCAGCAGCACACTGAACACCTCGCTGACTGCCATTCCGGCGAAGATCAGCTTTGCCATTGTCCCGCAGTCGCCGCCGACTATGTGCAGCAGCACGCCGACGGCGGCAATGCGCACCAGCTGCTCTCCTGTTTCACTGATCACGGTGTACTGCACGCATTCCAGTCCGATGAACAGCGCCTTGAGGATATTTTCAATCCCGGTCAGCATAAGACAGAGCAGCATGAACGGAAACGCCTGTGCCGCGTGCGGATTGCCGAGAATGCCTGCTGCAATCTGGTCGCCGCACAGCAGCAGCCCTGCCGCGCTTGCGAACGCAAGCGAAAAAAACACTGAAAATGCGAGACGAAGCACCGCACCGGTCTTCCCCTTCTCCCCTGTTGCCTCGCACGCCGCCGACAGCCGCGAGCACGCCATCGTCACACCCGAAAGGCAGCCGGTGTGCAGCACCAGATACACCGAATTAGCGAGCCGGTACATGCCGAGGCCCTCTGCGCCTGCAAAGCGGCTGAGCATCACGCGATAGACAAAGCCGAGCGCCTGCAGGGCGATATTGCCGCACGCGAGCACCCCGGCCGCATACAGCACTGTCTTTTTCCGAAACCGCACCTGCCTGCGCCTCCCCTCTCGGGTCAGCATATGAGCGAACACAGTTCCGTAAAACCAGAAAAGCGCCTGCCCTCACAGCAGACGCTTTCTGTTGTATCCTGCGCGGCCTTAGATGCGCTTGGACATTTTTTCGCTGTATTCTGCACGGAATTCCTCGAATCGGCCCTCGTCGAGCGCATCGCGGATCTCCTGCATCAGATGGTTGTAGAACCAGAGGTTGTGCATGACCAACAGACGCTGCGACAGCATCTCGCCGCTCTTGAGCAGGTGGCGCAGATAAGCGCGGCTGAAGCGGCGGCAGGTCGGGCACTGACAGCCCTCCTCGATCGGGCGGTCGTCGGTCTGGTACTTGGCCTTCATAAGGTTAACGATGCCGCTGTGCGTGAACAGATGACCGTGGCGCGCGTTCCGGGTCGGCATGACACAGTCGAAGAAGTCGATGCCGCGCGCAACACCCTCGATGATGTTGCTCGGTGTGCCGACGCCCATCAGATAGCGCGGCTTGTTCTGCGGCGCGTGCGGCAGGACGACATCAAGAATATGGTACATGACCTCGGTGCTTTCGCCGACGGCCAGACCACCGATCGCGTAGCCCGGCAGATCAAGTTCGGAGATCGCCTGCATGTGCTCGATGCGCAGGTCATCATAGGTGCCGCCCTGATTGATGCCGAACAGCAGCTGATGCGGATTGACGGTATCAGGCAGGTTGTTGAGGCGGTCGAGCTCGGCCTTGCAGCGCTTGAGCCAGCGCGTCGTGCGGTCGATGGAGTTCTTGACGTACTCGCGCGGCGCCGGGTTTTCGATGCACTCATCAAACGCCATGGCGATATCCGAGCCGAGATTGGACTGGATGCGCATGCTCTCCTCGGGACCCATGAAGATCTTGCGGCCGTCGACGTGCGAATGGAAGGTCACGCCCTCCTCCTTGATCTTGCGCAGCGTCGCAAGCGAAAAAACCTGAAATCCGCCCGAGTCGGTCAGCATCGGACCGTCCCAGCGCATGAACTTGTGCAGGCCGCCCATCTGACGGACGATCTGATCGCCCGGGCGAACGTGCAGATGGTAGGTATTGGACAGCTCGATCTGGCAGCCAAGCTCCTTGAGGTCGAACGCATCGACCGCGCCCTTGATCGCGCCGGCCGTGCCGACGTTCTGAAAGACCGGGGTCTGCACCACGCCGTGTGCCGTGCAGAATTCGCCGCGGCGCGCGCGGCCTTCGGTTTTGATTAGGTTAAATTTTCCGATTTCCATATATTCCTCACAAATTACATATTACATACTGGGTTTGCGGCATCAGTACAGCATCATGCTGTCACCGAACGAGAAAAATCTGTATTCTTCCCTGATCGCTTCCTGATAAGCGTTCATGACCATTTCGCGGCTTGCAAATGCGGAAATAAGCATCATCAGCGTGCTCTCCGGCAGATGGAAGTTGGTGATCAGATGATCGACTGCCTTGAAGCGATAGCCCGGATAGATGAAGATTGCTGTCCAGCCGGACTGTGCGCGGACATGACCGGTCTCGTCTGCGATGGTCTCGAGCGTGCGCGTCGCCGTCGTGCCGACCGCCCAGATGTCGCCGCCTGCATCACGTGTGTCGTTGATGATCTTCGCGGTCTCCTCGTCCATGACATAGAACTCGGAGTGCATGACATGATCGGTGATCTCGTCCTCCTTGACCGGGCGGAACGTACCCAGACCAACGTGCAGCGTGACGAACGCGAGCTTTACGCCCTTGTCCTTCAGCGCTTCGAGCAGCTCCTTCGTAAAGTGCAGACCTGCGGTCGGCGCGGCGGCCGAGCCGGGCGTCTTGGAGTAGACGGTCTGATAGCGCTCCGGGTCTTCGAGCTTTTCCTTGATGTACGGCGGCAGCGGCATCGTGCCGAGCTTGTCGAGAATCTCAAGAAAAATGCCCTCATAGTGGAAGCGGATCAGTCGGTTGCCGTCCGGCTGCACCGCCTCGACCGTCGCGGTCAGCAGGCCGTCGCCAAACGTCAGCTCAACGCCCGCGCGGGTCTTTCTGCCCGGACGGGTCAGGCATTCCCACAGGCCGTCGCCCTTGTCGGTCAGCAGCAGCACCTCGATCGGTGTCACATGGCCGACTGCGTGGCCCATCAGACGGGCCGGAATAACGCGCGAATTGTTGAAGACAACGCAGTCGCCCGGTTTTACATATTCGAGCATATCATGAAAATGGCGGTGCGTCACCGAGCCGTCCGCGCGGTCGAGCACCATCATCCGGGATGCATCGCGCTGCTCGAGCGGATGCTGTGCGATCAGCCGTTCCGGCAGATCAAAATAAAAATCACTCTTTTTCATCACAAAAGCATGGGCGCAGACAGTTTTTCTGCCCTGCGTCCATGCTGCACCTCCTGTCTCATATTATTTCGATATTTCGATACCGGTGAAGTAGAATTTCAGAATATCCTCATAGCTGAAGCCCTGCTTCGCCATCGCATACGCGCCCCACTGGCTCATACCGACGCTGTGGCCCCAGCCTGCGCCGCTGAACGTCCAGCTCGCAGCAGTTTCTGCGGTCTGCCCGTCATTTCCGGTATTATTATTGCTGTTATTTTGATCGCTGCTGCTGTTTCCACCGTTATTGCCGTCAGACGTATCATTTTTGCTGTCATCGGTCGTCTTGTCGGCCGAGCGGATGACGACCACGCCTTCCGGGTCCCAGTCCACCGCAAAGCCGAGCGCATCGCCGATGTCGCGCAGCTTGTAGTAGTTGTTATCGTTTACATTATAGCCGGTCAGCTGCACGGTCTTGTTCCCCACAGCGACCGCCGCTGTCGAGGGTGAGAGCTTCTTGACAGCCGCGACGGTATCGCTCATCTCGCCGCCCACCTTGACATAGGGCGCATTCGGGCTGAGCAGGATGCGGTTGTTCGCGCCGTCCCAGGTCACGTTGAACTCGCTGCCCGTGCCGTTCAGGATCCACGCCACATCGCGCAGTTTGTAGTAGTTATTGTCGTTGATGTTGTAGCCCTGCGGCTTCACCACCTTGCCGTCAACCGTGACCGTATGTACCGACGGGGAGATTTTAACGCTCGTCTTTGTCGCGGATGCGGTTTTCTGCACTGCGGTGATCGAGTAGTTGATGCTCTTGAGACCGAAAACCGTGCGCACGCTGCTGCGCGTCAGCGTTACCTTTTTGCCGTCGGTGTCGGTAACGGTCACTTCGGCAACATTGTTCGTCGCGGTGCGCTTTGTGACCTCGACCTTCGCGACCGTGCCGATCGAATAGCCGGCATTCGTCAGTCTGGTCTTGACCTCGGCCGGCGTCAGCGTCACGCTCCACTTGTCCTTGTCCTTTTCCTCATAGGGGTCAGCCTTGCCCTTGAGGTAGCTGTATTCGCCGCCCCATACATTGGCCGCATCCTCGGTCGCGCCGCCGTCCGACGAAAAGAAGTAGCCGATGACCTCCTTGCCGTCGCAGGACAGCGTTTCGCCCGCCGTTGCGCTGACCGCAGCATCCGACTCGCTCGTCGCGCGTGTCGCGCCGAGATATACCTGACAGTTGGTGGTATTGCACAGGTCATAGCCGCTGTCCGTATGCTTGTGCGTACCGAGCGCGAACGAGCGCGTGCAGATCGCCTGCGCCTTCTGTGCGTCGGCCGGCCAGTCCGGGTCGATCTCATACGGCAGCACGCCCTTCACATAATCCTCGACATTCACATAGTTTATAACGGTGATGTTTCCGTTCGAGGTGCGGCGATAGACAAAATCGCCATACCACTTATAGCCCTTGAACCAGGTCAGACGGCTGTTCGGCCGGATCGCCAGCTGCTCGAGACCCTCGGCGGACGTAAACAGCACCTTGCCTGTCTCGGTATCGCACACCTCAAAGGCGTTTTTATCATTCAGCCGGATGGTCAGCTGAGAAGAAACCAGCGAAGCGGCGCTCTTGAAGGTCGTGCCGCTTACCGTTCCGACCGTATAGCCGGTGCTCTCGCCGGAGACATTTTCCAGCATGGGCGTGGCGAACGAGGACGCTCCGCCGACCGTCAGACCGACACGAAGCGTGGTATCCGTGCTCGCAGCACCCGCCGCAGGCACGGCCAGCGTGCCGGTCAGCGCCGCCGCACACAGCAGCGCCGAAAAAAAGCGTTTCATTTTCTGTTCAACTCCTGTTAGAAATCATGTTTATTTTGCCGCCTTCTATTGACAAATATATCGCCTTATCTTAAAATAAGAAGGAAAAGTATCTGATACAGATAGAGGCGCGGTTTTCATCAGTATCGCCTGACAGGGTCCGCAAACCCGTTCATCAGCCGAAAAAGGGTCTTCCGCCGAAGTCGGTCGTTCTGTTGCGGCAGGACCGTACTGGATGCTGCGGATAAAATCCCTGCGTCTGTCATCAGCAGAAATGCCGGTGGAGAGCTAAGCTGTGTTAGAAAGCGGCGGCGATTTTTCCGCTCTTTCTATTATAGTATAGGTCATACCGGTTTTTCAACCGGTATTTTTCATATTTCGGCACACAGCGTGATATTTCTCACAGAAAACGCCGCTGCCGGTGAAAATTGCAGTGTATCCGCCGGATGCACACACACGTTATTACACCTTTCTGGAAGGATCTGATAAACATGAAGCAGTACAAAGTAGGCATCGTCGGCGCGACCGGCATGGTAGGTCAGCGTTTCTCCCTGCTGCTGGAGAATCATCCGTGGTTCGAGGTCGTTGCTCTCGCAGCATCTGCGCGCAACAAGGGCAAGACCTATGCCGAGGCTTGTGAAGGCCGCTGGAAGATGACCGTTCCGATGCCCGACAAGTACAAGGACATGGTCATGTACGACGCAACCGCAGACGCAGAGGAGATCGCCTCCAAGGTCGATTTCATCTTCTGCGCGGTCGACATGAAGAAGGACGAGATCCGCGCTCTCGAGGAAAAGTATGCGAAGCTCGAGTGCCCGGTCTGCTCCAACAACTCCGCTCACCGCGGCACCCCGGACGTTCCGATGATCATTCCGGAGATCAATGCCGACCACGCTGAGATCATCCCGGCACAGCGCAAGCGTCTGGGCACCAAGCGCGGCTTCATCGCGGTCAAGTCCAACTGCTCGATCCAGTCCTATGTTCCGGCTCTGTCCGCCCTGATGGACTTTGAACCGACCGAGGTTTCCGTCTGCACCTATCAGGCAATCTCGGGCGCCGGCAAGACCTTCGAGACCTGGCCGGAAATGGTCGACAACGTTATCCCGTATATCGGCGGCGAGGAAGAGAAGAGCGAGAAGGAGCCGATGAAGATCTGGGGCCACATCGAGGGCGACCACATCGAGCCGGCGACTGTCCCGGTCATCTCTGCGCAGTGCCTGCGCGTTGCCTGCTCTGACGGTCACATGGCTGCGGCTTCCGTCAAGTTCAAGAACAAGCCCTCCAAGGAGGTCATGATCGAGCGCTGGAACAGCTTCAAGGGTCGTGCACAGGAGCTGAAACTCCCGTCTGCTCCCGAGCATTATCTCACCTACTGCGAGGAGGATAACCGTCCGCAGACCAAGCTCGACCGCATGACCGAGAACGGCATGGGCGTCACCATCGGCCGTCTGCGCGAGGACACCATTTTTGATTACAAGTTCGTCAGCCTGTCGCACAATACTCTGCGCGGCGCTGCCGGCGGCGCTGTTCTGATGGCAGAGCTGCTGTGCGCCGAGGGCTATATGGACCGCTAAGGAGGAGCATTCTTACTATGAAGAAGCCTGTTTTTACCGGTGCGGGTGTTGCGATCATCACCCCGTTCAAGTCCACCGGTGAGGTAAACTACGAGGAGTTCGGCCGCATTATCGACTACCAGATTGCACATCATACTGATGCGATCATCGTCTGCGGCACTACCGGCGAGGCCTCCGCCCTGCACGACAAGGAGCACCGCGAGGTTCTGTCCTGGTGCTGCGAATATGTCAACCACCGCGTTCCCGTCATTGCCGGCACGGGTTCCAACGACACCGCATACGCCATTGAGCTGACCAAGTTTGC
>OGCO01006664.1_pt1 | contig 10040 bp, 7 predicted proteins | sample 1570171 | NCBI WGS metagenome assembly OGCO01 (sample SAMEA4370583, study PRJEB24528) | human gut metagenome | reverse complement strand
AACCCGGTAGAGATAAATGCCAGTGGTCATGACCTTAAAAAGGTAGAAAAGAAAGAAGCCGGCTGTACAGAAACTGGACATGAAGCATACTGGAAGTGCAAGAACTGTGCGAAGCTGTTTTCAGATGAAGCTGGAAAAATTGAAATCAATAACCCAGTAAAAATAAATGCAAACGGCCATGCGCTAGAAAAGGCAGAAAAGAAAGAGGCCGGCTGTACAGAAAGCGGATATGAGGCATACTGGAAGTGCAAGAACTGTGCGAAGCTGTTTTCAGATGAAGCCGGAACACATGAAATCAGTAACCCGGTAGAGATAAATGCCAGTGGTCATGACCTTAAAAAGGTAGAAAAGAAAGCACCGACCTGTACAGAAATCGGTTGGGAGGCATATGATACCTGTTCTCACTGCAACTATACCACATATGTGGAACTGCCAAAGTTGAATCATGACTTAGAACATCATGAAGCGAAAGCCGCAACCTGTACAGAAATCGGATGGGAAGCTTATGATACATGTAAACGAGAAGGTTGCACCTACAGCACTTACAAGGAGATTGCAGAATTGAATCATGACTTAGAGCATCATGAAGCAAAAGCCGCAACCTGCACAGAGATAGGCTGGGATGCTTATGATACATGTAAGCGAGAAGGTTGTAATTACACTACCTACAAGGAATTGCCAGCATTAGGTCATGAAGACAGCAACAACGATCATCTCTGCGATGCTTGCAGCACGAAAATTATTGATCATAGTTATGAAAGCAAAATAGCAAGAGAAGCGACCACAACTTACACAGGAATCAGAATATATACATGTACGAAGTGTGGACACTCTTATACGGAGGAGCTTGCAAAGCTGCCAAGTCAAACTAATCAAGCTGATCAGACAAATCAAATTGAACCAGCTAATAATGGCAACGAAAAAGATTTCATAGGAACTGTGACGAGTGTATTTTTAAATGTAACTGATTTTGCGGCAAAGAACTTTAGAATATCATTTTGGCTGATGATTCAGATGCTTTTAAAAGCAGTAATGCAACTTTGGTAATTACAGTTTTTGGAATAGGTATTCCATGAACAGTAACCTTTGCAACAGAAAACCGGGGAAATATCCCCGGTTTTTCTTGTAAAGAACAGCTTGCCATGGTAAACTGATAACAAAAATAAATAAAAGACAGAGGAGGCGGAAAATGGGAATTTTTTTGAATAGTGCAGCTCCGTATTCTTTGTACGAAAGCGAAGTCAAAAAGCCATATTTTGTAGATAAAAGTTTGATGCTGGAAGAATTATTTTTGCCAGCAGAAACAGGAAATTCGCATATTTGTATCACAAGACCAAGACGTTTTGGAAAAACTGTGATGGCAAACATGGTCAGTGCATTTTTTAGTCGTGGAGTAGACTCAACAGAAATTTTTTCTAAGCTAAAAATAGCTGAGAGTACAGGCTATAAAAAGCATTTAAATACGCATGATGTGATTCGGATTGATTTTAGTCGGATGCCAAGAAATTGCAATTCGTATGATAAATATATTGAGCGGATTGAGCGAATATTGATACAGGATTTAATGGAGGCATATCCAAAGGCTGACATTCAAGAGGAGGATGCAGTTTGGGATAGTCTCGACCTTGTTTATGAAAGATATGGATGTCAGCGCTTTATTTTTGTATTTGATGAGTGGGACTGTATTTTCCATAAGGACTTTATCACAGATGAAGACAAGAAAAAATATATCAGTTTCTTGAGCAGTTTACTTAAAGATAAGGCATATGTATTACTTTCTTATATGACAGGAATCTTGCCTATTGCAAAGTATTCAAGTGGTTCAGAATTGAATATGTTTGCAGAGTATACAATGGTCAGTGAGGAAAAATTCAGTGACGCATTTGGATTTACAGAGACAGAAGTTGACATGCTTTATGCGCGCTTTTTGAAAAATACAGGAAAGCCTTTGCTTTCAAGAAGCGGGCTTAAAGAATGGTATGACGGGTATCACGCAAAAGGCGGAGAACGCATATATAACCCAAGATCCGTTGTGATGGCGCTCACAAATAATAATTTGGGAAACTATTGGACGAGTTCAGGTCCATATGATGAGATTTATTATTATATTGAAAAAAATGTTGCAGGTGTGAGAAATGATTTGGCATTAATGGTGTCGGGAGAATCGGTAGAGGCGAAAGTGCAGGAATATGCGGCAACATCAATGGAATTGACAACAAGAGAAGAAATTTTTTCTGCGATGGTCGTGTATGGATTTTTGAGCAGCGAAGAAGGAAAAGTACGAATCCCTAACAGAGAGTTGATGGAGCGTTTTGATGAAATGCTGCAAAAAGAGCCATCACTTGGCTATGTGTATCGCTTGGCAAGAGAATCAAAGCGTATGTTAGAGGCAACACTGCATGGGGATACGCATGTAATGGAACAAATTTTGGAGTATGCACATAATACGGAAACACCGTTACTATCTTATAATCACGAAATTGAATTATCTGCGATTGTGAATCTGGTTTATTTATCAGCACGAGATCAATATCGTGTGGAAAGAGAGGATAAAGCAGGAAAAGGCTATGTAGATTTTATCTTTTATCCGATCCGAGAATCAGATGATGCCATTATTTTGGAACTGAAGGTTGATCATACGCCGGATGAAGCAATTGCACAGATTAAAGAAAAAGAGTATGCACTTCGCTTAAAGGGAAAATTGGCAGCCAAAATTCATCACACAGGGCGAATTTTGGCTGTTGGGATTGGTTACGATAAGGGAACCAAAAAACATAGATGCAAAGTAGAGGAATTAAAGGGTTAGGCAAAGAGGTCGCTTTCTAGGTTTCCATCATAAAACACCTGAATCACGTTGTTTTTGTTCTAAAGACCAGTTTGCTATGGTAAACTGTCAATAGCAACATCAATGGAATTGATAACAAGAGAAGGAATAAATCATGGAATATTTGACAGTGAGAGAAACCTCTGAAAAATGGGGAATGTCTATTAGAATGGTCAATTATTATTTGAATACAGGACGAATTGAGGGAGCTGTCCGCAAAAAAAGTGAATGGCTTATTCCATACACAGCAAAGAGTCCTTTAGATACCAGAAAAAAAGCTGATACGAAGAAAAGCACAAAAAGGAAGCGGAATGTAAATAAATGCTATATGCCATTGATTGCAAGTCCATGTCCGGGAAGCTTTCATGAGTTTGAGCATTCACTTGCAGATGAGGAAGAGCGACAGATAACAAGGGCGCTTTGGCATTATTTTCGCAACGAAGAGAAAGAATGCTGCACAGTGAGTGAGCAATGCTTCAATAGCGAAAGTGTACAGATACGTTTGGCGGCGCGTTTGGTGCATGCCATGGCAACTGTTCAGGAAGGAGATCCAGCAGCAGTTTTAGCAGATTTTAATGCCATTGCCTTAGAAAATAAAAAGACATCAGATCCTTCAGCGAAGCTCTATACGCTTGTCACAGAAGGTTTTGTAAGTGTCTTTTTCCATTCAGAATCAGCAGATTTAAGTGTGCTGCGTGATAAAATTAGTTTGTGTCAGGCTGGAATCCAATATTATGTGATCTATGCCGCAGCACATGAGCTTTATCTTAGACGTGAATATCAGCGCGCAATGGGCATGGCAGAGGCTGCACTTATGATGGCAGGAAATAATTTTCCAATTGCAAGTATTTACTTAAATCTTGTCCTTTGCATGATTTGTATGAATTTAAAAGATGATGAACATGCAGATGCAGCGTTTATGAGGGCGTGGAACATTGCACTTCCTGAGCATTACATACATCCATTTATTGAGCATCATGGCTTACTTCAGGGGCAGATCGAGCGGTCGCTGCGTGAACAGTATCCAGATGAATATAATGAGATCATCGAATCTGTATATACATTCAGCAGAGGATGGATGAAAATCCACAATCCAGTATCTACACTTCAGGTTACAGATGCACTTACACCATATGAGTTTTCCATCGCCATGCTTGCCTCAAAGGGGCGTTCAAATAAGGAGATCGCAAAAAATCTTGGAATCTCCTTAAATACAGTAAAGTCATATTTGGAAAATATTTTTTCAAAGCTTCATATTTCAAGCAGAAGTGAGCTTGATATGTTCGTAAATCGCTGACAACTGGTCCGTCCACGAAACCATTCTTTTAGTGCTATGCTTGTTTTATTTTGAAAGTATGCTATAATAAAAAAACATGCGCTTTGGCAATTGAGCGAAAATGAAATACAGGGAGAAAAAAGATGGAGAAGTGGAACATTCGAAAGAACAAAATGCTGCCAGTGATCTTCGCTTTGGCATGGCCAACTATGCTGGAGCAGTTTCTGCAGACAGCAGTGCAGTATATTGATACTGCAATGGTTGGTTCACTTGGCACACAGGCAACTGCGGCAGTCGGATCAACCAGCACGGTAAACTGGCTGATAGGAAGTACAGTATCAGCGATTGGTGTAGGATTGCTTGCGTTTATATCGCAGTCATTTGGTGCCGGAAATCGGGAACGCGCAAAAAGGGCGTCAGGACAGGCTGTTCTGGTAGTGCTTGCGGTAGGAATCAGTTTTACTATCGTGATTGCAGCAATCAACAAGCAGGTGCCAGTTTGGATGCAGGTAGATGAAGGTATCCGCGATATGGCAGCTCGTTATTTCCTTATATTGTATGCACCGATGCTGTTTAGAACAGCAAATATTATTTTTGGTACGGTATTAAGATCAGTAGGAGATACAAAAACGCCGATGAGAGTTGGTGTTGTGATGAATATTATTAATACCGTGCTCAATTTCCTGTTCATTTACCCGACACGAGTGGCAGTGATTGCAGGCATTTCTATTACGCTGCCAGGTGCAGGTTTTGGAATTGAAGGTGCAGCTCTTGCAAGTGCAATTGCGTATACATATGGAGGAATTGCCATTACTGTAAAATTGTGGAAACATGCAGATATTTCACCGAAGGGACAGAGCTTTAAGCCAGATAAGACAATTCTTATTCCGTGTGTTAGAGTAGCATTTCCAAATATGTGCCAGCGTTTTGCAACATCGCTTGGCTACGTTGTATTTGCTTCCATGATCAATTCTCTTGGCGAGACATCTGCGGCAGCACACACAATCGCAAATACAGTAGAGTCTGGATTTTATATTCCAGGATGGGGTATGCAGACGGCAGCGGCTACACTAGCTGGTAATGCGCTTGGTGCAAAAGATTGGAAAAAGCTTCGCGATTTAGAGCGCGCCATTATTCCGCTTGAAACTGGACTGATGACTGTGTGCGGTGCCCTCTTGTTTGCATTTGCACCGCAGCTTATGACATTGTTCTCACGTGACGCAGAGGTAATTAGGCTAGGTTCTACAGTACTTCGCATGGTCGCAATATCAGAACCTTTCTATGGTATCCCGATCGTACTTGAAGGTATGATGCAGGGAGTTGGAAAAACAGTTGCACCATTTATCTTTAGTGTAATTGGCATGTGGGGTGTTCGTATTATAGGAACCTTCATATGTACGCAGCTTCTTGGCATGGGACTTATTGCTGCATGGGCATGTATGATAGCACATAATGTTTTATTATTTGTACTCTTTGCTGTATACTTTGCGCGAGGAAAGTGGAAACCAAAATTTTAAAATAAAAACGACAAATTGCATGGAATAACGTGCAGCTTGTCGTTTTTTTATTATTCGTTACAAGCTGGCAACAAGCTTGAAAAAAGCTTATGTTCGTCACTATTGAGAGCTTATGTAAGGAGGTGCAGTATGAATTGGAATAAAATTTGGATGTCTCTTTTTGGAACATGTGAGTGGCTTGGATTAAATATTGGATTTTGGGTATCCATGGCTGTAGTTGTAATTATTGTAATTTTAATGAATGTTGTATTTTGGAGTATGAAGCCAAAGAAATAAGCTAGTGGGGTCGGTTTAAGAGCCGGCCCCATTAGCTTTATGCAAGTTAAAAATTTGATCAGAAGGAACGGATGATTTCCTCTGTCATAGAGCGAACAACTTCGGTTGCTAACTGTACTGTAGCTTCGAAATCATAGTAGGAAGTGATTCCATAATGAGAATGGATGTAACGAACAGGAACACCAACAACGATTACCGGGATGCCATCAAGAGAAGTGTTAATGATTGCACCATTGTTTCCGCCGCCTTCACGGACAGAAGACTGTACAGCAAGTCCCTTTTCTTCAGCAAGATCTAATACGTAGCGCTGATATCTTGGGGAGCATACAATTGATTTGTCCATAAAGCGAAGCATTGGACCCTTTTTCAGAGCTGTCTGAATGGCATACGGCTCAGTAAAGGTATCATCAGCAGGGCAGCCCTCGAAACAAAGCGCAATCTGAGGAGCAACCTTTCCGACTGCAACCTTAACACCACGCTCACCAAGCTCCTCTTGTGTAGATAACACACCTACCAGATCAACATTTAAGTTCTCATCTGAGAGACGGCGCATAGTCTCAAGAAGGGCAGCACAGCCAATTCGACAGTCAAAGCCCTTTCCAATCATGACATCATGTTCCTCGTCATAGGAGAAATGTACGTCAGAAATAATAGGCTCACCAATGCGGATACCAAAGTTTTCAACAGCATCTTCCTTGCTTGTTGCACCGATATCAATTACAAGAGACTGAATCGATGTGGAACCAGCATTCTGACGCTCAGCAGGTGTCATGAAATGAGGTGGTTTAGCTGCAATTACACCAGGAATAAATTTGCCATATTTGTTGCGTACAAGAACCTTTGATGCCGGGAGAGAATTATCGCTCCAGCCACCGAGGGAGACAAAACGAAGTGTTCCATTTGGCTTAATTGAATGAACCATCAGTCCAACTTCATCACTGTGGGCATCAAGCATAAAAACAGGCTTATTACCTGTATTATTCTTGGAACGCAGATAGAGATTGCGCAGGCAATCCTCCTCAACATCGGCAAATTCTGCACCATATTTTTTTGCGACAGCAACAGCTTCATCCTCAAATCCGGACGGTGCCTTTGCATCAGACAGTTCCTGAATCATAGTAACTGCATTTTGATCTGGTTTGATTTTCATATCAATTGTCCTTTCTCTTATTAGAATATTGTATTCCTCTATATTCGAGTATCATATCATTTCTGAGGAAAAAAAACAAGATAACAAAATTGTTCAATGTACTATGAAAATAGTAATAAGTTACAGTGCCTGCTCTCAATGCAAGAAAAATTTCGCTTGACTTTTTGAAAAGCAAGAAATATAATTACGGCAAACGAGTAGCGAGTAATCGTAAATCCAGTTTACATGCTGCTCGTTTTTATTTTGCTAAAAAAAGATGTTATGAAAGAGTGTGTAGCTTGTCAGCGTAAGTCCAACTTATAAGACAGGACGCGCACTTTTTTTATGCAGAAAAGAGAGGAGCTAAAACAAAATGGCAGAAAGCAACAAAATGAAGGATATGCCGGTGAATAAGCTGATGATTCAGATGGGAATTCCAATGATCTTATCCATGGCATTACAGGCAGTCTACAATATTGTAGACAGTGCTTTTGTAGGAAACATGAAAGTTGGCAGTGAAGCAGCATTAAATGCTCTGACACTTGTATTTCCAGTTCAGATGCTTATGGTTGCGGTTGGAATTGGAACAGGTGTAGGAACGAATGCACTTCTTGCGAGGACACTTGGACAGGGAAACAGGAAAAAAGCAGCAAGAGTAGCAGGAAACAGTTTATTTCTTGGTGTAATTATTTATGTGGTTTGTTTATTATTTGGTATATTTGGGGTAAAAGCATATATTTCGTCTCAGACAGTAGACGCAGAAGTACTTGAGATGGGAACTAGTTATCTTAGAATATGTTGTGTGATTTCTTTTGGAATAATCTTCTTTTCTTTATTTGAAAAATTACTTCAGGCGACAGGTCGGTCACTCTATTCAACAATAGGTCAGGTAGTTGGCGCCGTTGTGAATATCATCCTTGATCCCATTATGATTTATGGTATCGGACCTTGTCCAGAAATGGGAGTTAGAGGAGCTGCCTACGCAACTGTAATTGGTCAGGTGGCATCAGCAGTATTGCTTCTCATCTTTCATATGAAACTGAATAAAGAATTTGAGCATGGTGCGAAATACATGAAACCAGATGTTAGTGTTATAAAAGAAATCTATGCAATTGGACTTCCAGCAATTATTGCTCAGGCATTGATGTCCATTATGGTTTATGTAATGAATTTGATTTTGAAATTTAATCAATCAGCACAGACAGCATATGGATTGTTCTATAAAGTGCAACAGTTCGTTTTATTCCTTGCTTTTGGTCTTAGAGATGCGATTACCCCAATCATTGCATTTGCTTATGGAATGCGAAGCAAAAAGAGAATAGAGGATGGAATCAAATATGGTATTATCTATACTGTTATATTAATGATTATTGGAATTGTAATTACAGAGATCTTTCCGGGAGCGTTTGCAGCGCTGTTTAATGCAGGGCAGTCAAGAGTATATTTTATCGGTGCAATGAGAGTAATTTCTATTAGCTTTTTGTTTGCTGGAATTAATGTTGCCTATCAGGGAATTTATCAGGCAATGGACGGTGGCGTTGAATCACTTGTTATTTCTCTTTTGAGACAGCTTGTTCTCATCTTGCCATTGGCTGGAATTTTTTCTGTGTTTGTCAGAAATGGACAGATAGGAGTTTCACTGATCTGGTGGGCATTTCCGATTACAGAAGTGATCTCGTGTCTGGTGGGATATGTATTTTTGAAAAGAATTAAAAAAAATAAGGTTGATGCTTTAAGTTAAGGAGGAATTGGAATGGCAAAAAGAATCATTACTATTAGCAGAGAATTTGGAAGTGGTGGACGTTTTATTGGGGAAGAAGTCGCAAAAGAACTCGGAATTGCTTATTATGATAAGAATATAATAAGTCAGATTGCAGAAAAGTCTGGTTTATCACCAGAATACATTCAGGAAAATGCAGAATTATCTCCGAAAAGGGGATTGTTTGCATATGCTTTTGCCGGACGTGATATAACAGGAAAATCTGTGGAGGATCTAGTACATGAGGCTCAGAGAAAGGTCATATTAGATTTGGCAGAAAAAGAGCCTTGTGTGATTATTGGAAGAAATGCAGATTATATTTTAAAAGACAGAGACGATGTGCTGAATGTATTTATTCATGGAGATATGCCTGAAAAAATAAAGCGTATCACTCGTTTATATAAAGTAAATGAGCAGGAGGCTGTTAAAATGATGGTAGATACCGATAAAAGACGAGGAACAAATTATAGTTTCTATACTGATCAGAAATGGGGAAAAGCCAGTAACTATACGTTATGTTTGAACAGCTCTCAACTGGGATATGATAGGTGTGAAAAGATAATTATTGAATGCAGTAAATGAGCTACCGTATGTCCCCAGTGGCTCCAATCCAATTCTTCACAAAATCTTCACAAAATAATTAGCACTCACCTCTTGACAGTGCTAATAATAAGTGATATAGTACACATAGAACAAAGGAAGAGGAACAACAAGGAAGCCTCTTAAAAACCTTAGTTCTGCAGCGAAAGCTGCTAAAATAAATACCACATCGGCAGTGTCCGGAGTGTCAAAATAGATTGCAGCTGGCGCTGCAGATGTTAAAGTATAAAATCCAGTTTGGAGCACTGAAAGGAGATTTTGATTATGTTAGTACCGAGCATTTTTACAAATAGTTTATTTGATGATTTCTTTGATTTTCCATATGTTGATGACAAGAAGGCAGAGAGAAAGCTGTATGGTCACAACGCAGCAAACCTGATGAAGACTGATATTCAGGAATATGATGACGGCTATCAGTTAGAGATTGATCTTCCAGGCTTCAAGAAAGATGAAGTACATGCAGAGTTAAAGGATGGTTATCTGGTAGTCAGTGCTGAGAAAGGTCTTGACGAGGACGAGCAGGATAAGAAGACTGGCAAGTATTTAAGAAGAGAGCGTTATGCAGGATCATGCCAGAGAAGCTTCTATGTTGGCAAGGATATCACCGAAGAGGATATCAAGGCACAGTTCCAGCATGGTATGCTGACACTGTTTGTTCC
>OGCO01006649.1_pt1 | contig 10055 bp, 9 predicted proteins | sample 1570171 | NCBI WGS metagenome assembly OGCO01 (sample SAMEA4370583, study PRJEB24528) | human gut metagenome | reverse complement strand
ATCGACTCTAATTTCTGGTAAGCCATTTGACAAAGAATCGGCTAATTCAAACATTAATTTAAAATTCACTGGTTTTTGGGGTCTGATAACAGAATGATCATATCCCCAAGTAAAATCTAATTCCTTAAAGTTCCTATCATAATAATCTGCTTTTGTATGAATTCCCCTATCTTGATTAATCATCATAAACTTTGCACTACCATTGAATGCATATATTTTATAATCATTAATCGGATTTACTGAATCACCCACATATTTTTCAGCTAATATTCTAGGCTTAACATTTTTATATGGCCACTCTCTTCCAGTCAAGTAATAGTCCTGCGCCAGACCTTTTCTCAGTTCTTCTTCCACGCTCTGAATATCTAACTTCGACTTATCCTTACATATACACATGCCAAGACCAGAATTATGATTACACTTTAACACAAACTGGTTCGGCAATGCATCAAAATCGATTTCATCCGGATCATCCCATACACCGAGAAGTGGAATCAGGTATTCCTCTCCCAACTGCTCTGCGATATAATTTCGAACCTTGTATTTATCTACCATCATCGTATATTCAGGTTTTCTATTATATAACTTCATCCATTGCAATTTTTCATTAAATGTTTTTGGATTATTCAAATCAAGTTTTCTTCCAAATCGTGCACGAAATGCAGCTTTTAAAAAAAGTTGATCTGGAACCCAATTAAGCATTTTCCTGTAATTTAACGCTTCAAATATTCGTGAATACATTTACTTTTCCCTTCCTCTCATCTACGTCATTTTTTTGTTAAACTCTACAGCCTTTGTCATAAATAAAATAAGGAGCATCTGCTCTATCGAGCTGTATGATACAACTCCAAATTGCATAAGAAACATTAAAAGAAAACAAATTCCAGTAATGTTAAGAATCTTATCTGTTTGATGTTTATATATTCAAACAACAGCTTAATATAATAAGAATAATAAATAAGAAATCCTATCGCACCCACACCCACTAATATTTCTATGAAGTTATTATGCGAATAAGTCAAATGACCTGTTGCATGCAAATTTATTATTCTAAAATTATCTAATCCATATCCTAACACTGCTGATTTTTTCCATGCTTTCATTCCAACATATATATATTTTGCTCTTAATAAGGCACTACTATCTGCTTTCCCCTTTTTTCCAAACAATGCTAATGCACCTTCAATTCTCCATCCAATAGCATTATATAAAGCATCAACATTCATAAGCAGCATATACGAAATATATATGCCCACCATTATAACAAGCAAATTCCTAATTTTTTTTGTCGGATGTTTCAAATAGTAAAATAAGCTGATTCCCAATGCCACCATTAAAATAGCTTTTCTCGAAGCTGTATAATATACTAATACACCTGCGGGCACTATAGATATCAATAAAAATAATCGCTGTATCCTTTTAGCATTATTGTCTATAAAATATAACATCATAATTATAAATAATGCACATTTCATTCCAACATCATTTCCATTCCACAATCCAGTAGTAGCTTCTCCATGCTGTGCAAGCTGAAAACTTTTGAGATCTACTTTAAGTAATACATAAATGATCATAATGAATAGTGACACAAGGAATAATTTCATATATATTTCGATATCCTTTTGCGATTCCATCTCATCATCAACTAAAAATAGGATCATAAATAAAACGATTAACGTTTTAATACTATCAACCGAAGTCGAACGATTAAGTGCATAAACAATTGATATACAACTGATGCCCAAAAACGATATTCCCCATATTTTAAATAAATTAATCTTACAGTGAATTTTAAATTTGTTAGCAATACATGTTACCATTAATAATGCGAAGAAACTGCCCCACCATAATAACGAGTTGGAACTCCATTCTGGATTTAATGCTACTGAAAAGAAAAATACAATAGCAAGATAGCTCATCTCTTTAATTGATATTTTCAATCTACTTCTCACCTCTTCTAGTCTTTTCTATTAGCTCAATCCATTCCTTTGCGACTATACCTGCCTCAATCTCTCGTCGTAATCCAAAAGCTGCTTCTCCATACTGCATCGCTATATCTTTTTTCTCCAAATATAAATCAATTGCTTCTGCTAATTCTTTTTTATTTCCACATGGCACAACTATTCCCTTGTCCTCGCCCAACAATTCTCTTGCTCCTCCCGGAGAACAATCCGTTGAGATACATGGCATTCCTATACACATAGCTTCAATCAAGGAATTCGGCAAGCCTTCAAAATCTGATGACAATACAAAGCAAAAGGATTCTTTTATCCATTCCAAAACATCTTGCTTTGCTCCCATCAAATAAATCTTATCTTGCAATCCAAGTTCATCAATTCTATTTTGCAATTTGTCTTTTAAAGATCCTTCGCCAAATATTTTGAGAACTGCATCACCATGTTTTTTGCTAACCTCACTAAATGCATCTATTAACAATTCTTGATTTTTTTGCGGTTCCAATCTTGCAACTGTTACAATCTCTGAATAATTTATTTTCTCTTTCGTTCGAATAGGAATCTTATCTAAATTTACTGGATTCAAAATAATGCTAGACTTTTTTTGCACCTTTTTGGAGTAACAGCTTCGTGCCCCATTCGTTTGAAAAACAATATGTTTTGCTCCAATTTCAACTATTTTGCGGCATAGTTTTTCAACTTTCCCTTGATTAGTTTTATTCGGATCATTTCTTTCTGAATATATTACCGGAATGCCGGTTCCCATCAAAGCCACAATTGTATATGCGCACACATCATTCATAAAAGAAATGACACTATCTGCTTTTTCTTTATTGACAAACTTTCTAATAGATGAAATAAGCTTAAAATGTGATACACCCTTTTCATTATAATCTGCAAAATATTCCACGTTTATTTTTTCATTTAGTTTGTAAACAGGTGCTCTATTTGTTGCTGTAATAAACATCGACACATCATGTCCCATATCACACCAAATATTTGCTAATATTGAAATTACTCTTTCGGCTCCTCCGAAAGTCATTCCCGGAGTAACAAATACTATTTTCATTTCTTTCTACCTCTACATGCCTTCACATATATTTCATAATAATCTCTTGCCATTTTATCTGCTGAAAACTTTTCGGAACCTATAATTGCATTTTCACCGTATCGTTTTCTGTCTTCTTCAGACTCAATCAATCTTTCAAGACCATTAACAACTCCATCGACTGTAGGTTCACACAATAATCCCGATTTTTCATTTTCAATCATATCCGGAATACCTCCGACATTCGAAGCTAGTATCGGCATACCTGTTCCCATCGCTTCAATAAGCGTCATCGGCATACCTTCATATATTGAAGGCAATACAAATATATCACATTGCTCCATTATGGAGTAAATATCATCTGTAAGACCACAAAAATTTATATTGTTTTCCATATGAAGTTTTTTTACTAAATCTTTGGTGGATTCTTCCAATTCTCCTTGTCCGTAAAGATCGAGTTGAACTTCATGACCACTCTCAACTAAATTAGCGATTGATTTTACCAACACTTCATGATTCTTTGCGATTGCAAATCTTCCAACATGAAGTATCTTTTTATTTCCTGCATAATCTGTCTTTTTATGGCATTTCTCCATCGGAACACCATTGAACACTACTGGTGTAAATACCGATTCCATGTTATATTCCATCATCACAGACTTTTGAATTTCCTCAGATAACGAAACTGGAATTACATTACAATGTTTGAATAAAAATCTATTGAATAATCTATTTAATCTTCCTGCTTCTTTTACTGCTATATTATGAATAGTATATATTTTTCCAGGTATTCCACATAAAGATGCCGCTATATGTGCATATTTCCCAGCATAAAGATGAGAATGCACAACGTCTGGCTTATACTCTTTAAAAATCTTAATCAATTTATAAATTGTCGAAACATCAATACCATTCTTTTTATTTAAGTAAACAATCTTTATTCCATTACTTTCCATTCTTTCTGTTATAGCAGAATGATAATCATACAAACTAACAACTGTTACATCATGTCCTAATTTTTCCAAGCCATTAGTTAAGTTTTCACACATCGTTTCCGCACCAGCTAGGTCGAGCAATGGTATTACTTGTATTATTTTCATTTTCTATATCCTCATTGTTATATAACTTTCTGTTGCATTATCTTTTCTGATTATTTTTCCTGGATTTCCAAGGACAATCGAATGATCTGGAACATCAAAATTCACATATGCATTAGGTGCAATCAAAACATCATTTCCTATATGTATATTTCCAACCACTGTGCTATTTGTTCCAATCCATACATCATCTCCCAATATAGGAGCTCCCTCTCTTACGCCTCTATTTTCTTTTCCTAATGTGCAGCCTTTGTTTAAATTACAGTTTTTTCCAATTATAGTACTCGGATTCACATTTATATTATGCGCGTGTCCAATATATAATCCTGGACCGATATTATCACTTAATATTTCTAATCCGTACTTTCTAGCAGCTCTAAGCGCAAACAGTGTACGCGCTTTCGTCTTTTTTCTTCGAATTAAATATAAATATCTTATATCATAACGAAGTAACATTAATAAACAACCTTTTACTCCGTTCCATTTTTCTCCCGTCATTCTATAATAATCATCTTTAAATTTTTTATTCATTTTCAAACCACCGGCAATTTTAAATTCTCATTTCTCTTTTAATTTGATTCATTACATATTCTTCACTATATTCAACTGCTTTTTCCAAACAATTATTTTTCATAGCTATAATTTTTTCTGGATGCGTGATTGCATATTCCATCGTATCAACCAATAACTCTGGTTCTTCAAATTCATAATAATAGCCATTTTTTCCCATAGTAATCATTTCCTTGCAATATTGCCATTGTCGCGCTATCACTGGTACGCCTGCTGAAAATGCATCTATTATAGTTCCTGGAATGCCTTCGTGTTTCCAGTGTGTTGGAAACAATAACGCAAAATAGCATTTCAATGCTCCCACACTCTTATTAGAATCAATCACTCCACAATACTTACAACTATCATTTGTTGAATCTATAAGTGAAAACAATTCATTTTTATATTCTGGCTCAATAGGTCCATAGATATCTAATACGGCAATTTGTTTTTCATATTTTTCGTTGATTATCTTTACCGCATTGATAGCATCCGTAACACCTTTTTCTTTCATTACTCTGCTGAAAATACAAAATCTATATGGTGGAAAATACTCATCAACAACCTCTTCTTCACGTAAAATATCTAATTTTTTGAAATTAGGTACATATAGAGCATTATGCACACCTAATGCTTGTAACTTTTCTGTCAATTCATGGCTTTCCATCCAGTTCCCTTTGAAAGACGAAACATATCTTTTCCAAGATGGACGTGCCTCCACTTCTCTGGCTAACCTTCCTCCGATTGAATAATGATAAACCTCTTTACCCAGTTTAGAAAGAAGAAATAACACCGGAAACAATATTCGTCGCCCATTTATTGATAAAAGCACTATATACTTCTTATCTTTAAACAAAGATTTTAAAAAAACAAATAAAAACTTCACTGGATTTTTCTTTATATAATAAGTATCTATTTTATCTATTGTTGATATTCCACTGTTAAGCAAACCATTATAAATATTAATTGTTTTTACAGTCTGTCCGTCATTGTATTTCTCTTTACCGCCAAAATGACCTATTATTCCAATATTCATTCCGTACCACCTTTTAAAATTTTTCACCCATCTCAACATCAAATTTTTTGGAGAAATTTGGGAAAACACAACATGCTGGAGAAAATGTCATTTCTCCAAATAATATTTTCCCATTTGCTTCATATAAGTCAACACGAACGAATTCAAATCCTTGAGATAATTCCTTAGCAATCTGTTTCATTTTACTGAATGTTTCTGGCTTTTGAATTCTTCCCGTACCTGCTATTTCTTTTCCCATGCTAACAATTTCTGGTATATGATTCCACTCCATGTCAAACAGATCCAAGGTAACTGCCATTGCAGCATCTCCATTTGCTTTACGTTCACTACAAGTAAGCACAAATTCTGGGTTTCCATTTATACAATGAAATTTATAGTCAATCAAATCATCTATCCCTTCAATCAGCTTTTCCGCATAAATTCTATGTGGTATTGACTTATAATGAGGCTCAATTGAATATGTTCCATATGTTACATTTAACCATTTAGATATTTCTCGCTTGCAATCCTCAAAATCAATACTTTTTATATTCTTCAATATATAATTCATTTTACACCCATGTGTTGCTTTAAGAATACACGGATATGATAAAGTCTCAAAATCAATTTGTTCAGCACTGTTCCAAGGTCCCCCTACTGCAGGGATTAAGATGTCCTCCATACCTTTAGATTTTAAATATTCTCTTACTGCATATTTGTCCGTGCACTTTGCAGCCATTGGCGATTGTTCATGTAATTCAATATATGTGACTTTTTCTGATAAAGTTTTTGGATTTTTCAAATTGATAGATTTATGAAAACGAAGTTTTGTATCAAATTTTTTAGCCATATCTATCCCCATCAAATGTTCAATTAAACTTAACCAAATTGCATATATTCTTTTTATAATCCACATCTTTTCAATCACTCCACACTAAATGCTTTTCTCATAGTTTCTCTTCTTCAACACACCATAAAACATATTCCAGCACGTATACCATGCAGCTACTACTGCTGGTTTTTCGTCACACATATGGAATAAATCATAATGGCTTTTGAATTTTCTTCTAAATTTATCATGACTTATGCTGACTTTACGAACTCTATACTTTGCCAGATTTTCTTTAAGCAAGTATGCACAAGTTCCTGGCTTTTTGTAAAGCTGCAACCGAATTGCATAATCGTTGTTCTTTTTAATATCTTTTATCTGAATAAGACCAAATTCTTTTGCGCTATACATCATGGTAAGCTGTCCGATATAGTCATAATTATACATCTTGTGCTTATTAACTTTATCAGGTCCGGACACATATATATTTAATGGATTAGACTCTTCATCAATCTTTTCATATTCTGTGAATGAAAGCGTATATCCATTTTTCTTCATAAAAGCAATCTGGTGTTCCAGTTTCTCTGGTGTCCAAAGATCGTCCGAATCAAGAAATGCAATCCATTCTCCCTTTGCCTCTCTCATTGCTTTATTACGTGTCAATGCTGCACCAGAATTCTTTTCATTGTGAAAATATTTAATTCTTTCATCTTCATAAGATGCAACTATTTCATCAGTATTGTCCGAAGAGCAGTCATCTACGATAAGAAGCTCCCAATTTGTATATGTTTGATCGATCACAGATTGAATTGTCTCTGCGATAAATCTTTCTGTATTCCATGACGGCATAATAATTGATACTAACCCATCAACTACTTTTTTGTTTTCCATACCCTTTACTCATAATCCTTTCCAAGCACTGCAAACACAGTCCTGATCATTGTAACAATTTCTCCAAAAAATGAAAATCTTTTAATACTCTCAAGATTATATTTCATTTTTCCTGGAAGAACTTCTTCTATATAAATCTTATCTACATCTTCTGCACCATCTAACAATTCAGCTTCATCTTTATAACGAATGCTTGCTTCACTTGTAATGCCTGCTGGAAGCAACAATGTTGCCATATATTCCGGCTTATACTTTTCGACATACTTCACAGCTTCTGGTCGTGTGCCTACAAAACTCATATTGCCAGCGATAAGATCAAACACCTGTGGCAACTCATCCAATCGGCAGCCTCTAAGTTTTACACCTACTTTTGTTACACGATTATCGTTTCCAACAGTTACAGCTGTTCCAATCTTATCGGCATTGCTTACCATTGTCCTGAATTTATGGATTTTAAAATGTTTACCGCATGTTGTAACTCTTTCCTGTCTATAAAACACTGGCCCTTCTGAGTCCAACTTAATCAAAACAGCTATGATTGCCATTGGAATTGCTAATATAATTAATAGAATTACTCCACCGACTAAATCCATTGCTCGTTTTAAAAACATACTGATTTTTTTCTTCTGTAGTGAATCATAATATACTCTAACTGCATCATTCTTCATAAAGTCAGGCAGATCTTCCCATTTTTTGAGCATTAATAATTCTCCTTCTATTAAATATATTCCTCTACCACTTCTCTAAAGTTCCCAATCACATACTCCACATCTTCATCGCTCAGCTTTGTATGCAGTGGTAATGTGATCAAATTCTCATAATATGCATATGCATTCGGGAAGTCCTTAATATTCCATCCCATTGCTTTATATGCGCTCATCATCGGAAGTGGTTTATAGTGAACATTTGTATTTACACCGCGTTCTGCAAGCTTAATGATAATTTCTCTTCTTGTTTCATCACTGATTCCCGGAATACGTGTCAAGTACAAATGATGTGAAGAGTTAAAGTTTTCTCCACTGTGAACTAAGTGTTTCACTCCAAGTTCATCACACATCGCATCATATCTTGCAACAATTTCTTTTCTTCGCTCAAGCATTCCTGGATAGCGGTCTAACTGGCGAAGTCCGATGGCTGCCATGATATCTGTCATATTGCATTTGTACCATGGTCCGATTACATCGTACTCCCACGCGCCAAGCTGTGTTTTTGCAAGCGCGTCTTTACTCTGTCCATGTAAGCTGTATAACTGGAACTGTTTGTAGATTTCTTCATTATCAATTCCTTCGATATCTTTCCATGTGCTTGCTCCACCTTCTGCAGTTGTAAAGTTTTTTACTGCATGGAAGGAAAAGCTTGTAAAGTCAGCCCATTCACCAGCCATCTTTCCTTCTTTACTTGCTCCCAATGCATGTGCGCAGTCAGCAAATACAAGTACTCGCCCGATTGCCTGCTGGATTCTTGCTCCGAGACTGTCTCCTTCTTTTGCTTTGAATAAGTGTTTTTTGCTCTCGATTGCTGCATACAGTTTTTCATAGTCGCATATAATGCCGCCAAGATCAACTGCTACAACTGCTTTTGTCTTTTCTGTGATAGCTTCTGCTACTTTTTCATAATCCATTTCGCAATTATCTTTCTGGCTGTCTACGAATACAACCTTTGCTCCGCAGTGAATAACCGCAGAGGCTGAGGCTGTGTAAGTATATGCCGGCACTACGACTTCATCCTCAGGGCCAATGCCACAGATTCTAAGATTCAGCTCTTCTGCCGCTGTTGCCGAATTTAAGCAGACGGTTTTGGAAGTATGACAATACTCTGCCAGTCTTCGCTCTAATTCTTTCGTTCTTGGTCCGGTTGTGATCCATCCGGAACGAAGTGCTTCTGCTACTTCTGCGATTTCTAATTCACTTATGTCCGGAGGACTAAACGGAATTACTCTATTCTGTAATTGTTTTTCTGTTTCTACGTTAGACATTGTTCTTCACTCTCCATTCTCTTCTCACACATCCGCGTACGCAAACGTAGCGCTGCCGTATTCTACGACAACGCGACCTCTTATTCTACGCACGAATGCGTCCATCATTCTTTTTTTCTATCTTTCCCGCTGTCTTTGCTTCTGCTGTCTCATCCGTCTTCTTGGCATTCTTATCTCCTTCCGGATGATAAGTCGATACCATATCTGCTACCAGCTCGCGGATATTCTTCTTATTCTTATAAGCCTTCTCCATCAGATTGTCAAGTTTACTTAAGAAGATATCGATATCGAATGGAATTGGCATTCCGATATGGATCAGTTCATTTGCTGTTTTCTTAAGTCCTTCTTCTGCCATCAGTTTCTCTTCGAAGAGTTTCTCTCCCGGGCGAAGTCCTGTATATTCAATCTTGATGTCACCATCCGGTGTATGTCCGGACAGGCGGATTAAGTTTCTCGCAAGTGTATCCTTTGCATAGGTGCCGGCCTGCATAACAAGACTGACCGCTTCCGGAATCGTCATGAAGTAGCGGATGATTTCCGGATGTGTTACCGTTACCGGACCACCTGCTTCAATCTGCTTCTTGAAAAGCGGAATTACAGAACCATTACTTCCCAATACGTTACCGAAACGTACGGCTACAAATTCTGTTTTTGCATTTTTCAGATTCTCCATTACTTCCATGCTCTGAACTTTGC
>OGCO01006646.1_pt1 | contig 10057 bp, 12 predicted proteins | sample 1570171 | NCBI WGS metagenome assembly OGCO01 (sample SAMEA4370583, study PRJEB24528) | human gut metagenome | reverse complement strand
TTACGAGGTCTGCGAAGCAGGAAGCCCATTGGCTTTAGACAATGGGTAGTTCACTAAGTGAAAATCAGACAGAGGGGAAGTATTATGGAAGAACAGTTAAACATGATGCGCCGTGGCAGACAGTTCAAACAGCTAATGAACAAGAAGATGGACGGCATCATTCGGGAATATGATGTGAAGCGGGTGGAAATCGAGATTCTGCGTTTTCTGGCTATGTCCGGTGAGCGGAATACGGCAGCAGATATTCATCGTTATCTTGATTTGAATAAAGGGCAGATTTCAAAGACCCTGGAACATCTGTGTACCATGCATTATCTGGAGAGCATGCCAGATAAGAAGGACAGGCGTTATATGCATTATATATTGTCAGAGGAGGCAAAAGAGCTGGTGAGGCGCATCAATGCTATATGGGATGATATGCATCAGCAGATCATGTCCGGTATTCAGGCAGAGGATAGAGCGATTTTCAATAAAGTATTAAAGCATGCAATGGCGAATATGGAGAGAATGATTGATGAGGCATCTGTATAATCCGGAAAAGAAAAAATCTAAAAAAAATATAAAAAGCCTTGACATATTCTTTATTCGTACTATAATGGTTTAAAAATAAACAGTTTAATATCAAACAGTTTATGGTGATAAAATACTTCAGTAGCACTGAAGTATTTTTATTCATTTAAATCTGGCACTCTGGTTAGATGAGTGCTGATAATGAATACGTTTTAATAGAAATATGCAATGACATCAAAGGAGAAGTGCAGTAATGATCAAATTATTAAAGAAATTGACAAAGAAAGATATGGCACTGGCTGGACTTGCCTTTCTTTTGATTCTGGCACAGGTTTATCTGAACCTGACCATGCCGGATTATATGTCCGACATGACAGTGCTTGTTCAGACAGAGGGAAGTGCCATGGCAGATATACTTGCAGCGGGAGGCAAGATGCTGCTCTGTGCGGTGGGCTCACTTTTGACGGCAGCCTGTATTGCTGTCTGCGCGGCAAAGATTTCAGCAAATTTTTCTGCCAACCTGCGAGGACAGGTATTTAACAGAGTGCAGTCATTTTCAATGGAAGAGATCGGACGTTTTTCAACATCCAGTCTGATCACACGTTCAACCAATGATATTACCCAGGTTCAGATGGTATTGGTGCTGGGATTGGAAGTTTTTCTGAAGGCACCGGTGACAGCTGTGTGGGCCATCTGTAAGATTGCCGGAAAGAGCTGGCAGTGGACGGCGACAACAGGCATCGCAGTTATTATACTGCTGTGTATTGTCGGAACCTGTGTTATGGTGGCAATGCCGAAGTTCAGAAAGCTGCAGATTCTGACAGATAACATCAACCGGGTGACGCGTGAGAATCTGACAGGGCTTCGTGTTGTCCGTGCCTATAATGCGGAGGATTATCAGGAGACCAAGTTTGAAAAGGCCAATGATGAACTGAAGCGTACACAGCTTTTTGCCAACAGAACCATGACGATTCTGATGCCGGGTATCATGCTTGTCATGAATGGTCTGACACTGGCGGTTTACTGGGTAGGTGCTTATCTGATCAATGATGCGGGTATGCAGGATAAGCTGACATTATTCTCGGATATGATTGTCTTTTCACAGTATGCGATGCAGGTTGTGATGGCTTTCATGATGCTGGTTATGATCTTTGTGCTGGTACCCCGTGCATCCGTTGCTGCAAAGCGTATCAATGAGGTACTGGATACAGAACCGGCCATTGAGGATGGTGCGAAGACAGAAGCCAAGGCGGGTATGACCGGTGAAGTAGAGTTTCGTCATGTCAGCTTCAAATATCCGGATGCAGAGAAGAATGTGCTGGAAGACATTACATTTACAGCTCATAAGGGAGATACGGTGGCTTTCATCGGTTCTACCGGCTGTGGTAAGAGTACGGTTATCAACCTGATTCCGAGATTTTATGATGCAACGGAAGGTGAAGTGCTGGTTGACGGCATGAATGTGAAAGAATATACCCAGGAAGCATTGAGAAACAGAATCGGTTATGTATCCCAGAAGGCGATTCTCTTCTCCGGCACGGTTGCAGGCAATGTGGCTTATGGTGAAAACGGCGGCAAGCCTGCGGACAGAGAAGACATTATCGATGCTGTCCATACAGCTCAGGCGGATGAATTTGTAGAGAAACTGCCGGATACCTATGATGGTTTTGTAGCCCAGGGCGGTTCGAATCTCTCCGGCGGTCAGAAACAGCGTCTTTCTATTGCCAGAGCTATTTGCCGTCATCCGGAGATTATGATCTTCGATGATTCCTTCTCGGCACTGGATTATAAGACCGACCGAATTTTAAGAAAGGCACTGGATGAAAAGTGCGGTGATACAACCCGATTGATCGTTGCACAGAGAATCGGCACTATCCGCGATGCAGACAAGATCATTGTTCTGGATGAAGGCAGGATCGCAGGAATGGGTACCCATGATGAACTGATGAAGAATTGTGAAGTTTATCGTCAGATTGCTTTCTCTCAGCTTTCAAAGGAGGAACTGGCATAATGGAAAATAGAAATAACAGAGGTGGGATGCGGGGCCCTGGCATGGGCAGACGTCCTGCAGAGAAATCAAAAGATTTTAAAGGAACATGGAGGAAGATCATCCGTTATTGTAAACGTTATCTGGCAGTGATCATTGTTGCTCTGATTTGTGCCGTGGCCGGTACGATTCTGACAATCCTCGGTCCGGATAAATTGTCAGATCTGACAAAGGTGATTACAGAGGGCATAGCGACAGGTATTGATATGGAACGTGTCAAGTCCATCGGTCTGACATTGGTGGCTTTTTATGTGGGCAGTGCGATTTTGTCTTTTGGACAGCAGTTCATTATGGCCACGGTCACACAAAATGTGACAAAGCAGCTGCGAAGCGATATTTCGGGCAAGATCAATCGTCTGCCGATGGCCTATTACAATAAGACATCTACAGGTGATGTGCTTTCAAGAGTCACCAATGATGTGGATATGATTTCTCAGTCTATGAACCAGAGTATCGGCAACCTGGTGTCAGCGGTAGCCTTGTTCTTTGGGTCTTTAATCATGATGTTTAAGACCAATGTGATCATGACGCTGACAGCAGTGATCGCAACTATGATCGGTTTCGGACTGATGTCACTGATCACAAGTCATTCACAGAAATATTTCTCAAGGCAGCAGGCCAATCTCGGTGCATTAAATGGTCATATTGAAGAGATTTATTCCGGACATACAGTTGTCAAAGCCTATAACGGTGAAAAAAATGCCAAAAAAGTTTTTGATGAACTGAATAATAACCTGAGAGACAGCGCTTTTAAGGCACAGAGCCTTTCCGGTCTGATGCAGCCTTTGATGGCCTTTATCGGCAATTTTGGTTATGTGGCTGTCTGCGTGATGGGTGCTGTGCTGACAATGAAAGGCTATATCGGATTTGAAGTCATTGTTGCATTTATGATGTATATCCGCTTGTTTACCCAGCCCCTTGCGCAGATCGCACAGGCAACTCAGTCCCTACAGTCTGCGGCAGCAGCCGGTGAGCGTGTATTTGCTTTCCTTGGGGCAGAGGAAATGTCCGATGAAAGTGATAAAACAGAGAAGCTTGGCAAAGCAGAAGGTTATGTGGATTTTGAGCATGTCAAATTCGGCTATGAAGACACAGACAAGATCATTATTCATGATTTTTCAGCCAAGGCAAAACCGGGACAGAAGATCGCGATTGTCGGTCCGACAGGTGCCGGCAAGACGACACTGGTGAATCTGCTGATGCGTTTCCATGAGATCCAGAGCGGCGATATCAAGATCGACGGTATTTCCACCCGGGATATGAAGCGTGAAGAAGTACGTTCCCAGTTCTGTATGGTGCTTCAGGATACATGGCTTTTTGAGGGCACAGTCAGAGAAAACCTGGTGTACAATACAGAGAATGTTTCAGAAGAGAAGATAGAGGCAGCATGTAAAGCCGTAGGCCTGGATCACTTTATCCGGACACTGCCGCATGGTTATGATACGATCCTTAATGATCAGGTCAGTCTGTCACAGGGCCAGAAACAGCAGCTGACCATCGCCAGAGCCATGATTGCGGATAAACCAATGCTGATTCTTGATGAAGCCACAAGTTCCGTGGATACAAGAACTGAGCTTCAGATTCAGAAAGCCATGGATGCGTTGATGCAGAATCGTACATCTTTCGTGATTGCTCATCGTTTGTCCACGATTAAAAATGCCGACCTGATCCTTGTACTGAAGGACGGCGATATTATCGAAAGCGGCAATCATGAGGAACTGCTGGCAAAAGGCGGTTTCTATGCGGATCTGTACAACAGCCAGTTTGATCAGGCGTCATAAGGCAGCATAAGAAGGAAGGCGAGTCGGATGAAGTACCAGTATATAACAATAGAAAGAGAATTTGGCAGCGGCGGCACCAGAATTGGTGAGTTGCTGGCAAAAGAATGCAAAATGCCATGTTACGGCAGAGAAATTCTTGAGTGTGTTGCCAGGAAATATGATATTTCCGTGGAACAGATTGAACAGTATGAGGAGGGCGTGACCAACAGCTTTCTCTATACGGTGTTTGTAATGAGCAAAGCCCAGTCAGGGGATATGAACATGCTTTCGGATGAAGGCAAGGTTTATCTGGCAGAGCAGGCTGCTATTCAAAGTCTGGCACAGAATGGTTCTGCAGTATTTATGGGACACTGTGCCAGTGAAGCTTTAAAAGACCGCAAAGGTGTGGTGAAAGTATTCATTCATGCGGATGATGCTTTCAAGCAGAAGAGAATCCAGGAGGATTACCAGATTTCTCCAAATCGGATGGAGTTTCTCCGCAAGAAATATGACAAAAAGAGAGCCAACTATTACAGAGCCAATACCATGAAGCGATGGGATGATTACCGCAATTATGATATCGTGCTGAATTCCGGAAAATTGGGAATAGAGGGCTGTGTGAAAGTGCTGAAAGGCCTGCTGGTTTAATTGTTATACGGATGATTAATTGGACTATGGCTGGAAATTTCGAAAGAATGCTGAATTTACGGAACTGCCATGTCAATGTAATTAAACATCAATGTCCGTTATGCGTAAAAAGCAGAAAATGACTTGACAACCGGGTGAAGTTTCAGTATGATAAAGTCAGTTTATACGACTGACGGAAGTGGAATTGACCACAGGAAGTATGAATGGATTTGAATGCCGACCGTCTGGGCAGTGATGCTCAGTGGCCGGCTTTTTTTACGCGAGCAACAGGTTAAAGTCCGTGCTTGTAGGCGGAGTGGCATGAAGTCCTGGGGCAGTTGACGAGTTCAGTTGAATTTGGTTGACGCCGGAGCATTACAGAAATTCAATGAGAATTTGGAGGTACAGAGTATGAGAAAGTATGTGAGATTATTTGCCCTGGCTGTGCTGGCGGGTGCTGCCATCGGAATAGGCGGTATTGTGTTTTTATCTTTGGAAAATAAGATTGTGGGGGCGTTGATGTTTACGGCGGGGCTGTATTCTATCTGTGTGCATGGTCTGAACCTGTTTACAGGCAAAGTCGGCTATGCGGTGGAACAGCCAAAATCCTATATCATTGATCTGGTCATTATCTGGGTGGGTAATCTGGCCGGTGCATGGCTGGCGGCCATGGGGGTGCTTGGCAGTAGGATTAACGGCATTTCCGAAAAGGCTCAGAGTATGTGTCAGATCAAAGTGGATGACAGTCTCATCAGTCTGTTTATCCTTGGTATTTTCTGCGGTGCACTGATGTACATTGCAGTGGAAGGCTATAAACAGACAAAAAATCCATTGATTTTGTTCGTTTGTGTGGCAGGATTCATTCTTTGCGGATTCGAGCATTGCATTGCGGATATGTTCTATGTGTCAGTGGCGCAGATGTGGTCCACAAGAGCATTTCTGTGCGTGGTTGTGATCAGCCTTGGAAATGCAGTGGGCGGGATGCTGATTCCAGCGTGTAAGAAGATATAAGCCGCTATGTAATTTATGAGTGACTGATAAATTAGATAATTACTTTTAACAGAATCACCTTCAGACTATAATGGAGTCATAGTTTGAAGGTGATTTTTGGTTGTCATGGGCGTTTACCTGGCAGAACCGATTGCTGATACCATTGCCGTGTGCACAACGGCATCGATGTTTTATGTTTATTATCGGAAACTGAAAGGGAAGAATTGATTGAATAAAAGGTGTTAAAAGGGGTATAAATGTGTTATATTAGATATATTAAGTGAAACGAGGTGATATTTATGGATAAAAGGTTTTCAGAAGTATTTAAACCAGGAACTTACCCGGAGATGACATATGTGTCAAGAGAGTCAAAGGGAACAAAATATACATATGAAGAGCGATTACAGCAGAGTTTAGCTATAGATGGATATTTGACTTACATTGTGGGACCTTCCAAGATAGGAAAGACAGTATTGTGTGAAAAGGTCATAGGTGCGGCAAATATGGTTTGCATGTCCGGTAATGATTTCTCAAAGGAAAAAGATTTTTGGTCAGGAATTGGGAAAAAGGTAGGAATTTCCATGGAAGCGGCAGTCAGTGAAGAGAGTGCAGCTTTTTCTGAAACTGAGCAGAAATCCATAACTGTCACAAAAAATTATTTTGTCACCAAAGATAAAGTTATTGATTATTTCAAAAAGAATGACAAAGTACTGGTTTTGGATGATTTTCATTATGCACCGCCGGAAATACAGTATGATATAGCCTGCCAGCTGAAAGAGGTCATAAGAATGGGCTTTAAGGCGGTAGTTGTTTCACTTCCTTATCGCTCAGATGATGCCATTCGGTTAAATCCTGATCTTACGGGACGCATACTGGTTATAGAGATAGAACCATGGAAAACAGAGGAATTAGAGGAGATTGCAAAAAAAGGATTTGGAAAGCTTCAGATTCAGGTGAGGCAGTCTTTAATAGCTAGAATGGCAAAGGAAAGTATCCATTCACCACAATTGATGCAGTCTATATGCTTGAATATAGGGCTTCTTCCGGATAGCAGTGATACAATAACGGATGAAGTCATTGAAGAAAGCTGTTGTTTTACTTGCATGAATTTGCCTTATGGAGACGTTGTCAGAGTATTAAAGGCTGGACCATCGACAAGGGGACAGCAAAGACTTCAATATACACTTTCAGATGGCAGCAAGAGAGATATTTATGGACTGATTTTGAAAGTGTTGTCAGATAATCCGCCGCTGGTTGAGCTTAGTATCGAAGAGTTAATGGAAAGAATAAAAAATAGTGCACCGGAGAATATGATTACAACCAAGAAGGTCAGAGATTCTCTTAAAAATTGGCAAAAGTTGTTGGAAACCTTGGGAGGTCTTTATCAGGTTTTGGAATGGAAAGACGATACAATTCATGTGTTGGACAATATGTTTCTGTTTTATATTAGATGGAAAATGGAGTAAATGATATATGAAAATGAAAGAACTTGTTCAGGGAGGATGGAAGTTATTAGATATTACCAATGATGAAAAACTAAAGGCACAGTATGACAGTTGGTGCAGAAAAGTGAAAGGCTTTTTGAAACAAAATGGATTTTCTAAAGGAAAATTGAATGAAATTCAGATTAAAATGTGGTATACAGAAAATGAATTTTCTAAAGATGACACACGGAATAGTATTATAAAAGCGATAAAGGATACGGTAGTCTATCTGGACGAAATTAATACTATCTCAGAAGCGGTGATATATGAAGCAGTTGGAATTAGGCTGATTGAGCAGATATTAAATAATTTTTATCTGTATTATAGAAGTATGTTCCAGAACCCGCTGCATAAAAAAGCTACGATGTCTATGGATGAATTGAAAAATCTTCAGCGTAAGAAAAACATGAACGCTGAAGATTTTTGCTTTTGTTTTCTTTTGAATTTTCTTAGTTCTCGTTCACTGATGTTATTTGTATAGTCAACATCGGGATGTTTGAGAAAGTAAAGAGGGTGCTTTTGGTATCCTCGCAACCTTTTTTGAAGATTAAATCTATCCATGTAATTTTTGGTTTGGGTGGGGGATTATTTTCGTATTCATTAGCAGCAAGTTCAAGAATTGAAATATATTTATCGGTCAGTTTGTTTACCTGTTCGTCAGGAATGCCGGTTTTATTTTTCTTGGTAACATGAATCATCTTTTGAAGAAGGTTATGCATTTGTTTATGCCACTTAAGAGATGGCTCGTTTTCAATTGCTCCAACAAGATATCTTAATATATTGGCTTATGTGATAAGATACTTCGGGATCAGGGTATTTCTCTTAGAAAAATCAAACACTGTGTCATGGACTTGGGTATGAAATTTCACGCGACATCTCTGGAAGCAATGTTAGTGGAAGTGGTTGAGGAGAAAACAATACAGGAAGAGAAAAGAATTTTAAATGTATTACGGATTTTGGTGGATAAACTAAGGACGTTGTTCAGAATTTGAAATATTTGAGGGGATGAGTCAGGCTTGGGTGAAATAAATTGACTTCATTCTCTGGCTTGCTTATAATATAAATTAAATAACTGACAAAAATAGATGAAGCAGAACGTATAATGGATATGAATTTTAGGTTAAGAGGGAAGTGAGTAGAATGTTAAATATCTATTATGGAAATATGAAGGAATCAGTTTACAATACAGCAGCCTATTTTAAATATGACTATGAAGATAGCTGGATTGTTGATTCAATTGAAAGAGCTGTTTATTAATCTGAGTCCGTTTTCCAAGGGAAAAGAAGGTTGATGCGATGAGAATACTTTTTTGTAATATTGCATGGATGAATTATTATAAAGGGATAATCCAAGGCAAAGATGAACCACAAAATGGAGGCTCTTATGTTAAGGAAAATCTGGATGCGCACGAAAAGTATAATTTTGATGCAGTATCACTTGCAAATGAATCAGGATATCCGGATGGTGAGTATTGCCTCGGATTTGTGGAGACGAAATCTACAAATAAAGAAACAAGAAATCAGCTGAGGATTGAAAACATCTATGGCTGTGGGACATTAAATAAAGAGGATTTTGCTGAGGATGTTTTGGTCATTTATTGTGCATTATATCCGGATGCTGTTGAGAAAGAGACCTATGTGGTTGGATGGTATAAACATGCGACAGTATATCGAAATTGTGAGGTGATGCGTTTCCCATCGGAGGATGAGGAAGGGTATTATGATCAGGCCTATAATGCAATTGCCAGAAAGGAAGATTGTGTATTGCTGCCAAGAGCATCCAGACGGAAAGCAAATATATGGAAAGTTCCAAGAAAGTCTAAAGGTGTTGCCTATGGATTTGGGCAGTCAAATGTATGGTTTGCACAGGGAAGAGAAGAAAATAAATTGTTAGATCAATTTCTCAATAGAATTGTAAAGCAGATTGAGGAATATAGCGGAAAGAATTGGCTGGATGAATGTGCAGAATAATTAGATTTAGATAAGGAAGTAACCAATATGTGCGGCAGATATTATATTGATACTAACTGGCTGGATGAAATTGGTAATGGGGTATATAGTTTTGATATAGACAGGAAAATCTGTACAGAACAATTTCAAGGCGATATCTTGCCAACAAACACAGCACCGATTATAGAGAAAACTGAGCATGGCTTGCAGCTGTCACTTTGTAAATGGGGATTCCCCCTGCAAAAGGGAAAGAATCTGGTTATCAATGCAAGAGCGGAAACAGTTCTGGACAAGCCCTCTTTCAGTAATGGTATTTGGTATCATCGGATTGTGATCCCGGCCAGTGGATTCTATGAATGGAATCGTTTAAGAGAAAAGAACACATTTACCAGATCAGATGCGTCGGTACTATATTTAGCCGGTTTCTGTGACTGGTTTGACAATGAGCGGAGATTTGTGATTCTGACCACTGCGGCGAATGAATCAATGATCAAAGTCCATGATCGAATGCCGTTGATTTTGGAGAAAGAACAGATGGAAGATTGGTTTGATAATGAAAAGATGCAGGTCATTCTGCGTCAGGAACCGGTGATGCTGAAGAGACAGGCCGAATATGAGCAGTTGAGTTTATTTTCATAAAATGTAACTGTTCAGAGCCAAGCAAAATTTCAAAAAACAGGTATAAAATGC
>OGCO01006644.1_pt1 | contig 10065 bp, 9 predicted proteins | sample 1570171 | NCBI WGS metagenome assembly OGCO01 (sample SAMEA4370583, study PRJEB24528) | human gut metagenome | reverse complement strand
CGAGCCGCGAGGAAAACTGGGAGTCCGCCTGCAATGCACGCATTGCGGCGGTGATCTCCAACCGCCCTCAGGCGGCTGGTCTTGACATCGCGCGCGCTGCGGGCGTCGAGGCCGTGGCCATGGACCACAAGGCCTACGACTCCCGCGAGGCATTCGAGGCCGAACTCGCCGACATCATTAGCCGCTATGATCCGGCCGTGATCGTTCTGGCGGGCTTCATGCGCGTTCTGACGGAGGGCTTTGTCTCCAGGTTCGAGGGGAAGATCCTCAACATTCATCCCGCCTTGTTGCCGCTTTTCCCCGGCCTCAATACGCACCAGCGCGCCATCGATGCGGGTTGCCGCGTGCACGGCTCGACCGTTCACTTCGTGACGGCCGTGCTTGACGGCGGTTCGATCATCGGCCAGGCCGTCGTGCCCGTTCTGCCGTCCGACGATGCCGATGCGCTTGCGCACCGCGGCCTCGTCTACGAGCACCAGCTGTATCCGAAGTGCGTCCGCGCCATTCTCGAAGGCCGCGTCCGCTGTGAGGACGGCCGCACCGTCTGCAACGACGAGACCGCCCGCTCGCTCACGATCTTCGGCTGCTGACCGTTTTTTGACAACACCGCGCCGGCGGACGGTCCGTTCGCCGGCCTCATGGAGGAAGCGCAGGCCCCGCAGGGGTTCGGGTCGCTTCCTTTTTGCTTTAACTACCGCTGAATACATATGGCTGAAACCAAGTTCCCGAAGCGTCGCGCGTTTGCGATGCAGAAGCCCCGCAAGACCGAGCGCACTGAGTCGCCCCGCCGCACGGAGCGCCAGCGCGCCGCCGACAAGCGCCGCCGCGAGGAGGCCCGCGCCATGGGCGGCTACGCGAAGGGCCCGAAGACGCCCGAAAAGCGCATGACTGCGCTCCAGCCGGGCCAAGTCCGCATCACGGGCCTGATCGTCGACGAGCTCACCCGAGCGCTCGGCGTCATCCTGAAGCTTGACGGTCCCGCCGACGTGCTGATGAAGCTCTTCTTCCGCAGCAACCCGCGTCTGGGCATGCGCGACCGCGGCATTATCGCCGAGGGCATCTACTATGCGCTTCGCCATCTCGGCACGCTCTCCTGGGCTATGCATCCCGTGCCTCCCGCCCGTGCGCCCCGCCTTGTCGCTCTCGCGACGCTTGCACGGCAGCACGGCATCGAGTCCCTCCCGCCCGCTTCCATCGGCCGCGAGGAAGGCCCCCTCAAGAACGTGCTCGCCGCAGACTTCTCGAAGGCGCCCCCCCACATTCAGGCCGAACTGCCCGAGTGGATCTACAGCCTCCTCGAAGCCCAGTACGACGACACGAAGGAGCTCTATGCCTCGATGCTCGAGGGCGCTCCGCTCGATCTGCGCGTCAATCTCCTGAAGGCCAGCCGTGAGGAGGTTCTTCAGGAGCTCGCCGCCAACGGCGTCGAGGCCTATCCGACGCCCTTCAGCCCCGACGGCGTTCGTCTGCCGACGAAGCCCGGCCTCACCCAGTGGCCGATCTACAAGGAAGGCAAGGTGGACGTTCAGGACGAGGGTTCCCAGCTCATCGCCCGCCTGCTCACCCCGCGCCGCCGTGAAATGATCTGCGACTTTTGCGCAGGTGCGGGCGGCAAGACGCTCGCCATCGGCGCCCTGATGCGCTCGACGGGCAGCCTCTATGCCTTTGACGTCAACGAAAAGCGCCTTGCGGGCCTTACGCCCCGCATGCGCAGAGCGGGTCTCTCCAACGTGCATCCGATCGCGATCCGCAGCGAGCGAGACGAACGCATCCGCCGCCTGCAGGGCAAGTTCGACCGAGTGCTCATCGACGCGCCGTGCACGGGCACCGGCACCTTCCGTCGAAACCCCGACCTGAAGTGGCGTCTCGCCCCGTCCGAACTTGATCGCATCAACAAGATCCAGAAGGATGTGCTCGAGCACGCCTCGCGTCTCGTGAAGAAGGGCGGCCGCATGGTCTACGCCACCTGCTCGATGCTCAGACGCGAAAACCAGGAGGTCGTCGAGGCCTTCCTCGAAGCGCATCCCGAATGGCATCTCGTGCCCGCGGCCGACGTATTCGCGCAGCAGGGCATTCAGTTCGACGCCTCCCAGTGGGAGCGCTTCGGCAGCTACTTCCAGATGCTCCCGCATGTCAACAGCACCGACGGCTTCTTCGCCGCCGTACTCCAGCGTGACTGACGCGAACTGACGGACCGCCCGTAACGGTTTGCACGCCGCCTCTCCTTTCGGAAGGCGGCGTTTGTTTTGCGCGCCGCTACCCTAAAAATGACGCTGCCCCAGACTTCTCCTGAAGTCGGGGGCAGCGGTCGGAGACTTTTCCTGTCCCCGGACAAGCAAAAAGCCCGGCCGATATGAATTGCCGAGCTTTTTCGCCGAATCGAATGCTCAGATTACTTGAGCTTCGTTTCCTTGTAGATCACATGCTTGCGAGCCACCGGGTCGAACTTGGAGATTTCCATCTTGCCGGAAGAGGTCTTCTTGTTCTTCGTGGTGGTGTAAAAATGACCGGTACCGGCCGTGGATTCAAGCTTGATCTTTTCGCGAGCGCCTTTCGCCATGGTGAAACTCCCTTAATTAGATTTCGCCGCGGGCGCGGAGGTCCGCCAGAACCGCATCAATACCAATCTTATCAACCGTACGAAGGCCAGCCGTCGTCAAACGCAGACGAACCCAACGGTTTTCGCTTTCAACCCAGAAACGGCGGTACTGCAGATTGGGCATAAAACGACGCTTGGTCTTGTTGTTCGCGTGCGAGACGTGATGGCCGACCATCGGCGCCTTACCGGTGACTTGACACACTCGTGCCATCTCTAACTCCAGTGAAATGAAAATAAAACATCTCGCAGGCCGGTCCCTCTCGGGCAGCCACGCGAGCGCATAAAAGAGAAATTATACGCCTCCTCATGTTCGCATGCCACCTGTCTCTGCAGTGCATGACACCGCATGGCAGGCTGACGCCCCACTGTGTCAGTACAGGGAGTCGGCAGTGCGCAGATTTGAGCGTGGAGCGCATTCTACCCGTTTTTTTTGATGCGTGTGCGGATTTTCCCAAAAAACTTTAGACTTAATGGAAAATTTTTCGTCCGCACGCGTGCCTGCGACCTCTTAGGAGGGACTGCGGCAGGCATATGCGCTCCGTCAGGCAGCGTCTGCGGCCTCCGACAAGCAAAGTCAGTCACGAGGAAATGACAGTCATGAAGGTTCTCCTTGCCCAGCCGCGCGGTTTCTGCGCGGGCGTCACGCGCGCCATCGCGATCGTTGAGCGTGCGCTTGCCATCTACGGCGCGCCCATCTATGTCAGGCACGAGATCGTGCACAACCGCACGGTCGTCAACAGTCTGCGTGAGCGCGGCGCGGTCTTCGTCGACAATCTTGCCGAGGTGCCCGAGGGTGCGACGGTCGTCTTCTCGGCCCACGGCGTGCCGAGGGCGGTGTCTGAAGAGGCGGAGCGCCGGGGCTTCCGCGTTTTCGACGCCACCTGTCCGCTTGTCACCAAGGTGCATCGCGAGGTTGCCCGCATGCGCGCCGAAGGACGCACCGTGCTGATGATCGGTCACGCCGGTCACCCCGAGGTCGAGGGCACGATGGGCCAGGTCGACGGCGGCATCGAGCTTGTCGAGAACACCGCCGACGTGGCAGCGCTGCCCTACACGAACGATGACTCGCTTGCCTATGTCACCCAGACGACGATCAGCGCCGATGACAGTCAGGCCGTGATCGACGCGCTCAGGCATCGCTTCCCCTTCATTCAGGAACCCAAGCGCCAGGACATCTGCTATGCCACGACGAATCGCCAGGAGGCCGTCAAGCTTCTCGCCCGCTCGGGCGTCGACATCGTGCTCGTGATCGGCTCCGCCACAAGCTCCAACTCCAATCGTCTGCGCGAAGTGGCCGAACGCGAGGGGGCCCGCGCCTATCTGATCGACACGGCCGAGCACATCGATCCCAAGTGGTTCGAGGGCGTTGCATGCGTGGGCATCACGGCGGGCGCCTCCGCCCCTGAATCCCTCGTCCAGGGCGTGCTTCGTTATCTTGAGGCCAACCTCAACGCCGAGCATGCCGTGGCGCTCGAAGGCGTCGAGGAGAACGTCGTCTTTCCGCTTCCCAAGGGACTTCGCGAGGAGGATGCCGACTGAGCCCCGCAAGGTAAAGTCGCATTCCGTTCTTGCGCTCGGGCATGGGCGGGAGACGGCGCACGCGCCGCATCCGCCCGCTTCGGGCACAATCCTTCTTTCCGCTTCCTCTATATAAGAAAGGCACGCAAGTAGAAAATGAGTTCGAAAGTGAAGCACCAGAGCCTGACGCCCGCCACCCAGTGGCTCAGGCAGCACGACATTCCCTTTGAGGAAAAGTCCTACGAATACGTCGAGCACGGCGGTACGGCGCTGGCCGCCTCGTCCTGCGGGATTGATCATCATCACGTGATCAAGACGCTTATCATGGAGGACGAGCACGCCAGACCGCTGGTCATCCTGATGCACGGCGACTGCGAGGTCTCCACGAAGAACCTCGCCCGACAGATCGGCGCCAAGCATGTTGCGCCCTGCAAGCCCGAGCAGGCCCAGCGCAATTCAGGCTACATGGTGGGCGGCACGAGTCCCTTCGGCACCCGAAAGAAGATGCCGGTCTACGTCCAGAAGACCATTCTCGAGCTTGACCATATCTTCATCAACGGCGGGCGACGGGGCTATCAGGTCGGCATTGATCCCAAGGTGCTCGTCGACGTGCTCGGCGGCATCCCCGTCGACTGCGCGAACGAGGAGTAGTCCTTCATCGGGACCTGCAGCAAAGACTCGACCAACAAAAAAAGGATCCGTATCTGAAAGATCGGATCCTTTTTCAGTTCTGAGGGCCGTGGGGCGGAGGTCAGAGGTTTGAGAGCTGCCAGCGGGGGCTGACGCCGAAGCTGCGCTTCGCCTTGAGCGCCTCGAGTTCCTCTGCCGTCATGCCTTCGAGGCGTGCGAGGCCTGCGGCGGCGATCATGGCGCCGTTGTCGGTGCAGAGCCGCATGGGCGGATAGAAGATCGTGCCGCGACGGCGGCGGACTTCGGCGGTGAGGCGCTGTCTGAGCTGGCGGTTGGCGGACACGCCGCCGGCGACGACGACGTTGCGAAGCCCCGTCTGCTTCATGGCGCGCACGAGCTTGGCGGCGAGCACGTCGACAAGAGCGTCCACGAAGCCGCGGGCGAGATTGCGGCGGAAGACTTCGTCTCCTGCGTCGGGAGCACTCTGGACGGCGGTGAGCACGGAGGTCTTGAGACCAGAGAAGCTCATGTCGAGATTTGGGGCGTGGATCATCGGACGGGCAAGCTCTATGGCGCCGGGCTCGCCCTCTTCGGCAAGGGCGGACACGGCGGGGCCGCCCGGGTAGGGCAGGCCGAGCAGCTGGGCGGTCTTGTCGAAGGCCTCGCCCGCAGCGTCGTCGAGAGTCTGGCCGAGAAGCTCGTAGCTGCCGAACTTCTCCACCTTCATGATCTGGGTATGGCCGCCCGAGACGAGAAGGGCAAGAAACGGGAATTCGGGAGCGGGATCCGAAAGACGGGCTGCAAGCAGGTGCCCCTCGAGGTGGTGCATGCCGAGCACGGGCACATCGAGCGCCCAGCCGATGGCGTGCGCAACGCCCGCGCCTGCGAGCAGGGCGCCGGCAAGTCCGGGGCCCTCCGTCACGGCGACGGCGTCGATGTCTCCGCGGGTCTTGCCCGCCTTCACGAGCACTTCGTCGACGAGTGCGACGGCGCGCCGGATGTGGTCGCGGCTCGCAAGTTCGGGCACGACGCCGCCGTAGGCGCGGTGCATGTCGATCTGGGAGTAGAGGGCGTCTGCGAGGAGGCCGTCCTTGTCGGAAATCAGGGCGGCTCCCGTCTCGTCGCAGGAGGATTCAATACCGAGAACTAGCATAGTGCCGAAAATTCTAGAGCCTTTTTGCGGTGGACGTGCAAAAAAATGGTGCTTCGGTTTGAATTTTCCCAGTGTTTTATGTCAAAATCTCGGACTCGACATTCGGACGGCTCCGCTCAGGGGCCGTCTTTGTTCGATTGCGTCCTCCGTCTCTTGTCCCGGAACCAGAGATGCCGGAGGCTTTCCATTTGATTTCCGGGTCATCACACTGTTTACTGAGGTTAGGTTCTAATGCCTACTATCCGCGTTAAAGAAAACGAACCGTTTGAAGTTGCCCTCCGCCGCTTCAAGCGCACCATCGAAAAGTCTGGTCTCCTTACCGAACTCCGCGCCCGCGAGTTCTACGAAAAGCCCACCGCCGAACGTAAGCGTAAGAAGGCTGCTGCCGTCAAGCGTCACTACAAGCGCCTGCGCAGCATGATGCTCCCCAAGAAGCTCTACTAATTCGAGTTTCTGCCCGGGCGTTGGAGGCCGGAGGCCGCCGATCCCCGTGCTGTCGGTTGGGCGGCAGCACAAAGCTCCACAGACAAACAATTTTTCCTCACGAAGGATGGTGATGATTAAGGACAGAATCCGCGAAGATATGAAGGCTGCCATGCGTGCGCATGACGCGGCGGGTCTGAGCACGATTCGCTTGCTCCTTGCCGCGATCAAGCAGCGTGAGGTCGACGAACAGATCGAGGCCGACGATGCCCTGATCCTCTCGGTGGTCGCCGTATCAGTCAAAAAGAATAAGGAATCCGTGCAGCAGTATCTGGCGGGTGACCGTCAGGATCTCGCTGACAAGGAATCGGCCGAAATCAAGGTGCTCGAAGCGTATCTCCCGAAGGGACTTTCCGACGAGGAGATCGCCGCCGTCATTGATGCCGCCGTTGCCGAAGTTGGTGCGACCGGCATGGCTGCGATGGGTAAAGTGATGGCGATCGTCAAGCCGAAGGTGACGGGCCGTGCCGACATGGGCAAGGTCAGCGCTCTCGTCAAGGCGAAGCTCACCGCTTAAGTCGAAGTCCGCTGCATGGCGGGTGCGGCTGCTCTGAGCCGCACGTTCATAACGCAGGAATGCCGCTCAAGAGTTTCTCTTGGGCGGCCTTCTTTTTTTTATTGGACGCCCTCAGGAGGCGCCCGAGAGCCGGCCCGCTCAAGGCTCTATAATCAAAATCCTACCCGCCGCTCCTTCCGGGCGGAAGATCCACGCCTTTTCCCCTAGCAAGACCATCCATGATTCCCGAGGGCTTTATCACAGGACTGCTTGAACGCGCCGACATCGTCGACGTGATCAACCGCTACGTCCCTCTGAAGAAGGCGGGGCGCAACTGGATGTGCTGCTGTCCCTTCCACAAAGAGAAGACGCCGTCCTTCTCGGTGAGCCAGACGAAGCAGTTTTTCAAGTGCTTCGGCTGCGGTGAGGCGGGTAACGCCATCGGCTTCATCATGAAGTACGAGGGGCTTGAATTCCCTGATGCGGTGAGAAAGCTTGCGGGCTACTACTCGATGGAGGTTCCCGAGGACCGCTCGCCCGCAAAGATCAAAGCCCGCGAGAAGGCGCGCACGCTCACGGACTACATGGGAGAGGCCGCGGCCTTTTACACGGAGCAGCTCAGGCGGAACGCTGAGGCCTCCGATTACCTCAAGAACCGCTGCATTTCGGCCGCCACGGCCGCGAAGTTCGGTCTCGGCTATTCGCCCGACGACTGGCATCCCCTTCAGACCCTTTTCGGAGAGAAGTATTCCGACAGGGCGCTTGAGGAGTGCGGTCTTGTCAACGTCAGGAACGACAGGCGCTACGATGCGTTCAGAGGGCGCATCATGTTCCCGATCCGCAACGCCAAGGGCCTTGTGATCGGTTTCGGCGCCCGCACGATGAACGGCGATGAGCAGCCCAAGTACCTCAACAGTCCCGAAACGCCGATCTACCACAAGGGCAGCGAACTCTACGGTTATTTTGAGGGCAGGGAGGCGATCTACGGTAAGGGTCGCGCCATCGTCTGCGAGGGCTACATGGACGTGATCCAGCTTTCGCAGGCCGGGTTCGAGGAGGCCGTCGCCGCACTCGGCACGTCGATCACGCCTGAGCATGTCAGGAAGCTCTTCAAGCTCACCGACAGCGTCTACTTCTCGTTCGACGGCGACGCCGCCGGCCGCAAGGCCGCGCGTCGTGCGCTTGAGGCGGCCCTGCCTGTCATCACGGACGTGCAGAAGGCGGGTTTCATCATTCTGCCGCCCGAGCACGATCCCGACAGCCTCATCAAGGCGGAGGGCGCGGAGGGGTTCGAGCGCCAGATTGAAAAGGCCTACGGACTCACGGACTTCATGAAGAAGCTCCTTCTCGAAGGGAAGGAGCTCATGTACGCCGAGGAGCGTGCGAAGCTCGTGGCCGAGGCCAAGCCTTGGGTGCTCTCGATGCAGCATGCTCCCATTCTGCGGCTTGCATTCATCCGCGAGCTCGCAGGCATCGCCCGCCTGCAGGCGGATGACATCGAGCGCCAGTACGGGCTCGCCGGCGCCGCTCCCTCCAGGCCGTCCTTCGATGGCGGCCGGCAGCAGGGCCGTGGCGGCTTTGTCCGCAGACGGGACGACCGCTTTTCACACTGGCCCGCGAAGCCCGCACCCGAGCCTCGAGTTCGCGTCAAGGACGTTAGGGAGCGCATGCTCCAGTGCCTCCTTTCCTATCCTCATCTCGTGAGCGAATTCAGCCACTCGATCGAGGAGGAGTTCCTGTCGAGCACGCATCCCGCCGCCGAACGCATCATCGAGGTCTGGCGCGCAGCGGCGGCCGAGGACGAGGAAGGAGGCTGCGTCAATCCTGCTTCCCTTCTCATGAGGCTCGGAGAGAGCGCCAGCCTTTCCTATTATGAGGAGCTCCTCACCGAGGAGCTCTCGACGGGCACGCCCGAGGAGGGCGCCCGTCTTGAGGTAAGGAAGGCCTTCATCGAGCTCGAGCTCGAGCGCACGAAGGCCCGCATCGAAATGCTCGCCCATGATGCGGCGAGGGACATGGACGCGATGCGCAGGCTCAACGACAGAAGGGCTGAGCTTCAGCGCCTTGCGGACGAGGCCCGTCTTGCGGAGCGCGAGTACCGCCTGCGCATTGAGAATCAGGCAAGGTTCGAGAGCCAGCGTGCGGCTGAAAAGCCTTCGGGCGGCGAGTTCGCCCCTCTTTCGTCCAATCCGATCGTCGCGCAGCTGCAGCGCTTCCTCAGGGGCGACACGGGAACTTCTTCTGTCTCGGGCGCGCAGGCCGCGCCTCAGGGAGCCTCTCGTGTTTCAACGAGTGCCGTGAGGGAGGCTCTGGCAGCAAGCGCCGCAGGGCGTACCGCGGGAGATTTCACCGCCTTCGCGGAGAGCTTGCCGCCTGAGCTTTCGGATGAGAAGGTTGATTTTGTACCCGATGGTATGAAAGAATATGACGTCTCGGGCATGCCGCCCGACGTGCCGTTCGACGATGAAGCTCCCTACCGCTATGACGACGCCGGAGATCCCGACGCGGATCTCAACGTGGGTCTGTGACGGCGGGGGAGGCCGCGCACCGGCGCGACTAGCTTTTCCCTAAGGAGCTCATTTTGAAGAAGACTTTATGGGCGGCCCTGCTGGCTGCCGGCACGATGGTTTCTGCGGCGGTCGACGCCGAGCCCCTTCGCATCGGTGTGCTTCCAGCCGCCGACGCCATTGTGATCCACGCCGCGGCCGACGAGAAGCTGTTCAAGGCCAGAGGGCTTGACGTTGAGGTGATTCCCTTCAAGTCTGCTCTCGAACTTGGTGCCGCCATGCGTGCGGGCCGCCTTGACGGGCATTTCGGCGATCTGATGAACGTCTTCACTCAGAATGAGCGCGGCGTTCCCCAGGCCGTGATTCTCACGACGACCCATACGAGCCGGGCACAGCGTGCCTTCGGTCTCGTCGTCGCGCCTGCCGCCGCCGAGAAGATCCGCTCGCTCAAGGATCTCGACGGCACTGAGACGGCCATGAGCTCCGCCACGATCATCGACTACCTGCTCGACCGCATGAAGGCTGAGGAAAAGCTTTCCGACGGCGCGCTCAGGAACCTTGAGGTCAAGCAGATCCCGATCCGCCTTCAGATGCTTCAGACCGGCAAGGCCGCGACGGCCATGCTGCCCGAGCCGCTCGTCTCCGTCGTCGAAGCGAAGGGTGGACGCGTGATCTGGGA
>OGCO01006640.1_pt1 | contig 10068 bp, 8 predicted proteins | sample 1570171 | NCBI WGS metagenome assembly OGCO01 (sample SAMEA4370583, study PRJEB24528) | human gut metagenome | reverse complement strand
TGAGCCTTCACCTCCCCGGTCAGCGCGTCAATCTCTGAGATCCGGTCCACCTCATCGCCGAAAAACTCGATCCGGTAGGCCTCGCTGCCGGAGTACGCAGGGAACACCTCCAGGACATCTCCTCTGACCCGGAAGGATCCCCGCCGGAAATCCATCTCATTTCTTGTGTACTGGATGTCGATCAGCTTATGGATCACCTCGTCCCGGTCCTTCTCCATCCCAGGACGCAGGGAGATCACCATCTCCTTATAGTCGATGGGGCTTCCCAGTCCATAGATACAGGATACAGAGGCCACAATGATCACATCATTTCTCTCTGAAAGCGCCGCTGTGGCCGAGTGGCGCAGCTTATCGATCTCGTCATTAATGGCCGAGTCTTTTTCAATATATGTGTCAGTGGAAGGGACATATGCCTCCGGCTGGTAATAATCATAGTAGGAGACAAAGTATTCCACTGCGTTCTCCGGAAAAAACTCTTTGAACTCACCATAGAGCTGTGCTGCTAAGGTCTTATTGTGCGCGATCACCAGCGTCGGCTTATTTAGCTGCTGGATCACATTGGCCATGGTAAAGGTCTTGCCGGACCCTGTAACTCCTAATAAGGTCTGGAATTGATTGCCTTCCTGAAACCCTTTGACCAGCGCCTCAATGGCCTGGGGCTGGTCGCCGGTGGGGGCGTATTCGGAATGTAATTCAAAAACTTTTTGTTCATTTTGCATAAGAACCACCTCCAGGATTTAAAACAGAATTTGTTTTTTTGAGCCTGCCGTACCCATGTAATTCGATATGGCCGAAACAGGGACAAACCATGTTAAACACAGAAACCAGATGCGCAATGGTACAATGTCTGTTTTGCAGACATTGTACCATAAATAATTCCAAAAGTACAGAGTCATCGAACATCCGTTCTTTTATTCCCTGCCCACATTTCTGTTCATCAGACCAGAGGCTTGCCCATGGGCTGGTAGATTCCCCACATCCAGCTGCCTTCAGATTCCACCTCACGATGAACCCCCTTGCCTCCCCCTATATCCTTCCCGCTGCCGGGCGGATTTTGGACCTGCACCCTTTAGAAATGTGCAAGACCAGGCGCACAACGCAGCACGCACCGGGCACAGCATACCTATGGGCTCTGTAACCGGTGCGTGTTTGTATACACTGCTGCTATATGGAAACTGCCTTAACCCAGCAGACTGCTCTCCAGATCCTTCAGCATAAGATCCAGAGCGGTGATGCCTCCCTCGGCGGTGTACCACACAGCCGGGTGGGCCAGATAGACGAGATGACCATTCTTATAGGCGTCCGTACCCATCACAAGCTCGTTCTCCATGATCTCCTGGGCCAGCTGTGCCCCATCGGTGCCGATGGCTGCGTCGCGATCCATGACGAAGATGTAGTCAGGATCCTTTTCCACAATGAATTCAAAGGAAGCCTCATTGCCGTGGGTGGAGGTATCAATATCGGCGGCCGCGCCGATATTTTCAAAGCCGATCTCCCGTCCGATCATGGAGCAGCGTCCATCGTTGCCCAGCACGTTGAAGCTGCCGCTGGTGACAAGCCCTATGATCGCAGTCTTTCCAGCAGAAAATTCAGCCAGGGCAGCAATGCGGGAATTGAAGCCAGCCATTAATTCATCTACTTTATCCTCAAGCCCAAACATGGATGCGATGGTCATGGCATTCCGTCGGACGCTTTCCACTACGCCAAGTTCAGTGTCCGTGGCCAGATAGACCACGGGAGCGATCTCGCTGAGAGCGTCATAGCTGGAAGCCAGGCGGCCTCCGATGAAGATAACATCCGGCTCGCAGGCCATGACCGCCTCCAGATCCGCCTCTTTGATGGTTCCCAGGCTGGAAATGTCGTCATTGATGTAATTCTGGAGATACTCCAGGCTGGTATCAGCAGTGCCAACGACCCGGTCCCCCACGCCCAGGGCATCCAGAATATCCAGGGAAGCCATATCCAGAATGGCGATGCGCTGGGGATCGTAGGGTACCTCCAGCTCCGTTTCCTCCTTGCTGGCGTTGAGGCTTATGATGGTCACGGACTCAGGCCTCTCCTTGTTCTGCGGTCCACTGGCGGTCTGGCTGCTGGCAGGCGGGATACTGTCCCCGGATGTGGTTTTTACGTTCTCCCCAGAGCAGGCTGCAAGGCCAAGGGACATCACGCCGGCCAGGGCAAAAAAGATCATTTTTTTCATGTTCATGTCTGATTGCTCCTTTTCTAAAAAAGTACTGAAAAACAGGGTCAATAGTAGATGGATAAGGGCTTTCCTGCAATGGTCAGGATCTCAAAATCCACCTGATAGATCTGAGACAGATTCTCTTTTGTCATCACCTCCTCCACAGTGCCGAATCTGGCGATTTTTCCGTCCTTGAAGGCACAGATATAATCGGAATAAAATGCCGCATAGTTGATCTCATGCAGCACCAGGATCACTGTTTTTCCCAGCTCGTCACAGAGACGGCGGACGATTTTCATCATATTGGTAGCATGGTAGATATCCAGGTTATTGGTAGGCTCGTCCAGAAGTACATACTCGGTGTCCTGGGCAATGACCATGGCGATCATGGCCCGCTGCCTCTGGCCTCCGGAAAGCTCGTCAATGAAGCGGTCCTGGAAGCCCTCCAGTTCCATGTAGGAAATGGCCCGGTCGATGATCTTCTGATCCTCCAGGGTGACCCGGTTCCCTGAATAGGGGAAGCGCCCGAAAGTCACCAGTTCCCGCACGGTCAGCTTCATCTGAATGCTGTTGGACTGGGTCAGGATGGCAAGCCGTCTGGAAAGCTCCCTGCTTTTCCACTTTCCAATATCCCTTCCCTCGAAGTCTACCACTCCGCTGTCGTGGGCGATAAGCCGTGAGATCATGCCCATGACTGTGGACTTTCCCGCACCGTTGGGACCGATGAGGGAAGTCACCTTCCCCTTGGGGATGGCAAAGCTCACGCCGTCCACCACAGTTTTTCCGTCATATTGTTTCTTCAATTCCTGCACATTCATAATCACACCTTCTTTCTTGTCAATAGGAGATAAAGGAAGTAAAGACCGCCGCCCACGGTAATGAATACACTCACCGGAACGGAATAGGAATATATGTGCTCCACAATGAGCTGCCCGCCCACCAGTACGATCATACCAAACAGAGCTGAGCCAAGCACCAGCTGGGTATGCCGGTAGGTCTTGAGCAGCTGTCTGGACAGGTTCGCGATGATGAGTCCCAAAAAAGAGATGGGTCCCACCATGGCGGTGGCCACAGCAATGCAGAGGGCTACGCCCAGCAGCAGGCGGCGGATGCAGCGGTCATAATCCACGCCCAGATTGATGGCCTGCTCCTTTCCAAGGGTCAGTACGTCCAACAGGGCCAGCTCTTTTCGCAGGGCAAAGATTACGGCTGCCAGAAGGATCAGGGAAAAAACAATGATCTCAGAGTTTATATTGCTGAAGCTGGCCACCAGGGTGTTCATCAGACTGTCATACTCATTGGGATCCATGACCCGGGTCAGCGTCGTCTGGATGCTGCCGAAGAAGGAGGTCAGCACTGTACCCACCAGCAGCACATACAGTACATTGTGCTTTGTCTTTTTAAAGATCCAGCTGTAAATAACTGTGGCCGCAATGCCCATGAGCACCACATCCACTGCAAAGGACAAATTCGCATTGGAGGCTGCCGCACTGGCCGATCCCAGGAAAAATACCACTGCCGTATGGATGAGGGTATAGAGGGAATTCATCCCCAGCAGACAGGGTGTCACAATGGTGTTGTTGATGATGGACTGGAACACCAGTGAAGCCCCTCCGATGGAAAAGGCGGTAATGAGCATGACGATGAGCTTTGGGGCCCGGAGCTTCATGGCATACGCAAACAGCCTGGGGTTGGAAAAGTCCACTTCCACCAGCATATAGGCTGCTGCGCAGAAAAGGACTATTATGGTCAGGATCAGCAGCCTGCGCCGGTTGGCGCGTATAGCAGCAGTATTCACTGTTCCGCACCTCCTTTCAAACCGGGCATGGCGGAGCAGCAGCCTGTCCCTGTACCGCCCAGCCGGATGGCCCTGCGTCCATATTTAAGCCGGTAAAACAACAGGGCAATGAAGATGAGGCTGCCCAGTATGCCAACGATCAGTTCGATGGGCAGTTCATAAGGAAAGATCACCACCCGGCCGATCATGTCGCACACCAGTACGAAAATGGTGCCGAACAGGGCAGTATCCACCAACGTGCCCCGGATCCTGTCCCCTTTATACATGGCCACCACATTGGGCACGATGAGACCAATGTAGGAGATGGAGCCGACAACCACCACGATGCTGGCAGTGATCATGGCAGAGATGGTAAGTCCGGAAAAGAGGACCAGGTTATAGGGAACCCCCAGGTTCCTGGAAAAATCCTTTCCCAGCCCCACAATATTGAAATGGTTGGCGAATACAAAAGCCAGCGCCACCAGCGGCACTGTCAGCCAGACGATCTCATACCGCCCCTTCAGCACCAAAGAGAAATGGCCCACCAGCCACGAGGACAGGGCCTGGGTCATTTCGTATTTATAGGCCAGATAACTGGTAATGCCGCCGATGACATTGCCGCACATGATACCCACCAGCGGGACCATCACCGCATCCTTAAACTGGATGCGCTGGATGAACCAGACGAAGATCCAGGTGCCCAGGATCGCTGCCGCAAAGGCAAAGAGCGCCCGGGTCCACAAAGTAGACGACGGCATGAACAGCAGCGCCAGCAGAATGCCAAGCTGGGCCGAAGAAATGGTGGCGCCAGTTGTGGGCGACACGAATTTGTTGCTGCACAGCTGCTGCATAATGAGTCCGGCCACGCTCATTCCCACACCGGTACAAAGGATCGCCAGCAGGCGCGGAAGACGGGATACCAAAAAGATCTCCCATAAATGCAGATTTCCTGACAGAAGCTCCTGCAGCGGCAGTTCAATCACGCCTATAAAAAGTGAAATAACGGACGCGACCAGCAGCAGGACCACAAGTAATACTGTTGAGCGATATTGTCTGATAGTATTGCCTCCTTTAATTAGTTTTAACTAACCTATGTATAAATAAAAAACGCAGATATTTTTGACGCAAAAGCAATCCTATCTTGCGTTACCCGCAGAGTATAGCACATCAGTTAGTTATATGCAACTTGTAAAAAGGACGATTCTATGACTGGGCATTCCTTGAATTTTAGTTGATATTGACAAAACAAGAACGAATGAAGCAGCCAGTGGACTGGCCCCGCAGGGCGGGAAAGGAATCGTCAGCCCAGCAGCTTCACCAGCCGTTCTGCCGCCTCCTTTGTATCCTCCGGCGAGCCGAAGGTGGAAAACCGGAAATATCCTTCCCCGCATGCTCCAAAGCCTTCTCCCGGCGTTCCCACTACCTGGATCTCCTGGAGCAGGTAGTCGAAAAACTCCCAGCTTCCCATTCCCCCAGGGCACCTCATCCAGATGTAGGGCGCGTTTTTTCCGCCGCAGTACCAGATCCCCAGCCGGTCCAGGGCCTCCATGAGCACCTTCGCATTCTTTTTATAAACCTGGATCCTTTCACGGATCTGCTTTTGTCCTTCCTCAGTGAACACAGCTGCTCCGCCTTTCTGGATGATGTAGGAGACCCCATTGGTTTTTGTTGTGCGGTTCCGGATCCACATTTCATTTAAGCGCATCCCCTTCCGCTCCAGCTCCCTGGGGATCACCGTATAGCCCAGCCTGGTCCCTGTGAATCCGGCTGTCTTCGACAGGGAACAGATCTCAATGGCACAGGTTTTTGCCCCCTCTATTTCAAAAATACTATGGGGGATATCCTCGTCCTCAATAAATGCCTCATAGGCGGCATCAAACAGCAGGACCGCGTCGGTCCGGTTGGCGTAATCCACCCATTGCTTTAATCTCTCGCGGCTGAAGACCGCCCCCGTCGGATTGTTGGGGGAACAGATATAGATCACATCCGCCCGATCCCTTTCACCTGGCTGCGGCACAAAGCCCTCTGCCTCTCCCGATGGGATATGTATGATCGTATTGCCTGCGATGATATTGGCATCCACATAAGCCGGATAGGCTGGCTCCATGATCATAACCTTCTTGTCCCTGCCGAACAGATCGAGGATATCTCCCAGCTCGTCGCTGGCGCCGCTGGAAATAAATACCTCCTCCGGCGAAAGGTCCGCGTTCCTCTTTTTATAGTATCCGGCAATGGTCCTGCGGAGCTCCGGATCACCGCATTCCGGCATATACCCATGGAAAGAGGCTTTGACCGCCTGGTCGTCTACGGCCTTGTGAAGGGCCTGGATCACCGCGTCGCAAAGGGGCAGGGACACGTCGCCGATGCCCATGCGGTACAGATAGGCCCCGGGATGCTGCTCCAGATACGCCTTTGTCTTCTGTGCGATATGGTAAAACAGATAGGAATCCTTTAAATTCTTATAGTTGGTATTTGGTATCATTCCGTTCCTTCCTTTCTTCCTCCGATCTCCTCTGACAGCCTTCTTTCAAAACGGTCCTTCCGGAGGTCGGCCGGTATCTTTGTCGGATAATCTCCCTGGAAACAGGCAGCGCAGTAATTTTTGCTGCCTGTCAGCCCGCCCAGGCTTTCCACCTCCAGATAGCCCAGGGAATCCACTCCTATGAGCTTCGCGATCTCCTCTGTGGTGTGATGGCAGGCGATCAGATTTTCCTCTGAATCAATATCGGTCCCATAATAGCAGGGATGCAGAAATGGCGGAGCAGAGATCCTCATATGGATCTCTCTGGCTCCCGCGTCCCGCAGAAGCTTTACAATGCGCCTGCTGGTGGTTCCGCGGACAATGGAATCGTCGATCAAAACCACCCGTTTCCCTTCAATGACACTCCTCACAGGAGAGAGCTTGATCCTGACCTGATCCAGCCGCTCCCTCTGTCCTGGAGAGATAAAGGTCCTTCCGATATATTTATTTTTGATCAGCCCGATCCCATAGGGGATCCCGGACCGCTCCGAAAATCCCAGGGCCGCGTCCAGCCCGCTGTCCGGAACCCCGGTCACCAGGTCCGCGTCCACCGGATACCGCTCTGCCAGCAGCTCTCCCGCCCTTCTTCTCGATTCGTGGACCGATATGCCGTCGATCACAGAATCCGGCCTGGCAAAATAGATATATTCAAAAATACAGGTCTTCTGCCTCTGGGTTCTGCAGTGCTCTCTTCAGTTCTCCAAAAGAAGCGTTCAGCTCCTTTTCAAGCCGGTAAATATCAAGCGGTGTCAGCACGATCGAAGTGCCCATCCCATGACAGCAGGCAGAACATCCCTCACATACTCCGCCCCCACCGCAGACAGCGCGCAGCTCTCCGACGCAGCCACATAGGCGCCGTCCGGCATCCTGCCATAGCACAGGGGCCTGAATCCATATGGATCCCGCGCGGCGACCATTTTCGCAGAGGACATCAGTACCAGGGAATACGCTCCCTCCAGAGACTCCATGGCGCGGCTGACAGCCTCCTCGATGCTGGACGCTCCCAGCCGTTCTCTGGTGATCATATACGCAATGGTTTCCGTATCGCTGGTCGTATGGAAAATAGCGCCTGACAGCTCCAGCCTGTCGCGGAGCGTTAAGGCGTTGGTCAGGTTCCCGTTGTGGGCCAGGGCCATTTTCCCCTTCTGGTGGCTGACCTCAATGGGCTGGCAGTTGCTCCTTGTGTTTCCTCCGGTGGTCCCATATCTCACATGGCCCACCGCCATGGTCCCTTCGGGAAAATGAGACAGGGTATCCTTTGAAAACACCTCGCTCACCAGTCCCAGGTCCTTGTAAGAGGAAAAGACCCCATCGTCATTGACCACGATCCCACAGCTTTCCTGCCCTCTGTGCTGCAGGGCATAGAGCCCGTAATAGACCAGCTCCGCCACATTTTCTTTTTTTGCACTGAGCACTCCAAACACGCCGCATTCTTCGTGAATTCCCATACTGCTCCTTTCTCCTGCCTCCATTCCCTATTCTACCGTAACCGATTTTGCAAGATTTCTTGGCTTATCAATATCGCAGCCCCGGTTCAGCGCGATATAATAGGCAAACAGCTGCAGCGGGACCACTCCCAGCACCGGCTGCAGGAGCGTATGGATCTTTGGGATCACAAATACCTCCGATGCCTGGCTGCCGATCATGTCCCTGGTCTCTTCCGTGGTCATTGCGACCACCTCCGCGCCTCTGGACCTTACCTCCACGATATTGGACCGCATTTTTTCCACCAGCGGCTCATAGGCCGCCAGGGCAACCACCAGCGTTCCCGGCTCGATCAGGGAAATGGTCCCATGCTTCAGCTCTCCCGCCGCATAGGATTCCGAGTGGATGTAGGAGATCTCCTTTAATTTCAGGGAGCCCTCCATCCCCAGGGCGTAGTCCTGGTTCCGTCCGATGTAAAAGACGCTGTCATGGTTAAAATACCTGGCTGCCGTTTTCTGGTAAAGCTCCAGGTTTTTTAAGACCATACCGATCCTTTCATGCAGGCCATGAAGCTCCCGGACGATCTCCTGGTACTCCCCGTTTCCGATCCGGTCCAGCCGCCTGGCCAGATAAACGCCCAGCATGAGAAGAAGAACGGTCTGTGTGGTATATGCCTTTGTGGTCGCCACGGCGATCTCCGGCCCCGCCCACGTATAAAGCACATGATCCGATTCCCTGGCAATGGAGCTTCCCATGACGTTTACGATGGAAAGGACCTTCGAGCCCCTCCGCTTCGCTTCCCGGAGCGCCGCCATGGAATCCAGCGTTTCTCCCGACTGGCTGATCACGATCACCAGCGCCGACTCGCCCAAGAGCGGCCCGCTGTACCGGAACTCAGACGCGAGGCAGGCCTCCACAGGAATTCCCAGGAGTCTTTCCAGGGCGTACTTTCCGATCATTCCCACATGGTATGCGGAGCCGCAGGCCACAAGATAGATCCTGGAGATCCCCTTCATCAGGTCCCTTTCATCCTCCAGTTCCTCAAACACGATCTCCCCATCTGCCAGTCTCGGCTGGATGGTCCTGCGGACGGCCTCCGGCTGCTCCATGATCTCTTTTAACATAAAGTGGGCGTACCCGCCTTTTTCCGCTGCTGAAACGTCCCATTGGATCTGATGCTTTTCCTTTTCCAGAAAGCAGCCGTCCCTTCCAAGGATCTGCACATGGTCTGCCGTGACCACTGCCACCTCGTCATCCTCCATATAGGTGACCGTCCTTGTGTGGGCAAGCAGCGCGGTCACGTCAGAGGCAATATAATTTCCGTCTGCTCCGTAGCCGATGAGCAGCGGCGCGTCCTTTCGTACGGCGATCAGCTGCTCCGGGAAATCCGAGCAGAGGATCCCCATGGCGTAAGCGCCCTTGATGCGGTTTAAAACCTCATACACCGCGTCCATCAGGTTGGAGCTCTTCTTATAATAATACTCCAGAAGCTGGACAATGACCTCTGTATCCGTATCAGAGGCAAACACAACGCCTTTATGGAGCAGAGACTGTTTGATCTCCAGATAATTTTCTATGATCCCATTGTGGACCACTGCAAGCTTCCCGCTCTGGCTCACATGGGGATGGGCGTTTACATCGTTCGGCTCCCCATGGGTCGCCCATCTGGTATGGCCAACACCGCAGGTACCCGGTACTGCTTTTCCATTGTCCGTCTTCTCCACCAGGGCACGAAGGCGGCCTTTTCCTTTACAATCTCAATCTGTCTGGCACTGTTTTTCATATTGTCAGACATACCTCTTTCATGTCTGTTTACTTCATAATCACTATCCCAGTCATAAGTATCTTTAATGTCAGATACATAATATCCTTTTTTTGCAATTGAATAAATGTATCCTTCTGCAATCAACTGGGCATATGCATTCTCAACTGTAATGACACTTATACCCAGATTTTTTGCAAGACTTCTTTTTGATGGAAGTTTCTCATTTTTACCTAAAACTCCCTTTTTTATGTCATTTTTAATACACTTGTACAGGTGTTCATACAACGAATCTGAACCTATATCCGCAAATGAATATGTAAGCATACCAACTCTCCTCTTTAAACTGACCTTTTTGAATATATTTGTTTTGATGATTTTTTTATATCCAGAAGTTATTA
>OGCO01006636.1_pt1 | contig 10076 bp, 7 predicted proteins | sample 1570171 | NCBI WGS metagenome assembly OGCO01 (sample SAMEA4370583, study PRJEB24528) | human gut metagenome | reverse complement strand
AAGACCTGCAACAAGGCCATCGCCGACCTGGAAGCGGAGTATGACGGTCTGGAATTCACCATGCTCAGCGACCAGGGCGACTACATCGAACAGTTCATCGACAACATTTTCAGCAGCATGATCTGGGGCGCTGCCCTGGCGATTTTGGTGCTGGCCGCCTTCCTGAAGAACGTGAAGCCCACCCTGGTGGTGGCCTTCTCCATCCCCTTCAGCGTCCTGGTGGCCGCCCTGATGATGTACTTCAGCGGCATCACCCTGAACATCATGTCCCTGGCCGGTCTGGCGTTGGGCATCGGTATGCTAGTGGACAACTCCATCGTGGTCATCGAGAACGTGTACCGCCTGCGAGGCCGCGGCCTGGACCCGGCACGTGCGTCGGTGCAGGGTGCCCGGCAGGTGCAGGGGCCCATCCTGGCGTCCACGCTGACCACCGTCTGCGTCTTCCTGCCCATGATCTTCACCACCGGCTACACCCGTCAGCTCATGCTCCCCTTCGCCCTCACCATCACCTACGCCCTGGTGGCTTCCCTGCTGGTCTCCCTGACCGTGGTGCCCACCATGAGTTCGGTGATGCTGCGCAAGACCAAGGAGCGCTCCCACCGGCTCTTCGACAAGGTGCTGGGGGTCTACGAAAAGGTTTTGGCCTTCTGCCTGCGGGTGAAGCTCGTGCCCCTGCTGGTGTCCATCCTGCTGCTGGCCTTCTCTGTGGTAGAGGTCATCCGGATGGGCGTGGTCATGATTCCGGACATCGGCGCCGACCAGATCACGGTGAGCATGAAACTGGATGATGACATCAAGGAGCAGGACGCCTACAAGAAGGCAGACGAAGTGATGGAGGCCATGCTGAACATCAACCACGTGGAAAAGGTGGGCGTCCTGGCCGGCGGCGGTATGTCCGTCATGACCAGCTCCATGGGCACCCAGCAGGACTATACCACCTACGCCTTCATGATCCTCCCGGACGACACGGTGAAGAAGGAGGAGCAGGTGGACGCCATCTGTGACGGCATCGAGGCAGTGGGCAAGAAGCTGGACTGCGAGCTGACCGTCTCCGCCTCCGCCATGGACGAGATGTCCACCATGATGGGCAGCGGCCTGGAGGTGGACGTGTACGGCAACGACCTGGATAAATTGTTGGAAGTGAGCAAGGACATCGAAAAGCTCATCGGCCAGGTGGAAGGCTTTGAAAATATCTCCAACGGCCAGGAAGAGGGGGACGACGTCCTCCGGCTGGTCATCGACAAGGACAAGGCCATGCGCAAGAACCTGACCGTGGCGCAAATTTATTCCGCCATCAGCGTGGGGCTGACCACCGAGAAAAAGGCCGCCACCGTGACAGTGGACGGTCAGGAGATGCAGGTGGACATCTTGGATGACGACGACAAGCTGACCAAGGAAAGCTTGCTGAACCTGGAATTGGAGTCCAACACCACGGACGACGAGGGCAAGTCGGTGACCAAGCAGTATAAGCTGAAGGACTTTGCCAAGGTGGAGGAGACCAAGGGTGTGGCCACCATCGCTCGCGAGAACAACACCCGCATGATGCAGGTGAAAGCGGACACCAAGGACGGCTACAACACCACCAAGCTGTCCGAGCAGGTGCAGAAGCTGCTGGACGACTACGACATGCCCCAGGGCTACAGCGCCGAGATCGGCGGCGAGACGGAGAACACCCGTCAGATGGTGGAGCAGATGGTCAAGATGCTGGCACTGGGTCTGCTGTTCATCTACCTGGTCATGGTCGCTCAGTTCCAGAGCCTCCTGAGCCCCTTCATCATCCTCTTCACCGTCCCCCTGGCCTTCACCGGCGGTCTCATCGGCCTGCTCATCGGCCACGAGCAGCTGTCCATCATGAGCCTCATCGGCTTCCTGGTCCTCATGGGCACGGTGGTCAACAACGGCATCGTGTTCGTGGACTACGTGAACCAGCTGCGCATCGCCGGGTTTGAAAAACGGGAAGCGCTGCTCATCACGGGCAAGACCCGGATGCGCCCCATCCTCATGACGGCGCTGACCACCATCCTGTCCATGTGTACCCTGGTCTTCAGCCAAGATACCATGGCCGGCGCCAGCCGCGGCATGGCCATCGTCGTCGCCGGCGGCCTCCTCTACGCCACCTTCATGACCCTCTTCATCGTCCCGGTCATGTACGACATCTTGTACCGGAAGAAGCCGCTGGTCGTTGAGTTCGACGAGGCGGATCTGGATGACGATAGTGATCTGTTGGAGGTGTGATACCCCGCAATACAAAACGAGACTCCCGCGGGAGTCTCGTTTTTTCACGTTGTTAGGGCGTCTTGCCCTTCTGCTTAGGATACAGTTCAGGACGGGGAAATGTTGCAGGGGGAGAAATTTTTATTTCTTCCTCATATCCCACGAAACCCTTCATACAAACACCCCGGCGTCGGACAGCTGACCTCGTAAGAGGTGCCACGCCCCACATAGCGCAGCAGCTTCCCGCAGTTGGGACAGCGCTCGGTGATGACCCCATCCTTCGCCCACTGCTCCAATGCCCGGTCAACGGCGTCCCATTCTGCTTGTTTCTTTGCATCCATTTGTCTCTTTGCATCCATAAGATTTCCTCCTTTATACTGTGATTTTACCACTCCTCCTGTCCCATTCTCCGTACACCCCACGCAAAAAGAGCCCAGAACAACACGTTCCAGGCTCTTCTCCACTCTCTTATTTCCGATTTCTGTAGGGGCAGATCTCCAACCAATACCCATCCGGGTGTTATATTTGTGTAGATAAAAAGGAGCTTGATCAACTGGATCAAGCTCCTTTTTATTATAAGGTATGTTTTGAAGGGCGTCAACGGCTTTAAGTTGCAGATTGAAACACTTATTAGCAAGTGTAGCAAAAACAACGGACAAACAGCAGATAGTCCACATTTCGACATTTAGGCCAGAATATGGTTGAACTTTACGCAAATTGTTAATGAAAATTCACGAATCCTTATTGAATAAGAATTTACTGCTTGCTATAATCAAAATATGAAGATAGCAATAGTTATCTGAGGGAGACAGATTCAAGCATGAATATATGTCTGGTCAGGAGGAGGAACACAAATGGCAAACATTTTTAATGTGGCTCACTATATTTTAGAGAAAACGGGCCCACTTTCTACTATGAAATTACAAAAATTGTGCTATTATGCCCAGGCGTGGTCGCTCGTTTGGGACGACGAACCGTTGTTCCAGGAAGATTTTGAGGCATGGAGGAATGGTCCTGTGTGTAAGGAGCTTTTTCGTGAACATCAGGGGAAGTTCAAAATCAGCGCAGATGAAATTCCTGCAGAGCGCATGAATAAGATAGAGTTGACCGAAGAACAGCGCACAACAATAGATACAGTGTTGGATTACTACGGTGACAAAAGTGCTCAGTGGTTGAGCCAGCTGTCACATATGGAAGAACCGTGGAAACAGGCTCGCAAAGGCATCCAGCCAGGTGCTGCATCAACAAGTATTATCACTAAAGAGAGTATGGCGGAGTATTATGGCAGCATCTAAAAAGAAGAAGGTAGTAAAGCAAAAGGAACACCCAGAGTGTGGCATTCGTATAATCGAACATCCTGACAAAATAATGAAAGAGCATCCGTCCTGGGTTTTTACAAATTGTGACACTTCCCTGGATAGCCGTTGGAGATTTACGCAAGATCGATTGTCAGAAACATTTTGGCGTACTATCTTGCCCAAGCTAAAAGACTTTGAATCTATGACTTACAGTGAAATTCTGATTGGAGGAAAAAAATCCAATCACAGTAATGACGTCTCAAGCATGAACAAGGTAGCGCAAGATCGGTTAAGGGAATTGAAAATAGAAGCTGAAGCGCTTGTATCTTTGCGAATAAATGGAAAGTGCAGAATTTATGGCTATATAGAAAATGGCTTCAATATCCTTTGGTTCGACGATGATCATGGGGACAATAAAACTTGTGTATATCGGTCAATTCTAAAGCATACGTGATAAGAAAGTGTAGCTATATATACGAGCGTTTATTGCTTGCAAAGCGCCTGGAGTGGTTCCCCCACCCCAGGCGCTCATTTTATCTACCACATCATTTTAGGAGCACATCCCAAGTCTGTGCCCCCACGACACCATCCACGCTCAGCTGATACTGCCGCTGGTACGCCTCCACCGCCGCTTTGGTGGCCGCACCGAAGACACCATCCACGGCGATACCACCCAGCAGCTTCTGCAACGCACGCACCTGCTGACCCTTATCACCTTTTCTCAGTGTGTCCATATCATGTACCTCCTCAATCGACTTGCTATCTACGAAGTCCTCATAGAAATAGGACCGGTCTACCTTGCCGGTCACGCCGCTCACCTTGCCTTTGTCGGTGTACTGCCAACCAACGTAGCTCTTGACCTGCTTGGGCGGGATCACCGACCACTTGGCCACCCACAGCGGGTAGCCGCTCAACCTGGACAACTGCAACCCGCTGATAAAGTAGCTGTCACTGGAGTAGACGCCAACGGCATACCCTGCCGCCGTCATGGCTGCCAGGAATGCTTTGGCGTAGGTAGTCCGCGCCGCAGCAGACAGGCGATTGAAGGCGCTTGGATTGGCGGACGGTTCACTGTCCAGCCAGACCCGGAAGTTGATGTGCGCCTTGTAGGGCATCAGCAAGCTCGTCAGGTAAGTCGCATCACCTTTCGCCTGAGTGATGGAGGTGTGCGCCGTCCACCAGTAGACGCCGATCCGCTTGACCCCGGCGCTGATGGCGCCCTGGATGTGCCGCAGAAACATCGGGTCAGTCTTCAGGCCGCCAGATGTGCCGCGGTAACCGGCACGGATGACGACGCCATCCACGGCCTTGGCCGCCTTCGCCCAATCGACGGTCGGGTTGAACTGGCTGACGTCCATAAAATGCAGTTTTGTCACGTTGGAAACCTCCTTCACCTTGGGCACGACCACCACCAGGATGGGCGAATTGAACGCATACCCGCTGGTGATCTTGTTGGCCTTGTAACGCCCCTTGCTGTCCAGCTGGCTGCCCTTTGCGCCGTTGCAGCTGTAGATCGCACCGCCACCAGCACAGATGCAGACGTTGCTGTCCTGGACATAGAGGACACCCTTCTGCCGGTATTTCGCGGGCAGGTCGGCGTACTTCTTCCCTACCCACACCACGTCCACCTTGTCCTGATGCAGATTGGCCACGCCGGTCATCGCCTTGGTCACAGTGGACTTTTTACGCAGAATATTGGCGTCCGAGCCGCCCACGGCATCCCGATGGCCGACCACATCACCGCTGGCCAGGATACCGGCCAGCTGATAGGCGATGGAGGCGGAGGAAGCGCAGGTGACCTTCTTCGCAGCCAGCAGCTGGGCGTAGGTCTTCGCGCCGCTGGCGTGGGTGCAGCGCAGGGACACGATCTTGGGATAGAGCTTGTCCGCTGCCTCTGCCGCCTTGGCCAGGTAATCAATCTTCATCACTGTTGCCTCCATGGCTGTCTCCTTTCTTCTGGAGCATTTCGATTGCGTCCTTCAGCTTGTTCGGCATGGGGACGCCCATCAGACCGGCATTCTCCATGATGGAGATTGCTTCCCCGGCAACGAAGGCGATACAGGCCGTATCCTTGAGGTAGGACATCCCCACAAGCAGATCAAGCCGATATGCCACCAAGACAGCCGCCAGCGTCATCGCCTTCCGAATCAAGCCCTTCCAGCAGGCGTGACTTTCCAGTGCGCCATTCTTGGACTTCTGGGACTTGTGGAAGACACCGGCACACACAAGGCCGCTGACGTAGTCGATGCCCATGAACCACACCAGCGTGGTCAGTGCGGCAGACCAGCCACCGAACAGCCCGGCGATAAAGGAGCCAACCAGCCCCGCACCCGTACAGATCATTTCTTTCATAGTTTCCTCCTTTAAGTAAATTTCAGGACAAGGTTTTCCGGCGTCACAGTCACCGGGGTATTGTTGGTCGTGTTGTATGCAGACGATGCTTTAATGCCGATGGTCACGCCGTTTTCATAAGGCACGCAGGAAGGGGTACCCAACGAACTGACCTTGGCGTCCTGAGCAATATAGCCGCCTCCGACTTTTCGCGCTGTGATGATCGCTGCCGCGGGATTGGAGATCGTCGCGCCAGACACCCCGATGAGCGGTTTGGCCAGCGGAATATAAAAGTACAAGTTCGACCCACTGCCAGTGACGCCGCCAGCACAATACATCCTCGTGATGGTCACGGTATCGCCTGCGGTGTAATACGGACGGAAGCTGCCCTTTGCAAGGGCGAACTTCAGACTGTCCGCTCCAATCTCCAACTCATTCCCATTGCAAGTCACACGAACGTTATAGTCCGTGCTGGCTGCATTGTCCGAGCTGTGGAAGTCCAGGTATTTCCCCACCTCCATCACACCGTCCGTGCCAATCTGCGGGATGTTCCCCCAGCGCTTGCCCACTATCAGGCCGAGCAGCTTACTTGCGTCGTCAGCACTTGCAGCGCTGTCCGCACGGCCACCATTGGCTGGGAGTTTGGTCGGGATGTCAGAGGTAAGCGCATAGTCCGCCAGCACCTCCGACAGCTTGTCGGTCACCCATTTGGTGTTGGCCAGGATGGCGCTCGCATCGTCCAAGGTCGAAAAACCTTCGTTGCCCCAGACTCTAACACCGGCGTTTTTGTCACCCAGGATGAGTTTCTCCTTGTCTGCATCCTGCGTATCGCAAGAGGCGTAACGGAGCAAGGACACATAATCGTTCAGGATGTCACCCACCTTGAGATTAAGAAAATCCCAGGCGTACAGGCCATCACGCCTTGTCTGCAATCCCATCGTGTCATAGGTTCCATTGTATCCGTTTGCCTTGTCTCCCACGCGGGTGCCGCCAGCGCTGATGACCGTGCGCTGCTTGCTGACCCCGTTGGTCGCGGAATCGTAGATGTGTTCGATTTCCAGCGCCGTATCCGCGTCCTTGTTGACGGTGACCGCATAGCGCTCCTTGTCGCCGCCATCCAGCAGATTGTCCTGATAGGCTGCCTCCACCTTCCCGTTCTTCATCGTGCAGGTGTAATTTTTGCTACCTTCTGTGCGGCTGCAATCCAACTCAGCGCTCTTAAGTTTCAAGCCGATGATGGTGCCCGTGGCGGTGATGTCCTGGGCAAACAGGCTCTTTGTGTCAATGAGCCCGCCGTAGAGCCGTGTCACGCCATCCGGCCCTTCAATGATAAGCTGTTTCATCCTGCCCAAGTCCACCACCAGCTGGCTGACCTTGCCGCCAAGACTGCCCTGCATGGCCGCTCCGGCATCCGTGGTGCTCTCACCGGTCGCCCGCAAGGTGGTCTTGCAGCCGCCGTCGATGGTCATGGTCAGGGACATGACCGCCAGTGTATGCGCCACCCCCGCCTTGTCCGTGATGGTCACCAGGTCACCGGGCTCCGTCAAGAGCCCGTGGAAGATGTCGCAGCTGCCGACGGTATAGGCCAGCCCGCCGATGGTCGCCCACACGGTGTCCAGAATGGCCTGGGTCATGTACGGGTTCTGGATGGTCACGCCCACACCTGTGCCGCCTGCGGTGTATGTGTCGGTATTGACCGACGTGTTGCCGTCGGCGTCTGTGGCAGTTTGTTCCACCGTCGCCTGGATACAGGCCAGGGTGGACGTGCCGTCAATGGACAGGCCAGCGTTGTAGTAGTCGCTGGGGCTATAGTTCTGGCCGCTGTTGGCGAACCAGCGCAAGGCCAGCTTGCCGTCTCGGTCGATGAGTGCGTTACAGCCCACCAGCGCCGCCAGATAGCCCACCATGTCCCGGCAGGTCTTGCCGGTCAGGTCGCCCACCACGTTGGTCGTGGACGCCGCCGCAGGCAGCGTGGCCAAGGTCAGACCGCACTGGGCAGCCACGTCGGACAGCACTGCCGCCACGGCCGCGCCAGAGGACACGGTGGGCGTGTAAGTGCCGCCCAGGGCGTAATAGGCGGCGTCGTAGGCGGTGATGGTGGTCGTTCCCTCCGCCTGTTTGCAGTCGGTTGCGATAAACGTGCCCAGTGGGACATACTGGGTCGCGCCGTCCACCTCGGCTCCGACGGAGACCACTATGGTCTTGTCGCGCCAGGCGACTTCCTGGTTGACCGCCAACGTCACCCTGGCAGATGTCACGCCGCCGATTGTGACACGCTCAGTGCCACCGATGGAGGCGTTATAGGTGCAGCTGGCAATCCAGTCGCCTGCTAGGGTGGTGTCTTCGCAGACCACTTTCAAATACATCCGTTTGGCGGCCAAAGCCGCCGCCAGTTCTTCGGTTACATGATACAAATTCTCTCACCTCACTGTTCGATGCCATCCACGCTTGCTCCCACGATCTTGACTCCGTTGGCCGTACTCCGCACGGTAAAGGTCGGTGTGCTGAAATATACGTCCATGGTCACCGTCTGACCGGTGATGTCCGTGTACTGCATGGGCACGAAGGGATGGTCTTTGTCCGACACCGCTCGGTCGATGACCGTCGCCTGCGCAGCGGTCAGGGTCGGCCACTGGATGGACACGGTACGCTTGATGGCGACCAGCGTCCCCAGCATCTTTCCGGACGCCGACCGGCCGGTGTTGCTGGACCAGATTTTTTCTTTCTTGACGGTGATACCCTCCCGTTTGGGCGGCGGCATCACCACCCCGTTGATCTTCAGTTTATAGTCCACGTCCTCACCTCGTTATAGATAGGGTGTCAGCGGGTTGAGGCCGGTGGCTCTGGCCTGCTGATTGATATGCCGCACCGTATTGGACGCGACCACCTGGCCATCCAGCACACACTGAACGGTGATCGTCTGGCCATTGGGTGCAGTTGTCCGCTCGTCCAGCTTTGCCGCCAGCTTATTCGCCAGGGTGTCCATCCACGCCGTCTCCTTGGTGATTGCCGACGCCATCTCACGGCCTACCGCAGCGCCAGCCATGGCCAGTGCCGCCTGATTGACCACACAGCCGCTGGCGATCCTGGGCGTCACGTCCCGCAGGTTCCCCATGTGCTGCGTGATGAGCCGCGCGACGATGCCCGTCCACTCGGTGTTGTTCTTCAGCGGCACGACCGCTTCCTTACCCGCTTCGCCGATCATGCCCAGCGTGGGACCGTTGACCACACCGCCGGTGGCGAAGGCGGTGAACAAGCTGCCAATCGTCTTTATGAAGCCCGATACACTTTGCTTGATTTTAATGGAAGACTTCTTAAAGCCTACTGTTGCTGTCACCTTTTTACTTTTAAGGGAATCCCAGCGGCTTTTGGTATCAACAAAAGTGCCCGTTTTGGTGCCTTTGATGGTTTTTGTTGCCCAAGCGCTCTTGATCGAGTCCCAAGCACTCTTCGCGCCGTTGAAAGTGCCGCTTCTGTAGCCGTTGACCGTTTTAGAAACAGATGTATTTTTCACAGCGTCCCATGCATTTTTCGTGCTGTCAAAGCTGCCAGCCCGTTCGCCTTTGGCGGTCTTAGTAACAGCCTGATCCTGCACCAGATTCCAAGCGCTGGACAGCATATTCCACGTGCTGTCCGCTACGCCGGAAAACACGGTCTTGACTAAGCGGGAACCAGTGGAGCCGCCGACGCCGTGGATGGTCTCATACAGCGTCTTCGAGATCTCGTCCAGGAACGTGAACTTGAGCAAGGTGTCCACAACCTTCTCCTTGTCCAATCCTTGGAAGATGGACATCAAGCCTTCCGAAATCTCATCCAGGAAGGTGAATTTCAACAATCCCTTGACAATCTTATCCTTGATGGACTCCCACTTGCCGCCAGTGCCGGTAAAGCCGTCATCTTCATAGAGGGTCAAGGTCTTTTTCGCCTTGTCATCGTGGATGGAGTCCCATTTGCCACCGCTGCCGGTGAAGCCATCATCTTCCTCCAAGTGCAGCAGCTTCCTGATCCTCGCATCCTGAATTGCTTCCCACACCTTTTTCTTTTTCGAAAACGTGTCAGTTTCGTCCAGTGTCAAGTTTTTCGTTGCTGCCCCACCCTTAATGCCGTTCCAGATTGCCAAGAGCGTATCGAATCCGTCCGCTTTCACCAGCTTCAGCGTGGTAGTTTCTGTGTGGTCAGCGCCCAGGCCGGACAACGCATTTTCGATCGCCTTCCCCAGACCAGACAGTGCAC
>OGCO01006628.1_pt1 | contig 10087 bp, 7 predicted proteins | sample 1570171 | NCBI WGS metagenome assembly OGCO01 (sample SAMEA4370583, study PRJEB24528) | human gut metagenome | reverse complement strand
TCCGTTTCGGCAGAATTGCCAAGGAGGTCTATATGGACGACTATCGCTACCAGGCACTCAAAACGCTTACCAGATCCAGATTTGACATCATTCAGAACCTAACCAGGGAAAAACAGCGGTTTGCAAACTATCTGTTTCTCAAATGCTCCGGTATCGCGCAAGCTAAGGATATTCAGAATACCAGCGCGACTACTATCGCACTCATGGAACGGTTTGAAACCGTGGACGATCTGGCAAATGCTGATTTAGAAGAACTGACCGCATTTATTGATGAAACTGGCAGAAACTTTGCAGACCCTGCAGCCAAGGCAAAAGCTATCCGTGTTGCAGCTAGAGATTCGTACCGCCTGCCAATCACTGTAAACAATTCCGTGAATCAAGCTATGGCCGTTTCTATCGCTTCGATGCGTGCCTTGGAAAAACAGGTCAAGGTTCTGGACAAAGCCATTGAGCAGCAGTTTGAAATCATCCCTAATACATTGACCTCCATCCCCGGCATTGGCAAGGTCTACTCCGCTGGTATCATCGCTGAAATCGGCGATATCCATCGTTTTGACTCTCAAGCCTCGGTTGCCAAATTTGCCGGTCTTGTCTGGCACAGGAACCAGTCCGGTGACTTTGAAGCCGAGCATTCCAAAATGATCAAATCCGGCAACCGCTATCTCCGCTACTACCTGCTGGAGGCCGCCAACTCCGTGAGAAGATGCGACTCCGAGTTTCGGCGCTACTATGACCTCAAATTTAAAGAGGTCAACAAGTACCAGCATAAACGCGCACTCGCCTTAACTGCCAGAAAACTGGTCCGGTTGGTCTTTCGACTGCTGAAGGATAACCGCCTGTATATCCTGCCGGAGAGTTAAGCAAACAGCTTAACCTTGCTGACGTCAGCAGCCCTGTTTTTTAATTTACAGAGGCAGGGCTTGGATTGGTGTTGCTTTTTTGCGGCCGGTACGGTGTATTTGCACTGTTTTTCTTCAAAATTTTCTTGTATCACCTACTTGACTTCATACCATTGGACTTTGTTATTGCAGCATGCCCTTGGATTCCATATCGGCCATCATGGTGTCATACTGCTTTTCCAACTTGTAGCTGAACATGAACAGGGCGATGATGACCCAAGTAATAAACGAGCCGTAGATGTACAGTCCCTTTACCATGCTGACCGCGGAAGGAATCTCCTGCACCAGACCGGTAAAGCCGGATTTCTCCATCAGCACACCAATCAGCCAGCCTGCAATGCCGCCGCCGAACTTCATGCCGACCGTAGATGCACTGAAAGTCAGCGCCTGTACACGCACACCGGTGACCCAGTGACCGTAGTTGATGATATCAGCGGTCATGGTGAATACAACGCCCATGAACGGAGCCTTGCCGATGCCGCGCAGCGCGGCTGCAGCAAGAACACAGCCGAAGTTATCCGGCTGCACCATCAGCAGTACCTGAGCCGCAGCAGCGATGATCGCGCCGGCCAGCGCCAGATTTCGTTTGCCGAACCGCTTGATGAACGGTGCAAGGATCATAATAACGATGATCTGCGGGATGTTTTCTGCGAGGTTGAGCACGCTGTAAAACTCGTTGTGACCGAGTACATACTGCGAATAATAAGTGGCAACCGTGCCGTTGAGCGTTTGGTAGATAGCCAGCGTGAGCGTGGCGCCCATCATGATCAGAAAATACTTGTTCTTGCCGAGAGCCTTGATGCGCTGTGAGAGCGGCAGGCTTTCGGCCTTAGAAGCGGCCTGGAAATTGACGCGCTCTTTGGTGCCGAAAAAGCACCACAGCAGCAGGATCATGGCAACAACGGCGTATACCAGCGTAACCTTGATCCATGCAGCCTGATCGCCGCCCATGCGGTTGATCAGCGGCAGTGTGACAGCGGAAACGATCAGGTTGCCGATCGGAGACATGGACATGCGAAACAGATTAATCTTAGCCAGATCGTTTTCATCGCGCGTCATAAGCGGTGCCATCGTCGCATACGGTAGGTTGAGCGCGGTGTAAACAACCGTGGTGCACAGGTTGTAGGTGACGAAAATGTACAGCGCCTGCGCAATACCGGTCGCTTGCGGCGGCAGACAGAACAGCGCAACGGCGGTTACACCGTAGGGAATCGTCATCCAGAGTACCCAGGCACGTCCGCGTCCGTGCTTGGAGTGTACCTTGTCCATGATAACGCCGATGGCCAGATCTGAGAAGCCGTCAAAGAAACGCGAAAGCAGCATAATCATGCCGACAAGACCGGCAGATACGCTCATAACATTGGTGTAAAAGTAGGTAACGAGACCGCTGGTGAGTGCAAATACGACGTTGCACGCGACATCGCCCATGCCGTAGGAAATCTTCTCAAACAGGCTGGTTTTCACATTGCCTCTATCGGAAATCGTTCGTGTAGCTTGTTTCATGCTTATCCCTCTTTCTGTTGTGAAGTCGTGCTGCAGCTTTCTGATTTGATATCAGTATAACGGCAGTTCAGTCGGGAAGATACCGCTTTATGATTTATGGAATACCGGTTTTATGCGATGTTTTGCGTATCTCATGGAAAATATCGGCTGTATAAGTGAAACAAAAGGGAAGAATGTGAAAAAACACAGCAGAAAAACGGGATTTCTATCAAACAGACAAAAACAGGTGGGTGATTTTTATGAAAAATCCCATATAGTCAGAAAGGGAATATTTCGACTATATGGGATGGATTTCAGATAGGATCGATGCACCAAAGCTGTATTTCGTGCGGCTGCAGCAGTGCATGGAGCGTCAGTGTGCCGTTCTCCGGCATTTCCAGTGAGGTACGCAGAGCAGGTTGTCCGGCGTGATACAGGTATTCCATATCGGTCTGACTGGGGTAGGCAGGACAGCCGAGCGCGACCCAGCAGTCGAAGATCGAGCCTTGTGTGCGGCTGAGTGTGTACCGCTTGACACGGCAGGGACGGTCACCGAGACCTTCGATCACCGCGATGATTTCCTTGGGCGGACGGCGCAGGAACACCTGATATGCACTCTGCGGAGAATTCTGCGTCAGGTTGCGGTGACGATGCAGGTTGTCGTAGTGGCAGTAGTGATAGAACAGCAGCTGAATCGAACTGCCGCTGTGGGCAGCAAACCAGCCGTCTCCGCTGCCGATTTTCTGTTCGCCGAGATGCTGCAGAAGTGTCAGCGCTGTCCAGCCGGTTTTGGGCAGACCGTTCATGGTCATCAGGCCAAAGCCGCCGTGGAACAGGGCAGGCTGCAGCAGCGGACGTTCCTCGATTAAATCGGAGAGTGTCCAGTAGCCAAAGCCTTCGGCCAGCGGCATCGTTTCGCAGATGTTTTTGACCAGCCATGCGGATTTGTACACGGTGTCCGAGGAGATATCGCGCTGCCATACAGTGGAGTTCCATTCCTCCAGCCAGATTTGCGGCTCGTCTACATGATACTGGGACAGCAGTTCGCGGATGCCCTGCAAAAAGTGCTGCACATAGTTGCTGTCGTTGCTGATGATGAGCGGTTCGGCACGCTGGTGCCGCGTAGCCGCGATGAAGGCATCGCTGTATTCCATCGTCTGGTAGGGGTAGCACTGGAAGGTGAAAAAGTCCGGCAGACAGTCATGTTCCTTGCAGAATTCGACGAAATTGCGGATCAGGTCGCCGTCCCACAGCGAACTGGCGAAGCAGCCAGGACCGCCGAATGTAAGCTGCGGATCGACACTCTTGACGGTACTGCGGGTCGTCGTGTAAAAGTCGTAATAATTGGATTCGGACAGTATGCTGAACCGCAGCGGCTTTTCCGGATTCAGCTGGATAGAGGTGAATTTCCACTGACGCACTTCTTCCATGCCGTAGCGTTCGACAAGGTGACGCAGTGTTGTCTGCACCAGTGCGATCCACTTTTCGCGGTTGTTGTAGATCGAAGAAAAGGAATCGTTTTTCCACATGTATTCTTTGTTGCGCGCAAGTGCAGGCGGCATAAAGCTCAGTTCGAGGAAGGGATGCAGTCCAACGCTCAGCAGGAAGTCGAACAGCATATCGGCGTAGAGAAAATTGTAGACCGGCTGTTCGTTTGCGTTCTCCTCGTAGATGTGCATATCGCTGTCGAAAATGCCGTGAAAACGGACGTAACGGAATCCAATCTCACGCTGAGCGGTACGAATTTGTTCTTGTATCGGCGCAAGCAGTCCGCAGCGGGCATAGCCGATGTTGAGCAGATTGCGCCATGTGGGCCGGATGGGTTCGGTATGGCAGGCGGACAGGTCAAGCGTGATCTGCTGTTTTTCGCATTCCTCCTGCTTTTTGAGGAAGGACGGGCTGATGTACTGCATGAGCCGTGAGAAATCCGGCGCAGACGTTTCCGTGGAGAGCGGTACAGCTTCATCGGCATGCAGACGGCGGTACCGTCCGGGCGTAACGCCGAAATGCCGACGGAAATGCTCGATGAACATATTGGTGCTGGAGAATCCGACATCCAGACCGATATCGGTGATAGAGGACTCGGATTGCAGCAGCAGGCATGCGGCTTTATGCAGCCGCAGAGAGATCAGGTACTCGGAAAAGGAGGTGCCGAGCACCGTGCGGAACAGGTGCGACAGATGGCTGGCGGACAATTCGGCAAATGCGGCAGCATCTTCAAGCGAAAGCGGCTGCGCGAAATTGTGTAAAAGATAGGCAGTACGGTCTGTATATGATTGCGGGAGCGGTCGGAAACCGCGGGAGCCTGCGGCGCCGCCGGACAGTTATCCGACAGCCACTGCAGCGTGGCGTTTACCTGTTCCTCGTGGACGGGCTGATCTTGAATGTAGTTGAAAAACAGCTGAGAAAACAGGGCGCGAAGCGGCTCTGCAGACGAATCATCACCGTGTGTGGTCAGCGCGACCGGCTGCCATCCGGCGGTTTTCAGCTGTGCAGCAGGAATGCAGATTTCCAGTGCAACGCTGCTGCGGAGCGTTTCCAGAGTGAACAGTATGCCGGGATTGCAGACGATCATGCTACCAGTGGTGAGCGTATGAAACTGTTCGGATAGTCGGAAGGTCACCTCGCCGGACAGCACGAAAAACAGGGACAGGTCATGGCTCCAGATGGCCTCAGCGGTGTGGTTCCATGTGCGGAAACCGAGTTCGGTGTGCTCGGACGCGGTGAGGACGATGATGGGTTTCATAGGCAGATCTCCCCCCAAGAAAAGTATATCTGCATTATATCATGAGTAAAGAGAATATGCGGAAAAATTTTTTGGTGTTATCAGATGCCGATGTTCATGACTATGAGAAAACTATGATATAGGGTTGTTGATACGTTGAAATATTGTATGCTGCGGAGCAGCCTGACCAGACGGTTGGGCTGCTCTTTTTTATACCTGCAGCGAATTTTACAAAATCAGTAAGTGCGCTGAAAAGTTGCAAAAAATGGCGTGTTCCGACGTTCCGGTGTTCCACGGTATTTTTGCGGCATAAAAATTCTGTTTGCCATATACCCATGAGGGCCTTGCGTATATGGGGGGATAGTAACAAATTACACTCACGCAGACATTCGGATAACGAGAATGCTTGACAAAGCGCCGTTAATCTGTTAATAGGAGCGTGACGAAGATGGGCACGGAGATGGAGAAAAGAAAAATGGCGGAGACGATATGGCTCCAGTACTTTAATGAACGGCTGTTTGAGCAGGGGGTGATTGATGAGAAGGCGCGGAATACTATGTGCAGAAAGATTGCTGAAGAAGAGCGCAAGGGCAGAAGAGCCTAATACATATTGATAAATTATGCAAATGAATATGCATACGGAATGCCTGATAATGCTCAACGGTTTAGTCAGGGCAGATGACAGTAATCTGTATGGCAGCACTGTAAATTGAGTGACGGAAAGATGGATGTACACCAAACGTGATTATCTTTTTACACTCGATGCAACACCAAAATAATCTGGATATTTTGGAGGAACGTATTATGGATATAAAACGCAAAATTAAGCAAGCAGCCAACATCATGGGCATCGAAAAGCTGCGCAAGCCGCAGGTAAAGCCGATTACCGACATTTTGGAGGGTCGGGATACGATGGTTGTCGCACGTCCGTCTGCGGGCAAGTCGGCGATCTATCAGATTCCGGCGTTAGTGCATGGAGAAGAAAGAACTATCGTAATCGAACCGCTGCTGTCGCTTATGCACGATCAGGTGCGCAAGCTGCGTGAACATGGCGTAGGAGCCGACCACTTGGATTCGACGATGAAGAAGTCTGAGCAGAAGGAGTGCCTGCAGAAGTTTATCCGTGGCGAAGTGAAGATGCTGTTCATAACGCCGGAGCGATTCATCAAGGAGGAATTTCTTTGCACGATGAAGGCGGTGGCGGTCTACATGGTCGTCGTGGAGGAATGTCACGCCGTGCTGGACTGGGGTTATTCCTTCAGAGATGCCTATCTGGATATCGGACAGGTTATCGATGAATTGGAGCCGCGTCCCATCATAACGGCCTTAACGGCAACCGCGACGGAGAACGATATGGCGGAGATTGCCCAGTGCCTGTACATGCAGAATCCGGCGATGCATCGGAATGATTTATACAATCCAAAACTTGTATACATCAAACAGCATGCGGTGAACCGAGAAGAAAAACGTAAGCTGCTCTGTAAATATTTAAGCAAGTATCATGCCAATTCTTCAATCGTTTATTGCAGTACCCGCAAGGCGGTAGAGGCTGTCTATAAGCTGCTTGATAAGAAGTACAGCGGGCAGGTAACCATGAGCCACGCAGGTCTCAAGCCGAAAGCGCGAATGGCTAATGAATCCGAGTTTCTGTCCGGCAAGAAGACGATCATGGTGGCAACCTCCGCATTCGGCATGGGTATTGACCTTGACAGCGTGGACTTTGTTATCCACTTCAACATGCCGCTGTCGTTGACGGATTACATGCAGCAGAGCGGACGAGCGGGCCGCAATGGTCAGAAGGCACACGCGGTTCTGCTTTATAGTGATGAGGACTATTACACCAATCTGGCAATCCTTCACGATGGACACCCGACCTTGCGGGGCATGGGGCAGCTGGACATGATGAAGGAGTTTTGTGACGATAATGAGCACTGTATGGCGCAGCTGTTGCTAGGGCGTTTCGGTCAGAAGATGAAGAAAAGCTGCAAGCACTGCACGGTCTGCCAGAAGAACAGGAGGAAGAAATGAGCGGTGTAAAACAGAACATGGGTGTACATACATGCGCGGTCGGCATGACGCTGACAGCGGCGCAGTATTACGAGATAAAAGACGGTCTGGGAGATTTTCTGCGTAAGAGCGATGGAAACTACTGGAGCAGGTCGGAGCATTACACCGTGGACGCTTTTCGCGAACAGGGCGTGTGGCTGTACCTCTCGCGGATGGATACCATCTATCGTGTGAAGGTGCGGATTGAGCCGTGCCGGGTACTCGCCGGCAGAGACCCAACGGCACTGTTTCAAGCAGACAAAAAGCAGTACCACGCAATGATAGAGAAGGTAGATTCACTGCTGCAGCCGTGCGGCTTGCCGCGTTCAATCGACCGGATGAAAATCAGTCGGATGGATTTGACGTGCGATTTGACCTTTCAGGAGGCGGGAGTGGTGCAGCAATACATCCGCACTTTGCAGAAATCGTTTGTCTTACCCCACTACAAGCGGGTTTGTTTTCGGGAAGGGGACGGCAAAGCGAAAAATGTAAGGGAAGCGAATAAGCATTCGTGCAGACAGCAGTGCAGACAGGCGGCATTCTTTGCATACGACAAGACGGCGCAGCTGCAGATGATCGGTCGGCTGCCGGAGGAGCGATTGGGCAAGCGTGTTCTCCGCTTGGAGGCAGAGCTGAACCGCGGTGCAATAAAGCAGCATCTCGGAAAACAGAAGTCGAACTATCAGTTTTTGAAGCAGGGCGTAAAGCGAGCAGGCAAGGTGATCGACTGGTACCTAAAACGCGTGTATAAGGATAACACAAGTCCGCATTTGCGGTATGAGGATGCGGTCGCCTGCATTGCGGGACAGCGGTGGAAGGATAAGACCAAGGAACGGGCAGCGTATCTGCTGCGCAAGGTCAGCGACAGCGAGAGTATGAATGCGGCGATTCGGAAAACCGCTGAGAAGTTCGGCATCAAGCGCCAGACAGCAATGGGACTGGTGAAGAAACTGGAGCAGGCGGGAGTCAATCCGGTGACGCTGACGAATGCGTGTGAGTATGAGCAGATGGAGAATCTGCGGAACATTTTGAAAAAGTGATATTTGTGTCAAAATAGAACGATTGTTCGGATTTTGATTGACGAAAACCAATCAAAGGTGTAAGATTAAGATAAAGAAAAGACGGTGATAATATGAGCAGTTTGGATTTTGAGCGCAAGCATGCAGAGGACCTGCAGCGCTTGAGCGCACTGCGTCTGCTGGACGATGACTTTATGAACAAGGTGTTCGAGGATAAGGGATGCGCGGAATTCCTGCTGCAGATTATCCTGCAGAGAAGCGATTTGAAGGTAGCGTAGGTGCATGTGCAGCACGAGATGAAAAATCTGCAGGGACGCTCGGCACGGCTGGACATTCTGGCGGTTGACGAAGAAAACCGCGTGTACAACATCGAAATTCAGCGTGACGACAGAGGCGCAAGCGTCAAGCGTGCGCGATATAACAGCAGTCTGATCGATGCGAATATCACAGAGCCGGGCGAGCAGTACGAGAAGCTGAATGAAACCTATGTGATCTTTATCACGGAGAATGATGTGCTGAAAGGCGGACGTCCGATTTACCGCATTGAACGGACTGTTCAGGAAACCGGCGAATCGTTCGGAGATGGGACGCATATTCTGTATGTGAATGCTCAGATGAAAGATGATACGGCGCTGGGACAGCTGATGCATGATTTTGCCTGCACGAGTGCGGATGAAATGCATTATCAGATTCTGGCGGACAGAGTTCGTTATCTTAAAGAAGATAAGGAAGACTAACTATTAGAAGTCAACCCCAAATGTGTGGAAAGGTGAAAATAATGCAGACGATTCAAAAAAGGTATGGCAAAGCTGACGTCCGTCGGACGCCTAACTGAGCTTATTATAAGAACTTAAGCTGCACGCCTGTACGGCTGCCGAGATTTCTCCAAGGCGTAGATCAGCCGAACCAATTTCTTAGCGGCATGAGAAAGTGCAACATTGTAATGCTTTCCTTCAGCTCGCTTTTTAGCAAGGTAAGCCGCAAAGCCCGGATCCCAATGGCAGACATACTTGGTCGCGTTGTAAAGCGCATAGCGCAAGTAGCGAGAGCCTCGTTTCTCCATGTGAGAGTAGGTTCCAGCCAATGAAAGATGCCCTGATTGATAGGTGGACGGTGACATGCCTGCATAGGCAAGGATCTTGTCTGGAGAATCGAAAAAGGAGAAATCACCGATTTCGGCAAGGATCATAGCTGCCATGCGAAAACCCATGCCGGGAATAGTCGTAATGGGAGACTGAAGTTCTTCCATGATGGCCTCAATAGCTGCTTCAATATCTTTAATCTCTGAATCTAATTCACGGATCAAGCGGATTGTATGACGCAACTCAAGCGATTTAGCGGGCATAACAGAACCGATTGAACGCTTGGCAGCATCACGAATTTCTGTTGCCATATCTCGTCCATATCGGCCTTTAGAGGCATCTTTCAGGAGAGATTTCAAGTGCGTCAAATGAGCTTCGGCAATCTGCTTTGCTCCGGGAAATTCAATGAGAAGTGCGTAAACAGACGACATATGCAGCGTTGGCACCAGTTTTTCTAACTCTGGAAACAGTATGGTAACCAAACGAGAAACCGATTGTTTCAGTTGAGCTCTTTCTTGAACTTTATCAAATCGGTATCTTGTTAGTGACTTTAACTCTTCGTTGTGGTATGCTGTATCTGTGTAGGACTTGAGGTCCACATTAGACATAAGCATAGTTGCAATAGTTTTAGCATCCACCCGATCAGTCTTGGTTTTACGAAGACTCATGCTCTTTCGATACAGGTTGGTATGCAGCGGATTGATAACGTAGGTGGGCAAACCTTGGTTAATCAAAAATCCGAGAATGTTGTAGCTGTAATGTCCGGTAGCCTCAAGCCCTACTTTTATTTTGTCTTCCGGGCGAGCACAGCGGCGAATGGTTTGCAGCAGCGTG
>OGCO01006620.1_pt1 | contig 10101 bp, 6 predicted proteins | sample 1570171 | NCBI WGS metagenome assembly OGCO01 (sample SAMEA4370583, study PRJEB24528) | human gut metagenome | reverse complement strand
GGGCAGCTCGAAGCGCTCCAGCTTCAGCTTCTCCTTGCAGATCTTCCGCATCTCGCCCTCGATCTCGGTGAGGATCTCGGGGGTGAAGGGGAAGGGGGAGTCCATGTCGTAGTAGAAGCCCTCGTCAATGGCGGGGCCGATGGCCAGCTTGACCTCCGGGTGCAGGCGCTTCACGGCCTGGGCCAGGATGTGGGAGCAGGTATGCCAGTAGGTCTTGCGATACTGCTCGTTTTCAAAAGTGAATTCGTTGTTTTCTGCCATAGTTCGTTCCTCCTTGAGAAATGAAGGGCGGGGTTGATGGTATCCGTTTTGTTTCCTGCGCCAAACGACAAAAAATCCCACCCCTGTCTGAATACAGGGGTGGGATAACATCAAACTATCTCACGGTTCCACCCTGCTTGCGCACCCGGTATCCGAGACGGAAATGCGCCGCTTGATTGCCGCTGTAACGGGCGAAACCCGGCGCTGCTTTTCACAGCACGGCTCCGGGGTGGTCATGCCGCGTTCCGCCGGAGCGCTCCCAGCCATGGCGCTCCTCTCTGTGGACCTTCCGCGGTTTCGTCCCCTTCTCAGCCTTCTTTTATGGACACATCCTAGCACCCGGGCCGGGGAAAGTCAAGTGGGGAGTTGGAAATGCCGGAGTTAATTTACACGCTTTTTCAAAATCCGAAACATTTCGTTTACAAACGCCGTTTTTCCCCTCTCGTGACGCGAAACGGGAAAACCGCTCTGCACAATAGTTTTCCACTTCTTCCACACCCTTTTCCACACCTTATGGAAAACTGACAGCAAAACTTGTGGACGTGAGTTGTAACTTTTTCCGCGCCGGGCGGTCACTCGGCATAGATGGGCTCAAAATCCTCCGCCGGATGGCCGCAGAGAGGACAGAGGTAGTCGGCGGGCAGCTCGGGGCCGTCATAGACAAAACCGCAGATCCTGCACCGCCAGCCCACGATCCTCCGCTCCGGCTCCGCCTGCGCGGGCTTGGGCTTGAGTTCACGCTGATAATAAGCGTAGGTCAGCGGCTCCCGGTCGGACAGCACCTGCGCCTGCTCCAGCTCGGCCACGAACAGGGTATGGCTGCCCAGATCCTGACGGGACACCACCCGGCCGCTCAGCCGGGCGCAGCTCTGCCACGGCAGATAGGGCACGCCGTTTTCGTCATAGGCCGGTCGGAACGAGCCGAACTTATCCACATCCCGGCCGGACTGGGCGCCAAAATGCCGGATGGTCTCCGGCGTGACGGACTGGTCCAGCACCGTCAGGCAGAACACGCCGCCCTCCTTCAGCACTTCACAGGTGAGGTTCTCGTTCAGCACGGAAAACGCCACCCGCACCGGGCTGCTCGCCACCTGAATGCAGGTGTTGGTGATGCAGCCGTTCACCCGGTCCCCGGCCTTGGCCGAGAGCAGAAACACACCATAGCTCAGATCATACAGCGCCTTGCGATCCATAAAAATACCCCTTTCTATAATCAAGAATTATTCTTAATTATAGAATAATCTCTTTCTCCTCATTCGTCAAGGCAAATTTTCCTTTTTGACAGACAAAGGCGTCCACCCTGACGGATGGACGCCTGTCTAACATTATTATTATATGTATCTCAGTCCAGCGGCTCGCCCTTGCTGTTGAACAGGGGCAGCTTCTCCAGGAAGATGATGTCGTCCCGCTTGGCGGCGTCGCCCTCGGCCAGCACGGCCATGCGGCCGACAATATTGCCGCCGGCCTCCTCGACCAGCTTCTCCATGGCGGCCAGACTCTCGCCGGTGGAGATCACGTCGTCCAGAATGACCACCCGCTTGCCCTGCATCTTCCGGGCGTCGCCGGCATCCATGAACAGCTCCTGGGTGCCCTTGGTGGTGATGGACTCATACTTCACGGAGAACACGCCGTCCATGTAGGCCTTGGCGGCCTTGCGGGCCAGCAGATACTCGTTGCGGCCGTTCTGGCGGGCCACCTCGTGGATCAGCGGAATGGCTTTGGCCTCCGGGGCAATGATATAGTCGTATTCGGGCATCACCTTGAGCAGTTCCCGGGCGCAGGCCACGGTGAGCTCCACGTCGCCGAACACCACAAAGCCCGCGATCATCAGGTCATCGCTGATGCTGCTCAGCTTCAGCTGCCGGGTCAGCCCGGCCACCTTGAGTTCATATGTCATTCTGAATCGCTCCAATCCAATTCATTTACAGCCCGCAGGCAGAGATAATAAATCGACACAATATCTATTTTAGAAGGTTTTGCGGAAATGTCAATATGCAGGGCAAGAATAGGCAGGTGACGAAATGCAGAAAGCAACCCTCTTTAATGTAGGGCGGGTGCTTGCCCCCGCCCTACGCCAGGCCCGCAAGCCGACAGCGCCACACCAGAGGCTCTCCCTCCCCCCGAAGGGAAGCCTTTGGGTTGTGCCACACTCCCCACAGCTTGCAGTCTCCCGCCGCGTTCCTTGCAGGCGCAGGCGGCCGTTTTGGACATAGTGTGTAATTAACCCGATATTTTATTTTGTTTTTTGTGGACTTTAATCGAAACTGGCGATTGTAAAATGATTGGGATTCCTGTAAAATTTGAAGTAGTCCGGCGTCCGTCTGCCGGAAGGACATCTGAAAAGAAATCCGAAACAAATGGAGGAAAGAAATCAAATGAAGAAACTGCTTGCACTCGCACTGGCACTGGTCATGTGCCTGGCGCTGGCCGCCTGCGGCACTTCCGGCGCTCCCGCTGCCGGTTCCGGCTCCGCCGCGCCTGCCGCTGGCTCCGGCTCCGCCGCCGATGCCAAGGACGACAAGACCGCTGCCAACAAGGACGACGTCAAGATCGGCTGCATCCTGATCGGCGATGAGAACGAGGGTTACTCCTACGCTCACATCAAGGGCATCGAGGAGGCCGTCGAGGCCACCGGCCTGTCCATGGACAACGTCATCATGAAGTATTCCGTGCCCGAGAACAGCGCCTGCTATGACGCCGCCATCGACCTGGTGGAGCAGGGCTGCTCCCTGGTCATCTCCAACTCCTACAGCCACCAGTCCTACATGCAGCAGGCCGCTCAGGAGTGCCCTGACGTGACCTTCGTCGCCTGCACCGGCGACACCGCCAACCAGGCCGGCCTGTCCAACTTCAAGAACGCCTTCACCGGCATCTATCAGGCCCGTTACGTCTCCGGCGTTGTGGCCGGCATGAAGATCGCCGAGCTGGTGAACGACGGCAAGCTGACCGACAAGAACTACTCCGACGGCAAGGTCAAGGTCGGCTATGTCGGCGCTTACCCCTACGCCGAGGTGGTCAGCGGCTACACCGCTTTCTTCCTGGGCATCCAGAGCGTCTATCCCGACGTGACCATGGAGGTCCAGTACACCAACTCCTGGTTCGACATCACCGCTGAGGGCACCGCCGCCGAGAGCCTGATGGCTGACGGCTGCGTCATCATCGGCCAGCACGCCGACTCCACCGGCGCCCCCGCCGCTGTGCAGGCCGCTCAGGACGCCGGCACCGTTGCCTACTCCGTGGGCTACAACATCGACATGCTGAGCGTGGCTCCCACCGCCGCTCTGACCAGCGCCACCAACGACTGGGGTGCTTACTACACCTATGCGTTCAACTGCCTGCTCTCCGGCGAGGAGATCGCCACCGACTGGTGCAAGGGCTATGACGACAACGCCGTCGGCATCACCGAGCTGGGTGAGAGCTGCGCCGAGGGCACCGCTGACAAGGTCGCCGAGGTCGAGGCCGCTCTGAAGGACGGCTCCCTGCAGGTGTTCGACTGCTCCAAGTTCACCGTGAACGGCGAGCATCCCACCTCCATCATGATCGACATGGACGGCGATTTCGAGGGCGACACCGAGGGTGTCAAGGACGGCGTGTTCCAGGAGTCCACGCTGCGTTCCGCGCCCGGCTTCACCGCCCGCATCGACGGCATCACCGAGCTGAACGCCAACTGATCTCTCTCTGAGACAATTTGAGAAGGGAAGCCGTATTTTAAATGCGGCTTCCCTTCCGTTTCTTTTTCGACAATAAGATCAGAAAATGACGCAAAAGTCAAAAGAATGCACTTTTCAGCCTTTGCGTTCTGCGGTATAATAGTATATTGTGGAAAACATGGGGAATGCAGACTGAGCAGCGAAGCATCAGCCGGTGTTCCCGATGGGTTTGACACGAGGAGCTCTGAACATTCTCCCACCTTGCCACCCAGAGCGGGCTTCTTTCCCGTTCTGTCATTCTGAGGCCGCAGGCCGAAGAATCTTACAGCGCCAATGTCCGACGATCCGCTTGGCAGTTGCAGCAGCGGGGGTTTTGAGATCCTTCGCTCCGCTCAGGATGACAGACTGAACGTTTGCAGAGACTGCCGAAGGCTTCCCCTCGGGGGGAAGCCTTTCGGTGCGGTGCAAACCATCAGGCACTCCCTTAATTTTAACTTTAATTCCCCAACCCAAAAGGATCACATAGACCAGAGAAGAAAGGATGATTGGATTGGCTCAGACACCTCTTGTCCAGATGAAGGGCGTTTCCAAGACCTTTGGCCAGACCAGGGCCAACTACAAGGTGGATCTGGAGGTATATCCCGGCGAGATCCTGTCGCTGCTGGGCGAAAACGGCAGCGGCAAGACCACACTGATGAATATGCTCTCCGGCATCTACTTCCCGGACGAGGGCCAGATCTTTGTAAACGGCAAGGAGGTCCGCATCGCCTCGCCCAAGGACGCCATCGACCTGCACATCGGCATGATCCATCAGCACTTCAAATTGGTGGACGTGTTCACCGCGGCGGAGAACATCGCCCTCGGCCTGGAAGAGGGCGGCATGGTGCTCAACCGCAAGGCTGTGTCCGCCAAAGTGCGGGAGATTTGCGACAAGTACGGCTTCGTCGTGGATCCCGACCAGAAGGTCTACAACATGTCCGTCTCCCAGAAGCAGACCCTTGAGATCGTCAAGGTGCTCTACCGGGGCGCGGATGTGCTCATTCTGGACGAGCCCACCGCCGTGCTCACCCCCCAGGAGACCGACAAGCTCTTCGCCGTGCTGCGCAACATGAAGGCCGACGGCAAGAGCGTCATCATCATCACCCACAAGCTCCACGAGGTCATGAGCGTGTCCGACCGGGTGGCCGTGCTGCGCAAGGGCGAGTATATCGGCTCGGTCAACACCGATGACACTAACCCCCAGGAGCTCACCAACATGATGGTGGGTCATCAGGTCAGCCTGAACATCGACCGACCCGCCCCGAAGAATCCCAAGCCCCGCCTGACGGTCAGCCACCTGTCCGTCAGGGATCCCGCCGGCGTGCAGGTGCTGAAGGACGTCAGCTTCACCGTCAACTCCGGCGAGGTGCTGGGCATTGCAGGCATCTCCGGCTGCGGCCAGAAGGAGCTGCTGGAGGCCATCGCCGGCCTTCAGAGCGCCGAGATCGGCAGCAGCGTGCAGTATCTGGAGGACGACGGCTCCGCCGACGAGCTGCTGGGTCTGTCCCCCCGGAAGATCCGGGAGAAGGGCGTGGCGCTGTCCTTCGTGCCGGAGGACCGGCTCGGCATGGGTCTGGTGGGCGGCATGAATCTGCCCGCCAACATGCTGCTGCGCTCCTATAACGAGGGGCGCGGCCCCTTCGTCAACCGCAAGAGCTCGCTGAAGCTGGCGCAGGAAGTCGTGGACCAGCTGGGCGTCGTCACCCCGGACGTGTTCACCTCCGTGCGCAAGCTCTCCGGCGGCAACGTGCAGAAGATCCTGGTGGGCCGCGAGATCGCCGCCGCCCCCAGCGTGCTGATGACCGCCTACGCCGTGCGCGGACTGGACATCAACACCAGCTACGCCATCTATGACCTTATCAACCAGCAGAAGGAAAAGGGCTGCGCCGTCATCTTCGTCGGCGAGGATCTGGACGTGCTGCTGGAGCTGTGCGACCGCATTCTGGTGCTGTGTTCCGGTCAGGTGAACGGCATTCTGGACGGCCCCGGCGCAACGAAAGAGCAGGTCGGCCTGCTCATGACCAATCTTCAGGAGAAGGGAGGGGCTGACAATGGCTAAGACCGGCAGCGTCAAAAGCCCGCTCATCCGCATCGCAAAGCGCAGCGATATGCCCCGCTGGAAGGGCTGGATCATCCGCCTGATCGCCGTGCTGCTGGCACTGGTGGTGGACGGCCTCATCATTTTCGCCATCGTCAAACTGAACCCGGTGGCGGTCTACAAGACCATGTTCGCCGGCGCCTTCGGCACCACCCGCCGCAGCTGGGCCTCCATCCGGGAGGCGGTGCTGCTGCTGAGCATCGGCATCGGCCTCGCCCCGGCGTTCAAGATGAAATTCTGGAATCTGGGCGCGGAGGGTCAGATCCTGCTGGGCGGCATCGCCACCGCAGGCTGCATGATCTGCTTCGGCGGCAAGATCCCCAACTGGCTGCTCATCCTCGTCATGGCGCTGGCCAGCATCGCGGCGGGCGCCATCTGGGGCCTGATCCCCGCCATCGCCAAGGCCCGCTGGGACACCAACGAGAGTCTGTTCACCCTGATGCTCAACTATGTGGCCATTCAGCTGACCAGCTACGCCGTGGCCCGCTGGGAAAACCCCTACGGCTCCAACTCCGTGGGCATCATCAACCAGAACTCCATGGACGGCTGGTTCCCCCGTCTGTTCGGCCAGACTTACGGCCTGAACGTGCTGCTGGCCATCATCCTGATGGTGGCCATGTACGCCTACCTCAACTACACCAAGCAGGGCTATGAGATCGCCGTGGCCGGTGAGAGCCAGAACACCGCCCGCTACGCCGGTATCAACATGACCAAGGTGTATCTGCGCACTATGATCATCTCCGGCGCCATCTGCGGCTTCGCCGGCTTCACCGCCGTGGCCGGCGCCGACCACACCATCTCCACCAACACCGCCGGAGGCCGCGGCTTCACCGCCATCATTGTGGCCTGGCTGGCCAAGTTCAACCCCTTTGTCATGGTGCTGATCTCCTTCCTGCTGGCCTTCCTGGGCAACGGCGCGGGCGAGATCGCCTCCCGCTACAACCTGAACGACTACGCCGCCCAGATGATCGAGGGCGTCATCCTGTTCTTCATTCTGGGCAGTGAATTTTTCATCAACTACCGCCTCGTGCTCCGGGGCCATGAGAAGGAGGGTGCCAAGGCATGAGCAATTTCATCTCCCTCTGGCAGGCGGCCGTCACCTTCGGCACCGTCATTCTGTTCGGCGCGCTGGGCGAGCTCATCACCGAGAAGAGCGGCAACCTGAACCTGGGCACCCCGGGCATCATGTACCTGGGCGGCATCGCCAGCCTGATCGGCGCGTTCTTCTATGAGAACGGCAACCCGAACCCCAGCCCGGTGGTGGGCATCCTGATTGCCCTGATCTGCGCCGTCATCGCCAGCGCTCTGGGCGGACTGCTCTTCAGCTTTCTGACCATCACCCTGCGGGCCAACCAGAACGTCACCGGCCTGACCCTGACCATTCTGGGCAGCGGCATCGCCAACTTCTTCGGCGGCAGCCTCAACAAGCTGGCCGGCGGCGTGGGTCAGATCAGCGTGGCCACCACCTCCAGCGGCTTCCGGGCCGTCACCGGCCTGAGCAACGCCGGAACGGTGGGCCAGCTGCTGTTCAGCTATGGCTTCCTCACCTATGTGGGCATCGTGTTCGCCATTCTGGTCTCCCTGTTCCTGAACCGCACCCGTGCGGGTCTGAACCTGCGCGCCGTGGGCGAGTCTCCCGCCACCGCCGATGCGGCCGGTATCAACGTGACCGCCTATAAGTATCTGGCCACCTGCGTGGGCAGCGCCGTCACCGGCCTGGGCGGCGTGTTCTACACCATGAACTACGTCAAGGGCACCTGGGCCAACGACGGCAGCATCGAGGGCCTGGGCTGGCTGGCGCTGGCGCTGGTCATCTTCGCCAGCTGGCGCAGCCTGAACACCATCTGGGGCAGCTACCTGTTCGGCATCCTCTATTGGCTGTTCTTCTATATCGGCGGCCTGACCCGTTACAGCCAGGAGCTGTTCAAAATGCTCCCCTATGTGGTCACCATCATCGTGCTGGTCGTCACCAGTATGCGCAAGAAAAAAGAGAATATGGGCCCGGCAGCGCTGGGTCTGAGCTATTTCCGCGAAGATCGCTGAGATATGCAAACAGAAGCCGAGGCACGAAAATGCCTCGGCTTTTTCCCGCCCATATTCTCTTTTACCCGCCAAAAGCGGGACGGGTGTAAACCCGTTCAAGCGTTTTGCCGCAGGCAAAACCTTGGCGCAGGCGGAATTCACTTCTGCCGAGCAGGTGCAGTCAGAACCGCCATGCGAAGCATGGTCTGACCGAATATGGGCCCGGCAGCGCTGGGTCTGAGTTATTTCCGCGAAGATCGCTGAAATAGCCCATTACGGAAGCCGAGGCACGAAAATGCCTCGGCTTTCCTTTGTTTGTGCGGATTTTCAAAGCCTTCCGGCCCTTTGGAAAGCGCAGAAATGAGCTGTTCTAATGTAGGGCGGGTGCTTGCCCCCGCCGCGGACGGCCCTGATTTCCGCAACAGGGCAGCTTGCAGGTAAGCTGCAAGCGTGATCTGTACCCACTCGGACAAATCGGCACACCTTTTACGATAACATTTATAATTCTGCCTGCATGGCAAGGCGGGGACAAGCACCCGCCCTACATTTAATTTTAAAAGCGCTCATTCTACCGACATTCTGGGCATTCCCCAATTTGTCATCCTGAGCAAAGCGAAGGATCCTAAAACACCTGTCTCCAACAGGCAGCATTCTGCTTGTAGAAGTCGGTGCTGTAAGATTCTTCGGCCTGCGGCCTCAGAATGACATGGAAGAGAACCGCATGCTCCAAAAGCCAGCGTAAGGAACCGTCCCTTCCGGTTGCAATTTTTCCGCAATTAGAGTAAAGTTACAGTATCTATGGAATCGCTCAGAAAAGGGGGCATCTTCCCATGCGGGATGGATTTTTGAAAGTCGCGGCGGCCACGCCGGAGGTACGGGTGGCGGACTGCGCATGGAACCGGGCACAGACGGCCGAGCTGATGCGTCAGGCGGCGGAGCAGGGCGTCAAGGTGGTCTGCTTCCCGGAGCTGGGACTCACGGGCTACACCTGCGCGGATCTGTTCTTGCAGTCCACGCTGCTGCGGGGCGCGGAGCGCGCGCTGGAGGAGCTGATGGCCGAGACAAAGGATCTCGACCTGCTGGCCTGCGTCGGCGTGCCGGTGCGGGTGCGGGGCAAGCTCTACAACTGCGCGGCGGTGTTCTGCCGGGGCGAGCTGCTGGGTCTGGTGCCCAAGACGAACATTCCCAACTATACGGAATTCTATGAGGGACGCTGGTTCACCGGCGGCGCGGCGTTTGGAGACACCGACTTCTGCATCGCCTACGCCGGGCAGGAGGGCGTGGAGTTTTCCACCGCTCTGGTGTTCCGCTGCGCCTCCTTCCCCGCCCTGACCGTGGGCGTGGAGATCTGCGAGGATGTGTGGGTAGCGGACACCCCCTCCACCCGGCTGTGCGCCGGGGGCGCGACGCTGATCCTGAATCCCTCCGCCAGCGACGAGATCGTCAGCAAGGCGGCGTGGCGGCGCACGCTGCTGAGTGCCACCTCCGGGCGGCTGGCCTGCGGCTATGTCTACGCCGACGCGGGCTGGGGGGAGAGCTCCACCGACCTCATCTACGCCGGGCACGACCTCATTCTGGAGAACGGCTCCCTTCTGGCCGAGCGCCGGTTCGGCACCGGCCTGACCGTCAGCGAGATCGACCTGGAAAAGCTGGAGCACGAGCGCCAGCGCATGAACACGTTCCCCGCCGCCGCCGAGGTCTATCCGGTCTATTTTGAGCTGGAGGAAGAGGAGACGGCGCTCACCCGCTACGTCGACCCAAACCCCTTCGTGCCCGCCGACCGGGGCGACCGGGAGGAGCGGTGCGCCGAGATCCTGCGGCTCTCCGCCCAGGGACTGGCCAAGCGCCTGAAACACACCAACGCCAAAACCGCCGTGGTGGGGCTGAGCGGCGGTCTGGACTCCACGCTGGCCATTCTCATTACCGCCATCGCCTTCGACCTGCTGGGCCGGGATCACAGGGACATTCTGGCCGTCACCATGCCCTGCTTCGGCACCACCGACCGCACCCGGGACAACGCCTGCATTCTGG
>OGCO01006616.1_pt1 | contig 10107 bp, 7 predicted proteins | sample 1570171 | NCBI WGS metagenome assembly OGCO01 (sample SAMEA4370583, study PRJEB24528) | human gut metagenome | reverse complement strand
TATGCACCGCGGCACGATGTACAAGCCCTTTGAGGCCCACGCCCGCGAGGCCGAGTGCAATTTGCTGAAGCAGGAGGTGCAGTAATTATGCCGAACATGGACCCGAAAAAGTGCCCCATGCCCAGCCAGGAGCCGAACGTCCGCAACAAAAACTTTAAAGAGGTCGCCCTTGGCTACACCGAGGAGATGGCCGTGAACGAGGCCAAGCGCTGCCTGCAGTGCAAGAACCACCCCTGCCGCAGCGGCTGCCCCGTTGAAATTGATATTCCTGGCTTCATCAAGCACGTCGCCGAGGGCGACTTTGAGGCCGCCTACCATGTCATTGCGCAGTCCAGCGCGCTGCCCGCCGTCTGCGGCCGTGTCTGCCCGCAGGAGCACCAGTGCGAAGGCAAGTGCGTCCGCGGCATCAAGGGCGAGGCCGTCGGCATTGGCCGCTTGGAGCGCTTTGTCGCCGACTGGTACCGCAACAATGTCCACACCAAGCCCGTTGCCCCCGCCTCCAATGGCCATAAGGTCGCTGTCATCGGCGCAGGCCCCTCCGGTCTGACCGTTGCGGGCGATCTGGCCAAGCTGGGCTACAAGGTCACCGTCTACGAAGCCCTGCATGTTGCGGGCGGCGTGTTGATGTACGGCATCCCCGAGTTCCGTCTGCCCAAGGACATCGTCCAGCACGAGGTCGAGGGCCTGAAGGAGCTGGGTGTTGACATCGAGACGAACATGGTCATCGGCAAGGTGCTGACCATCGACGAGCTGATGAACGACTACGGCTTTGAGGCCGTCTATGTCGCGTCCGGTGCCGGTCTGCCCCGCTTTATGGGCATCCCCGGCGAGAGCCTAAACGGCGTCTACTCTGCCAACGAGTACCTGACCCGCGTCAACCTGATGAAGGCGTACAAGGAGGATTCCCGCACGCCCATCATGAAGAGCAAGTCTGTCGCCGTCGTCGGCGGCGGCAATGTTGCCATGGACGCCGCCCGCTGCGCCAAGCGTCTGGGTGCCGAGAATGTCTACATCGTCTACCGCCGCGGCATGGCCGAGCTGCCTGCCCGTAAGGAGGAGGTCGAGCACGCCGAGGAGGAGGGCATCGTCTTTAAGACGCTGACGAACCCGACGGAAGTGCTGGGCGACGAGAACGGCTGGGTCAAGGGTATGACCTGCGTCGAGATGGAACTGGGTGAGCCGGACGCCTCCGGCCGCCGCCGCCCCCTCGTCAAGGAGGGCAGCGAGTTCGTTCTGGACGTTGATACGATGATCATGGCGCTGGGCACCAGCCCCAACCCGCTGATCCGCTCGACCACGCCGGGTCTGGACGCCGACAAGCACGGCTGCCTGATCACGAACGGCCCCGACGGCCTGACGAGCCGCCCGATGGTCTACGCCGGCGGCGATGCCGTCACCGGTGCCGCCACCGTCATTCTGGCGATGGGCGCCGGCAAAGAGGCTGCCCGCGCGATTGACGCCGCCATCAAGGCGAAGGAACAGTAAAAATTAAATTTCAGCCCCCGTGCCGCGAGGTGCGGGGGTGTTTTTGTTAAAAAGCCTTCCCCTCATCCGTCTGCGGGCGGGGCCGCAGACACCTTCCCCCAAGGGGGAAGGCACTCTTACCGAACAAAGGCATCAACCATGTATCATCCTTTCTTCCAATTCGTTCTTCCGCGCCTCGGGCAGGTGGCGCTGGATGCTTTGCTGTACCTGAACTTTTTGCAGCTGCCGCCCTTACAGCTGGTGGCCCGGTGGCCGGTGCTGTATTACGGACTGCCGCTTGTGCTGATGGGCGTGCTGGCGTATATCAGCCGCGACCCGCTCGGGCTGGGCATCGTGTTTGCCGGACATCTTGTGACATTCTACTGCATCGGTACCGCCATCGGGCTGGCGCTGCGGCGCATCGGCGGTACACCGCTGACTGTTTGGCATATTATCTGGCTGGACGGCATAACGCCGTGGCTGTTGACGGGCCTTATCATGTGGTGGGGGCGGCGGCGTGCGCTGCGGCTCTGTACGACAAAATACAGCCTGACAACGCGGAAAAATCTACCGAACGGCAGGCTGACCATCGTGCAGGTCAGTGATGTCCACCCGCGCGCCTGTGCGGCGATGGATCACACCCGTATCCCTGAGCTGAAAGCAAAAATCGAGGCGTGCCGTCCCGACCTGCTTGTGCTGACCGGCGATATTTTCGACGAGTTCACCGAGCCGGAGGAGCTGGACGCCTTCTGCAAGCTGTTTGGAGAGCTGGACGCGCCGCTGGGCAAGTATTACGTCCTCGGCAACCACGACCTGTTCCACCACTGGCGGGAGCCGAGCTTTGGCCGCGCGGATCTGGAGCGCGGGTTCGCCGCCGCGGGCGTGCGCATCCTGGAGGACACGTCTGTCCTGCTGCCCTGCGGTGTGCGCGTCGTGGGCCGCAAGGATTATCTGTACACGAACGGCAGCCGCTTCACGGCGGCACAGCTTATGCCCGGCGGCCCCGACGACCACTACACGGTCTGGCTCGACCATGAGCCGCGGGACTTTAAGAACGCCGCCGCGGCGGGGGCGGACCTGATTTTGAGCGGCCACACCCACGGCGGGCAGGTCTGGCCTGCGGGTGCAGTAGGCATGGTTGCCAAAAATGAGCGCAACTACGGCAGAAAGCACATTGCAGACCGTTGCGATGCCATCGTCAGCGGTGGCACGGGCACCTGGGGCTACAAGTTCCGCACCCAGGGCCGCACGGAAATTGTCTGCGCGGAAATCACTACCGAAAGGGAAAACTGATTTATGAACGAACGCGAACGCCTGAGCAGCCGCCTGGGCTTTATCATGCTGTCGGCGGGGTGCGCCATCGGCTGCGGCAACGTCTGGAAATTCCCCTGGATGTGCGGCCAGAATGGCGGCGGCAGCTTTATGCTGCTCTACATACTCTGCCTGCTGGTGCTGGGCCTGCCCGTCATGGTCATGGAGTTTGCCGTGGGCCGCGCCGCCCAGGCCAGCCCCGTTACCATGTACCAGCGCCTGGAAAAGCCCGGCCATAAGTGGGGCGTATTCGGCGTCGTCAGCCTCATCGGCAACATTGCCATCATGGCGTTCTACACGGTGGTCACGGGTTGGATCTTGTACTATTTTGTCAAGTTTCTGACCGGGCAGAATGCGGATTTCGGCTTTGCGCAGATGATCGCCGACCCCGGGCTGAACGTGACCTATCTGCTTGTGGTCCTTATAGCGGCGTTTGTGCTGCTGAGCTTTAATTTGCAGGGCGGGCTGGAGCGCGTGACCAAGTACATGATGAGCGCGCTGCTGGTGCTGATGCTGGTGCTGGCCGTACACAGCCTGACGTTTGCCGGTGCGGCGGAGGGGCTGCGGTTCTACCTTGTGCCGGATTTCTCGGCCATTGACGGCGGGGTCATCGTGGCGGCCATGAACCAGGCGTTTTTCTCACTGTCCGTCGGCATGGGCGGCATGGCAATCTTCGGCAGCTACATCGGCAAGGATCACGCGCTCATGGGCGAGTCGCTGCGGGTCATTTTTCTCGACACGTTCGTGGCCGTGCTGGCGGGCATCGTCATCTTCCCGGCGTGCTTCACCTACGGGCTGGAGGTTACGGCAGGCCCCAGTCTGCTGTTTGACACGATGGCGGGGGTGTTCGGCAGTATGGCCGGGGGCCGCTGGTGGGGCGCGCTGTTCTTCCTGTTCATGGTGTTTGCGGCGCTGTCCACCGTGCTGGGCGTCTGCGAGAATATCCTTGCCATGGTGCGTGAGCTGACCGGGTGGAGCCGCCCGAAGGGCTGCGTGGTCTGCGGCGTCGGCATCTTTCTGCTGGCGCTGACGACGGCGCTGGGCTACAGCGTGCTGCACTTCCAGCCGTTTGCGCCGGGCAGCGCGTGGCTGGACTTCTGGGACTTCATCGTCAGCAACAATGTGCTGCCGCTGGGGTCGCTGGTGCTGGCGCTGTTCTGCTGTAACTGCTTTGGCTGGGGCTGGGACAATTTTGTGGCCGAAGCCAACACCGGCAGGGGCCTGAAGGTCCGCCCCTGGATGAAGCCGATTTTTAAGTATTTTGTGCCGGGTGCGATTTTGTTTATTTATATTTACGGCATGGTTACGTTTCACTGGCGGTAAAAAGGAAAAAGTCCTGTCTCCGGGAAAGGGAGGCAGGACTTTTCGGTTTTACGCTGGGATAAGCGGGCAAAGCCCCTCCGGCCTCGTTCCACTCGGCCACCTCCCCACTTCGTGAGGAGGCTTTCTCGCGGGCTCTGCCCGCTCAAAGAGCCTCCCCTTACAGGGGAGGTGGGCAAGCGCAGCGATGCCCGGAGGGGCTCTGCCCGTTTGCGGGTGCTACGATACCTTGCGGAAGTAATTTATCAAAATACTCTTTATATAATTATACCGCCGCGCGTAGCTGTTCTCGACGCGGATCAGCTCAAAGCCGTGCTCGCGGCAGATCTGGTCCTTCTTGCGGTCACGGCGTTGGACGGCGGGGTCGTCGCGGTGCTCGCGGCCATCCAGTTCGATGGCTAAAATCGGCATCAGGCGGCGGCCCTCCCGCTGGTAGACGACGAAGTCGAACCGCCCGGTGTAGAACAGGTCGGCGCAGCCGGGGTTATCCTCAAACACCTGGGCGATGGGCACCTCCTTGCGGACCGTGCAGCGGCTGCCGTCGAGGAAGGCATTGTCCAGCGCGTGGTTCAGATTTTCCAAAAAGGCATCCTCGGTCTTGGTGCTGTAGGGCTTGATGCCCAGCGCACGGCTGGCGGCGGGCTTCTCGGTCACCTCGGACTGGCCGTTTTTGCGCACGTACTGCACCAGCTCATAAATATCGTCGTCGGTGCTGTCGGCGTGCAGGCGGTCCAGCGCGGCCTGATTTGAGAGGATGACCAACTGCTCCCGCGCGCGGGAGGTCGCCACGTTGATGAGCTCCTTGTTCGTTTTCAGCCAGTCGTAGGTGCGCGGGCGGGTCTGGTCGGTCAGCGCTAAGGAGAAGATGACCACGTCTTTCTCGTCGCCCTGAAAGGCGTGCACCGTGCCGCAGGCGGCGTTCTCAAAGTGCTTCGCGCGCAGCATGGCCTCGATGGCGGCGCGCTGCTTCGCAAACGGCGTGATGATGCCCACCTGCTTGTCCGGGTGCGCGGTCAGGTATGCCTCGATGCGGCGCACCTCCTGCGGGGCGGTGTTTTTCTCGTCGGTGGTGTCGTTGGGCACGTCCACATAGACGAGCGGCGTGGGGTCGGTCTCGCGGCTGGCAATGTGCAGCTTGTGGTTGTAGTATTTGCGATTGTTGAACTCGATGATCTTGGGGCTGCACCGGTAGTGGTAGCTCAACAGCGTCTCGTCGCTGACGGCGTCGCAGGCCAGAAAGCATTTGTAGATCGAGTTTTCGATGTAATCGTACTCCTGCGTGACACCGTAGCGGCGGCGCAGCGTGTGGTTGTCGGCGGGGTCCAGCAGAATGACAGGCGAGAGCTGCTGCGGGTCGCCCACAAGCATCAGCGACGCCCCGCGCAGGATGGGCACAAGAGACATGGCCGTATTGCACTGGCTGGCCTCGTCCATGATGACCATGTCAAAGCTCGGCTCCGGGTCGCCCAGGCGGTGGGCGGAGATGCAGGTCGTGGCCACAATGGGAAAGACGCGCAGCAGCTTTTTCAGGTTCTCTGGCTCCGAGATGTACTTGTTGAACTGCGTGACCCGCTCCTTGTCGGTGTCGGGGCTGTGGACAATCTCCATAAGCTCGTCATATTTCGGCTCCTCCAACCGGCGGATGCAGCGGGCCGAGGTGTAGTAGAGGTAGCGCAGCAGCTCGTCCTCGTTGCGGTCCAGCAGTGCCAGCGCGTCGGCAGAGTCGATGCTGCCGTAGGCGGCCAGCTCACGGTCCACCTGCGGCAGCTGCCCGGCCTGCAGCTCGTACTGGAAGTTCATCTGGCCGCGGGCGTCCAGCAGGCGCCGGATGGTCTCCCGCCGCTCCCGCAAATCAAGGATGCGCTCATACCGTTCCAGCAGGGCGGTCAGCTGTTTGGCGCGGGCCGTGCGGTCCGCGTGGTTTTTGTCGAGCAGCCGCTCCGGCACGGGGATTTTTTTGCACTGCTCAAACAGTTGGTCGATGGTGCGCAGGGCCTCGGCGGTTTTCTCGTTGTTGCCAAGGCGCAGGATCGGGAACGGAACGGTCTGGCCGTGGTAGGTGACGGCCTGCAGCTTTTCCACAACGCCGTCAATGGGATGGTTGTTGTAGCTGGAAAAAAGCACCGTGCGCTCGTTGAAAAACGCCGTCGTCAGCGTGTTGACGATGGTGTTGGTCTTGCCGGTGCCCGGCGGGCCCTGCACGTAGGCCAGCGGGTAGCGCATGGCGTTGTTGATGGCCAGCAGCTGGTCCAGATTGACCTTGTTGTTCAGCAGCGCCAGCGGGTAGGACTTGCGGCGGCGTGGCTTGGCGGTCATCTCGCCGAAGAAGGCCCGCAGCGGGGCGGTGGCCGTCTCGCCGGAGGGATCCTCGAACATAGTAAGGATGCCGCGGTACTCATGCTCCAAGTCTACGGGGCAGTCGCGGCTGATGGCGACGAGGTAGGGCAGGTCATCGACCCGCACCCGCGGGTTGCTGCGGGTGATGCGGTCCTTGATGGTCTCGGCGTGCTTCGTGAACTCGTCCAGCAGCGTATAGTCGTCGGCATCCAGAAATTGATGGATGCTCAGCTTGCTGCCGTTGACGGTGAACTCCCGGCAGATGACCGGCTCCGGCTCGGCCCGCAGGGCGCGCTTTTTCACGTCGAGCCGCAGCGGGCGGTAGGCCAGCACGTACAGCCCCTGCCGGGTGTCGATGCTGATAAGGTTCAGCCCCAGCGTGGGCAGGCTGGGGCGGGCGGCGTTCTGACGGCGGTCCTCGACCCGGCGCTGGAACCGGCCCACCAGCTCACGGAACTGGTCGTCGGTCAGCTCCAGCGTGTCCTCCTTATAATCGGCAAAGCAGTCGGCGTCAATTTGATGGATCAGGCTGTAGTTGGACTGGTAGGGCGTGGCGTCCAGTCGGTTGCAGGCGGCCAGATAGTCCAGCACCCGCAGGTTGGCGGCGTTGTCAAACAGCGCCGCGTACCGCCCGGGGTCGTCGCGGATGTCGTCGATGAGCGTCTGGTTGACGGGGCACCACGAGCCGTCGACGACCTCGGCGGTCTGGATGCGGTCAATGCTGATATGGTCGAGTGCCTGCACGCTTAATTTGCCCAGATGCAGCCCGTCAACGTTCAGGGTGCGGGTCCTGGGGTTCAGCCCGCGGATAGCGACCCAGTATTTGGTCTGCTGGGTCTGTTGGTTTTTGTATTCAATGCTCAACCACCGTCCCTCATGAATGGCACGGAAAATCGAGCGCGTGATGTTGTTCAATTTTCCGCTCCTTTCGGGTCGTGGCTTTCTTGCCTCCCTCTGTGAGGGAGGTGGCCAAGGGCATTTTACTTCGACAAGCGCCGGTATTCCAGCGGGGTCAGGCGGAACTGGTCGTAGAACGCCTGGGCAAAGCGGCCCTGGCTCTCGTAGCCGACCCGGGCGGCGATGTCCTGCACCCGCTGGGGGGTCGTGCGCAGCAGCTCGGCGGCTCTTTCGAGCCGGCGGCGGCGGAAGTAGGCGAGATACCCCTCGCCCAGCACGTTCTGGCAGTACAGCTTGAAGCCGCTCTCGCTCAAACCAAAATGGTCGGCCAGCTCCCGGGCCGGGCGGCGGACCGAGAGGTCCTGCAGAACCAGCGTCTCGGCCTCGCGCACGCATTCGACCTGCCGCGCGGGGCAGCGGGCCGTGTCGGCCTCGTCGGGCAGGCGCAGCAGCTCATACAGCAGCCGCACGGCGGCATAGCGCAGCTCGCCGGGGGCGGCGTAGGCGGCGTCGTCCCAGACCTCGTCCACAATGGCCGTGATGGCGTCGCTCATCGGGCAGCAGTGGACGCCGCCGCGGCAGAAATAATCCGCGATGCCGCCTATTTCCAGCCCCATCAGCGTCAAAAAGCTGTCTGCCTGCACGGCGTCGGGGTCAATGAAAAGCTGCAACGCCTCGTACTGGCTGCCGGGCAGGTAGAAGTCCGCACCGGGCACAGCAAAGCTGACGGCGGCATGACCCTCCGTCACGATGGCATATTGTGCGCCGTCCGGGATGGCGCGCCGTCCGCTGCGGCAGAAATCAAAGACGAGCAGCCGCGGCCAGTCCAGCGGGGGCGGGCAGAGCGGCGCGTCCAGCCGGGTGAAGCAGAGCTGCACGCCGGGTGCAAGCTCCCGCCGGTCAAGCGGGGCTGCGGGGATGAGGTTGTCCATTTTCATGTTTGGTTATACAGTAACTAAATATTTTGAATTTCCGAAAAACTGTGCGCAAAATTCCGATACTGAAATGCACTGAAACGGCCAAATAAGCCGAAAATGTGCGGATAGAAAACTGCTAAAAAGGCAAAATGTGCGAAATCGGAAAATTGGCAAAATAAGGGAAATGTGTGCCAAAAACCGAAAAAATCAGTCTGTGACCGGCACAGCCAGCCCGAACTCCTGCGGGCGGAACCGCGGGCAGACATTCTCCGAGATGCAGATGACCGACGCGGCCAGGCGGCTGCCGATCTCGCAGGCCTCGGCCAGCGTCTTGCCGTAGGTCAGGCCGATGACCGTCCCGGCGAAGAAAGCATCCCCCGCGCCGGTGGTGTCGATGACATCGACCTTCTTGGCGGGTACCATGCCGCTCTCGCCGTCGGCGCGGGCGTAGACGGCGCCCTGCTCGCCCATCGTCACGACCATGCAGGGAATGTTGGCGCTGCGCACATTGGCGGCCAGCGTGGCGCACATCTCGTCCGGCGTCAGGTGGCCGTAATCGTCGGAGAACATCAGCCCGGCCTCCTGCTGATTGCAGACAAAGCAGTCGACCTCCTGCAGGAGGCTGCGGCGCTCCATGGCAATGCTCATGTTGGAGACCGCGGCGTAGACCTTTTTGCGGTACTTTTTGGCGTAGTGCAAAATCTGCTTGACGGTGTCCTTCTCCAGATCAAACTCGATGGCGATGCCGTCGCAGTCGGCAAAGATCTCGTCGCCCTTTTCCTTTAATAATGCGGTCAGCGGCGTCGTGTCGGGCCGCTTCGAGATGGCGGCGCAGACATCGCCGTCGTTGTTGAACACAGCCAGCCAGGTGCCCATGCCGTCCGGCATGCGCTGGATGTAGCGGGTGTTGACCTTGTGCCGGGCCAGCTTGTCAATGACGTCCTGGCCGGAGCCGGTGTCGTCCACCAGACTGACGAAGGTGGGGCGCAGCTCAACATTGGCAATGTCCTCCGCCACGTTGCGGCAGACGCCGCCGTGTACCTGCTCGACCCGGCCCGCGTTGCGCCCGCCCGGAATATAGGTGGACAGCGGATAACCCTTGATGTCCACAAAAACCGCACCGATGACTACAATGCCCATAAGATGACCCCCAAAAAGCTGATTTTACCTGTATTTTACCATACATTCGACATTTGCGCAAACCCCGCCCGAACGGGCAAAATGCGTACAAAAATCCGCCCCGGATGCGGAAAGATTCGGCATCCGGGGCGGGGGGTGTTTTTGTGCTTTTTAGGGCAGCGGGAGGATCGTATCATCCTTCTCGGTGTAGCTGCCTCCATCCATGCGGGCGCGCACAAAGGGCACGCCGTCACGCAGATAGAACGTGTTGTGCTCCAGCAGGATCATTCCTTACTTTAGAAATCTCGGCGTTACGCCGGGCGACCTGAAAGCGGTTCATATCCAAGCATTTTATCAGGAACAGTTTTATGCCGTCCTTCCAAGGCACGGTCACCTGATTTCGTTGAGTTCGATTAGACAGACGATTAAAGGGAACTTTAGGAATTGAAGTACAGACTATCGTACTGAAAGAATGATAGAATGTATATAGGGAATGGAAATAAGATCATCATAACGAATCGTGAAGCATTTCGCGAAATATGTTAAATAAAAGATGACATATTTATTAAAATTTGCTATACTTGCAATAGTATAATTAACTGACGAAGAATTAAATAACAGCTCTGGTAATTGATTATAGGCAGTATGAATCATAAGTATTTATGATGGAGCGAGGAGAAAAGAGATATGAAGGATTTTGAAAATGATTTGATTTATTATCCTAATCCGGACCCGGTCAAGG
>OGCO01006613.1_pt1 | contig 10117 bp, 8 predicted proteins | sample 1570171 | NCBI WGS metagenome assembly OGCO01 (sample SAMEA4370583, study PRJEB24528) | human gut metagenome | reverse complement strand
CAGAACAGCAGGAACAGCTTGCGGCCGGTCTTGCCGATGTACTTCTCGATCAGCATGCCCATGCTCTTGCCGTCGTTCTTGACGGAAGCGTACAGAGCGCCAAAGTCGGTGACAGCGCCGAAGAAGATGCCGCCCAGCAGCACCCACAGCAGGACAGGCAGCCAGCCGAAAGCAGCAGCCTGGATGGCACCGGTGACAGGGCCTGCACCGGCGATGGAGCTGAACTGGTGTGCAAACACGGTCCAGCCGTTGGTGGGGACATAGTCACGGCCATCCTCGTGGACGACTGCGGGGGTCTTGGCGGTGGGGTCGATGCCCCATTTGTTGGCCAGCCAGCGGCCGTACAGCGTATAAGCGCCGAGCAGACACACGGCTGCGATCAAAACGATGACCAGCGTATTCATTTCTTTTACCTCTTTCCTTTCTTTCACACCGGCAATGGCCGAAGCAGGACGGCTGTGCCCAAAAGCAGGGCAGGCGAAACGGCCCGGAGGGGTGAAAAAAGCCTCCGTCCTCATGAAAGATAGAGACACAAAGATGTATCCCGTCTTCCTCGAAGACGAAGGCCAAACGGTGCATCTGCACCGGTCGTTCTCCGCGGTACCACTTCGTTTGCTGCTTTCGGGAGCAACCGCTTGCGCGTACAGGCGTTCCTGCCGCCGATACGCCGCCCTGTAACGTGGGCTGAACGGCCATGCACTACTGCCGCAAGCGGGTTCGCACAGGCTGCTCGCAGGTGAGGGCTGATCGCACTGTGCTGCCGTCTTGCACCGGAATGGCGGCTCTCTGAGCGCAGGGAATGCGAAAAGTCATGTCCTGTTCATTGCATTTGCCGAATGATTGTGTATACTTTAGTCCCGATTTCATAATTTGTCAATATAGTTTGGGCAAGTTAGGAGACTGTGCCATTTTTGCGGGGGAGAGACTAAGAAAATTTAGGCGATTTTTGTTCAGATGTGAGATGAATAAAACTGAATGCCTCCACAGGTGAAATCTGCTAAACTCCCGGAAAGAAAGACCGAATACTTGACTTTTACGCTTTCAAGTGCTAAAGTGACAGAGTAATAGAAAGACCCCTGCCGCACCCTGCGGCACTTTGCCCTAAAGGAGGCAGCTATGGCGGACAAGAACCCCAGAAGAAACCCCACCACCGACGCACTGTTCGACGCGATCCTGAGTCTTGAGACGAGGGAGGAGTGCTACAACTTCTTCGAAGACCTCTGCACGGTCAAGGAGATCTCCGATATGGCCCAGCGTCTGGAAGCGGCCAAGCTCCTGCTCGGCGGCAGCACCTACGACCAGATCGTAAAGGCGGTGGAGATCAGCACCGCCACCATCAGCCGCATCAACCGCTGCATCCAGTACGGCTCCGGCGGCTACCGCGACACCATCGAGAAGGTACAGAAGAGCGCAAAGCCGGAGTGACATCCGGGCGGCGAGGCACATAGGATGGACTGCGCCCGATCCCTATTATAGAAAGGAAGGTCCTTCTTATGGCTGATACCACCAACTGCACCCCCTGCGTTTCCTGCGGCTGCCCCGCGCTGCCGAGAGTTTCCTTCGACCAGGCCGTCGTCGACCTGATGGAGAGCATCGCTTTGCAGGAGTCGGCCCTGAGCCACATCCTCTGCGCCGAGACCCAGAAGATGAAAGCCGCCCTCAGCATGGAGGAGCTGGACCTGTGCAAGCTGCTGGAAGTCAACGACTCCGCCACCAACATGGTCCACGCCGTGGCGAACCTTGAGCTGGTTCTGAAAGAGAAGCTGGAATTCATCGCCAACAACCTCTACTACCCCTCGACGGGGAACTGCACCACCACCGAGAGCTGATGTCAAAATGCGACTGCCCGCCCGCAATGGGTGGGCGGTTTTTGCTTTCCGGGGCGGGGCTGCCTAAAAATATGTATAAAAGTCGGAAAAGTGTTTTGTTGGAATTGCTGAATATCGAAATCTGTGCTATACTATATAATGTTTATCCAAAGAGAAAGGGGAACCTGACCTTGCTGCACTACGATGCGATCCTGTTTGACGTGGACGGTACGCTCATCGATTCCGCCCCCGGCATTCTCAATACACTGGAAGAAGTTTTCAGCTCCATGGGCGTTGACGTCGCCCGGAGCGACCTTGGCCGCTACATCGGCCCGCCCCTCCGCAAGAGCTTCGGCGAGCATTTCTCCGACCCTGCAAAGATCGAGGAGGCCACGAAGCGCTACCGCGTGAGCTACGCCGCCAGGGGCTGCCACGAGGGCGATGTCTACCCCGGCGTGGTGGAGATGCTGGACCGTCTCAAGGCTGCGGGCCTGACCCTCTGCACGGCCACCTGCAAGCCCACCGACGTTGTGAGGCCCATCCTCGAAGAGCAGGGCCTTGCGCCTTACTTCTCCTTCGTGGGCGGCGCGTCCATGGATGAGAGCCGCGACAACAAGACCGACGTCATCCGCCACGTCCTCGCCCAGCCCGTCATGCAGGGCAAGCGGGTGCTGATGGTGGGCGACCGCCGGGACGATATGCAGGGCGCTGTGGACTGCGGCCTGGACGCCGCCGCTGTGCTCTACGGCTACGGCGGCAGGGAAGAGGTCGCCCCCTTTGCGCCGGTCTTCATGGCCGCTGACTGCAAAGAGCTGACGGACTGGGCTCTCCGCCCGGTGGACGAGCCTTCCCATTCCTGAAACGAGAGGGACTGAATCTATGAGTCAAAAAAGACAACAACAAAACGAAACCATGACTCCCATGCAGCATCGGGCCGTTCTGGTCTGCATCCTCTGCGTGCTGGCGGTGCTGCTGACCTTCGGCATCACCACCACCCTCCTCAAAAAGGAGGAGCCTGCCCCCTCCGTCTCGGAGCCTGCAGAGGGACCCGCTGCCCCCGGCGAAGACCTGTCGGGCCACTACCAGATCGACAACGCCTCCACCGCTCTGCTGACGGAGACCGCCGACGCCGGCACGGACTATCTGAACGACACCCTTTTTCTGGGCGATTCCAACACCGTCCGCCTCTATAACAACGGCCTCATCTCCCTGCAGCAGTTCTGCGCCAAAGAGGGCATCGGCACCCAGGTAGCGCTCAACGAGGGCATCGTTACCTTTAAGAAGGACTCCAACCACTACACCATCCCTCAGGCGGTGGCCATGATGAAGCCCCGCCGTGTGGTCATGACCTTCGGCACCAACGACACCGGGATGGAAGTCTCGGACTTCATCGCCCACTACACGGCCCTCATCCAGGCCATCCAGCAGAGCTACCCCTACACCGACATCATCGTCAACACGGTGCCGCCGGTCCCGGCTGACCACTCCAACTACCCCCACATGGACCAGGCCAAGATCGACGACTTCAACATGGCCCTTCTGGCTCTCTGCGAGCAGCTGGGCGTCCGCTTCCTCAACTCCGCCGAGGCCCTCAAGGGCAGCGACGGCTACGGCATCGCGGACTACTACACCAGCGGCGACATCCACCTCAAGAGCGCCGGCCTCAAGGCAGTGCTGAACTATCTCCGCACCCACGCCCTGCAGACCGAGGACCGCCGCCCCGACACCAACAACATCCCCACCCGCACCATGGAGTATGTCTCCAACCCCAGCTCCGCCGTGGCCGCTCCCAGCTCGGAGGCTGTCAGCTCCAGCGAGAGTCAGGCCGAGAGTGCCAGCAGCTCGGAGAGCTCTTCCAGCGAGAGCACCAGCGAGAACAAAAAGTTCGAGGCCCGCTACCGTGTGGACAAGAACGGCGGCGGCACCCTGAGCGTCGGCAATGACACCGGCAACAGCTCTGTGACCTACACCGTCACCGACCCCGATAAATCCATCACCGTGACCGCTGTCCCGGCGGAGGGCCATGTCTTCGTCAAGTGGAGCGACGGCCTCACCAGCAAGACCCGCACCGACACCGACTTCAAGCAGAATCTGGACGTCACGGCAGTCTTCGGCACGGCCTCCGTCCACATCACCAGCGAGGGCAAGGGCGCTGTGGGCAGCTCCTACACCTTCAAGGCGACTTTGAGCGGCAAGTACGCCAAGACCGAGAACCTGCGCTGGTACGCCAACGGTCAGGAGGTCACGCAGGCCGCCGGCAAGTCCAGCATCACTGTGGTGGTGGACAGCTCCATGGCCAACGCTTCTTATAAGATCCACGCCGTCGTCACCTACAACGACTGCAAGGTGAGCAGCAACACCCTGACCATCACCATCGGCAGCGGTGTGACCAGCGAGTCCGGCTCCACCAGCAGTTCGTCCTCGTCCCATGCCGGTTCTTCCGGCAGTACATCCTCTTCCTCTGCAAGCTCGGGCAGCTCTTCCCACAGCACCAGCAGTTCGTCGTCGGCATCGTCCAGCACGGCGTCTGGCAGCTCCAAGGCAGAGCCGGAGTCCGAAAGCAAGGCCGAGTCTAACGCAGAATCCAAGACTGAGAGCAAAGCGGAGCCCAAGGCCGAAACCAAGCCGGAAGCCTCCGCCAGCAAGGAAGCCGAAAGCAAGGCAGAATGACGCCCCGCACCTTCCTCTGCGCAGCCGCATAGGCTGAGCCGAGAGGAGGCGAGCGGATGTTCCGTGAAGAAATGCAAGTCCTCGGCCTGCCCGGCGCAGAAGATGTGACCGACGGCAGCGTGGACTACTACGACATGGATTGGGAAAACGTCGAGAACGGCGTGACGGAGGAGCAGATGGCAAAGTGCATCGCAAAAGAGTGCGCCTGCACGCCACACTGCAAGTGCAGCGGGAACCTGCCGGACCAGTCCGACGACGAAGCCTATGAAATGACGTTGGAATGATAAAAATACGAGAAGCCAGCTCTGCCGGGCGGGGCTGGCTTCTCGCTGTTCTCAAACCGCACCGCAGCCGCGCCCGCTCAAAGCGGCAGGCGGCTCGAAACATGATAGAGAAGGGAAAGAAACATGGCAAAATATTATTGCATCCTCTTCGATGCAGACAATACGCTTCTGGACTTTGATGCCGCCGAGAACAAGGCGCTGGCTGAGACGCTGGTGGAATACGGCATCGAGCCGGACGCCGGGACGGTGCAGACCTACCGGGACATCAACTCGGAGCTCTGGCGTCAGCTGGAAAAGGGCCAGATACGCCGCGACAAGCTGATGGGGGAGCGCTTCACCCGCTTCCTCAAGGCCATCAACGCAGCCGGTGACGGCGCGGAGATGAACCGCTGCTACCTCGACCACCTGTCCTCCCACCCCGACCTGATGACCCCCAATGTGCCGGACGTCCTCGGGGAGCTTTCCGAGGTGGCGACGCTGGCCGTCGTGACCAACGGCTTCGAAAAGGTGCAGAGCCGCCGGGTGGCAGAATCCGGCATCGGGGCCTACCTTGAGGACGTCTTCGTCTCCGAGAAGCTGGACAGCGAGAAGCCCAGCCGCCGCATCTTCGACTCCGCCCTCCGCGCTCTGGGCGTGGAGAACCGGGAGCACGTCCTGGTGGTGGGCGACAGCCTCACCAGCGACATTCAGGGCGGCGTGAACGCGGGCCTCGACACCTGCTGGTTCAACCCCGGCCACGCCGAGAACCCGGGCAAGGTGAGCCCCACCTACGAGATCGCCTCGCTGGAAGAGCTCTACCCGCTGGTGATGGAGCCGGAAGAGCTGGCGAACCTCGGTCTCAAGCACCGCCGTCATCAGCTGTAACGGCGGGAATGTCCCTATCCACCCTACTGGAAAAGAACACGGAAGAACGATATGCTGATTCATTTGGAAAAACTCGGAAAGAGCTTTGGCGAGAAAGTCGTCCTGCACGACGTGAGCGCCAGCGTGGAAAAAGAAGACCGCATCGGCATCGTGGGCCAGAACGGCGCAGGCAAGACGACCCTGCTCAAAATCCTGACCGGCGTCTACACCGACTATGACGGCGAGTTCAGCGTGACCCACGGCGTGACGCTGGGCTATCTGGAGCAGAACGCAAAGCTCGATGTCACGCTGGATATTTACGGGGAGATGCGCTCTTCCTTCGCCCCTGTGCTGGACGCCATGGCCCGGATGCAGATCCTGGAAAAGAAGATGGCGGCCTCTCCCGACGATGCCGCCCTTCTCGAAAAGCACGACGAACTGCAGAACATCATCGACGCTGCCGACGGCTACAACATGGACGTCAACATCAAGAAGGTGCTGTCCGGCATGGGCTTTGCGCAGGATACCTGGAGCAAGAATGTGGGCGTCCTCTCCGGCGGTGAGCTGACCCGTCTCCGTCTGGCCAAGCTCCTCCTCGAGAAGCCGGACGTCCTCATTCTGGACGAGCCCACCAACCATCTGGACTTCGCCACCATGGAGTGGCTGGAAAACTACCTCAAGGGCTACTCCGGTGCCGTTCTGGTGGTCAGCCACGACCGCTATTTCCTCGACAACGTCTGTACCAAAATCTGGGAAGTCTCGTTCCAGACCATGACTACCTATAAGGGCAACTTCTCGGCCTATCTGCCCCAGAAGGAAGCCGCCGACGCCCTGCGCCAGAAGCAGCACGACGCCGACGTGGCGCTGGCCGAAAAATTACAGGACTACATCGACCGCAACCTCGTCCGCGCCTCCACCACCAAGATGGCCCAGAGCCGCCGCAGGCAGCTGGAAAAGCTGGAGATCACCGAGGCCCCTCAGGACGAGACCAACCAGCTCAAGTTCCGCTTCGAATACGACGTGGAGCCGTGGAATGAGCTGGTGCTGCTCAAGAACCTGACCATTCAGATCGGCGGCCGCACCCTGCTGGAGCCCTTCACCTATACGGTCTGCCGCGGCCAGCGGCTCATCATCGCCGGCCCCAACGGCGCAGGCAAATCCACCCTGATGCAGGTGCTGGACGGCAAGCGCCGCCCCTCCGGCGGCATGGTGCGCCTTGGCACCGGCGCACGGCCCAGCATCTTCGCCCAGCAGCAAAACCGCATCGGCGCGGGCCGCGTCATCGACGTCATCTGGAACAAGTATCCCCGGATGACCGAGCTGGAAGTCCGCAGCCATCTGGCAAAGCTGGGCTTCCGGGGCGAGACGGTCTTCAAGCCCTGCGAGGCCCTGTCCGGCGGCGAGCTGGCCCGACTGCGCTTTGCGGAGATCGTGCTGGAACGCCCGAACCTGCTGTTCCTGGACGAGCCTACCAACCATCTGGACATCTACACCCGCGAGAACCTGACCGAGGCGCTGATGGCCTACACCGGCACGCTGCTCCTCGTCACCCATGACCGCCACCTGATGAACAGTCTGGCCTGCCCCATCCTCTACCTCGAGGACGGCAAGGCGGTCATCTACCCCAGCTATGACGCCCTGATGGGCCGCTCCGCTCCCGCTCCCGTGGCCGAGAAGAGCAGCGAACCTGCCAAGGCGGGCTACGGCAAAGAGCAGCGCCGCCGCCGGGCCGAGCTGCGCGCCAAGATCAAAGCCTGCGAGGACGAGATGGAAGCCTGCGGCGCCCGCGAAGTGGAGCTGGAAAACGAGATAAACTCGCCGGAGGTCTACAACGACCCCCAGCTTTTGCGGGAAAAGAGCGACGAGCTCAGCGACCTGCGCTTCCATCAGGACGAGCTTTTTGCCGCATGGGAAGCCGCTGTGGAAGAGCAGGAGCAGTACGAGCAGACCGCCGGCGGCGAAGAATGACCGATGCAGCAAAGGGGGAGAGCCGATGGCAAACCGAAACCATGACCCAAAGAAAACACACGAGATCGCACTTTCCGGCCTGCTGTTCGCGCTGGCGATGGCGCTTTCCTTCATCGAAGGCACACTGGTCATCCCGGGCCTTGCGCCGGGCATGAAGCTGGGCCTTGCGAATATCGTGGTGATGTATGCACTGTTCTTTATGGGGGCGCGGCAGGCGCTCTATCTCGACCTGCTCAAGGCGCTGTTCGTCTTTCTCGTCTCCGGCTGGACGGCAGGCTTCCTCTCGCTCTGCGGCGGACTGCTCTCCCTGCTGGTGATGTGGGTGCTCTACTATAAGCTCCCGTTCCGGCCCACATGGTTCATCCTGTCGGTCTGCGGCGCACTGTCCCACAACATCGGCCAGCTGCTTGGCGCGGGGCTCATCCTGTCCTCGGCCATGTCGCTGTACTATGCGCCGGTGATGCTGGTGCTGGGCCTTGTCATGGGCGCCCTCACGTCGCTGACCCTCCGGGCCATCCTGCCCGCACTGGGCAGACTGGGCTACAACACCCGGGAAAAGCGCTGAACAGTTGCATCTGCAAACATTTTTCGCTATAATAAAATGATAGATTTGATATGACCCTACAAAAAAGCCGCCCTTATGGATGACTCGCATCCGAGGGACGGCCGGGAGGTTTTGTACTATGTCTGAAAAAGTTACGGTCAAGGTGGAGCGGAGCGTCCTCCACCTTCCGGCCATCGCCCTGCGCGGGCTGGTGGTCTTCCCCAACAATCTGCTCCACTTCGAGGTGGGCCGCGAGAAGAGCATCGCCGCCGTGGAGTGGGCCGTCAGCAACAACTCTGACGTCTTCCTCGTGGCACAGAAAGAGATGAAGGTCGAAGACCCCAAGGCCGCCGACCTCTATACTTACGGCGTCGTGGCCGAGGTCAAGCAGGTGATGCGGGTGTCGGACGACCTCGTCCGCATTCTGGTCGAAGGCAAATACCGCGCCAGACTCTCCGAGATGGAGGACGACGGCAGCTTCCTGCTGGCCACCGTCCGCCCGGCCCCGGTCAAGATGGCGAAGCCCGAGGAACTGCCGGAGGCGGACGTCCTCGTCCGCAACGTCAAAAAGAGCTTTGACGACCTGCTGGCTCTGAACCCCCACATCGGCAAGGACGTGGTATTTTCCATCACCACCAGCACCGACGCCGCTTTCCTGTCCGAGTACATCCCGGCCAACCTCCTGTTCCGCTTCGAGGATAAGCAGGCCATTCTGGACGAAGGCACCCTGATGGGCCGTCTGCATCTGCTCATCGAGAAGATGCACCGGGAGCGCCGGATGCTCGAGATCGATAAGGAGATCGCCCAGAAGGTAGACGAGGCGATGGACAAGAACCAGCGCGACTACTACCTCCACGAGCAGCTCCACATGATCAGCGAGGAGCTGGGCGAGGACGACGATACCACCGCCGAGGCCGAGGAGTACCGCCGGAAGATCACGGCCCTCCATCTGGACGAGGACCGGGAAAAGAAGCTTCTCAAAGAGGTGGACCGCCTCTCCAAGATGCAGAGCAGCAATCAGGAAGGCACGGTCATCCGCACCTATCTGGACACCTGCCTCGACCTGCCCTGGAACACCTTCACCGAGGACGATCTGGACATCGCCAAGGCCCAGCGGGTGCTGGACCGGGACCATTACGGCCTGAAGAAGGTCAAGGACCGCATCCTCGAGGTGCTGGCCGTCCGCAAGCTGGCCCCCGACGTGAAGGGCCAGATCATCTGCCTCGTCGGCCCTCCGGGTGTCGGCAAGACCAGCATCGCCCGCTCCATCGCCGAGAGCCTGAACCGCAAGTATGTCCGCATCAGCCTCGGCGGCGTGCGGGATGAGGCCGAGATCCGCGGCCACCGCCGCACCTACATCGGCGCGATGCCCGGCAAGATCATCACTGCCATGATCTCTGCCAAGAGCGCGAACCCCCTCATGCTGCTGGACGAGATCGACAAGCTGGCAGGCGACTTCCGGGGCGACCCGGCCGCAGCCCTGCTGGAAGCGCTGGACCCGGAGCAGAACAGCACCTTCAACGATCATTTCATTGATATCCCGTTCGATTTGAGCCATGTGCTCTTTATCACCACCGCCAACGATCTGGGCAGCATCCCCGGCCCCCTGCGTGACCGCATGGACGTGATCGAGCTGCCCAGCTACACCCGCGTGGAAAAATACAACATTGCCCGCAAGCACCTGCTGCCCAAGCAGCTCAAGGCCTGCGGCCTGACCGGCAAGGTCACGCTGAGCCAGAGCGCGCTGTACGGCATCATCGACGGCTACACCCGCGAGGCCGGTGTGCGCAATCTGGAACGCACCATCACCAGCGTGCTGCGCAAGTGCGCCCGCAAGATCGCCGCAGGCGAGGTGGAAAGCGTCTCCGTTACCGGCACCATGCTGGAACAGCTGCTTGGCCCCCGCTTTGTCAAGCCCGACTTCCTCAACCGCACCAACGCGGTGGGCATCGCCAACGGTCTGGCATGGACCAGCGTGGGCGGCGAGACCCTGCCCATCG
>OGCO01006607.1_pt1 | contig 10127 bp, 18 predicted proteins | sample 1570171 | NCBI WGS metagenome assembly OGCO01 (sample SAMEA4370583, study PRJEB24528) | human gut metagenome | reverse complement strand
TCCTTCAGATTCGAGATGCTTATCCGAAAATGATTATTGCCAGAACCAAACATCCACAATATAGCTATGAAGGAATTGAAATTCACGATATAGCCGATTGGTTACTACAAGAATAAGCAGGGCGAAATATCTCCGTCATTCTCTTTTTCTTTTTGCCAAATACTGTAAGTATAACTCCTGCAAATATAACCACTACAAATGGCCATGCTGTGTTGTCGTCCCCAGTGGAAGTACTTTTATATGATGTAATAAAATGGATAGCTTGCAAAGTCAAGTAAACTATCCATTTTCTTTATCTTAACGCAATAATCTTGGCTTGTCTTTGGGTGAATTATCCCTTGCGGTTGGGGTTATTTTAATATCCATTTCTGCTCTATGCTTTCTGACATCTGCAAAGAGTCTTCTGAAATCATCATCTATCGAAATATAATTTTTTTGATATTAAATTGTTGTGAGTCTGGCAAACATGAATTTGTCCGCTCATTTATATAAAATAATTCCATTTTTCAGAACTACTAACTATTTTTCTTCAGCCCATAAAATTAAATGATCAGAACACTCTGTTGGTTGCGACACTCTACATGTATTTTTTATAAATCCTTTAGTAAAGATATGATCAATAGGTGATGCTGGAGTAGTCAATTTAGTATTAATCGTGGAAATCAATGCTCGTATGATTCTGTATAATTTCTGTGAATTAGTGACTTCTCACGCTGTGGTAAAAACATCTAAAAATACCAAACACGTCTATAAAATTAATTTCGCCACCGCAGTAAACATATGCAGAGCATATCTCAAACACGGCGGTGATGAAACAGAGACCATGCTTCTCATACAAAAGTATCTGACACCTGTCAGGTACAATCGAAAATATCCTATCCACCTCAGTCCAAAGAGAAATAGGAATTTCACGTATCGGGTTGCATAAATCTCGTTACCATTATACTGCGTTATGAGGCAGATATGCAATCTGTCTTTTTGTCATACACAAAAAATGATTTGAATTCATCATACACCTGCTTTCTACGCATTAGTGCACCTAAAAAATACAGCATTTCTTAACTGAACAGTATTTTCAATGCATGAACGCATATGATATACTGTTTTCATCATAAAAAACATTATCTAAATGACATTGGGTGTATAAGAGGAGATAATGATGAAAAAGAATAAAGAGATACTAAAACAGGCAGGAACAGTGGGATTTTTGTATTTGATGTTGTGCGTGGGTGGAGCATATGAGAGTTATTTTCGAGGAGCAGACTTGAATTTTACAGCTCGAATAGCGGGATGTGTGTTGTTGTGTGTGTGTTTATGGACATTTATTTGTATAATAAAAAAAAAATATGACCCGAGAATGTATCTTGGTTTTTTATATCTGTTCATTTCCTTTGGTCTTATGCTGCAGATAGTGGTACAAGGTAACATAGTGTTTGAGAAAAGAATAAAAGTTTGTGCTATCGGCTACGTATTTTCAGTGATACTTGGAATTATTTTAGGGTTATATGAATCGAGAAAAATTATTGTGAAAAACAAAGTTATAAAACAAATGCTGCATATCATATGTGCGATATTAGGATTTTTCATTATATTTTTATGTTCAGTAGGAAGGCGTTTCATGGGGCGCAGGGGAGCAATATTAATAGAAATGACAGGTGGACAAAAAAATAGTGCTATAGGTTTTTGGTATTGTATTCTGGGACTGACATTGGTTTTCACTCTTATAAGTTCCATGCTTATAACATGTGTTATAGCTGTACCAGATCAGTTTAAAAAGGGTAAAAAGGCATAGTTTATTGAGATAGGAGATATGAAAAAAGATGAGGAAAAAGAATAATGAAACATTATTTATTTTATGAGAAAAATCATAATAAAACTATTTTTCAATATAAAGCCACCTATTTGTGGCTTTCGTTTGCAATGATGATGAGCATTATAGCAGTAATTGGATTTATAACTGAAAAACAATTACCTATATTATTAGTATTAGCAGGATTACTTTTTTTCCCAGGAGTTCCTATAGCAGTAAAGAATTATAAAAAAGCATATTATATTCAGTTAGAAGATATGTGCATTGTTTGTAGCGGAAGAATAAATAATTTATTTAGAAAAACTAGGATGATGTATCAGGATATAGGTTATGTTGAAAGAGGAAGAGAGGAACCGGTGATATATCCGTATGGCACGACAAGAGAACAGATGGTGAAAGAGTTTGGTAGATACATTAATGTATATAATAAAGACAAAAAATATCTGTTTTCTTTTAGAGAAAAATCATCAATTATGGATATATTATTAAAAAAAAATCCACATATACAGATAGTAGAAAGATTAGAGGATTATCATGTGTAGTATCAGTTGAAAAGATCATAATCAGAATATTATTAGTAGAAGGAGAAGTTCACTTTAAATTGCAGGTGAAACCAATAGAGTTTTTTAACGATTTTATTACATGACTTTGGAAAAAGTATTTTTCAGATGCAGAATGCATATTAGCTATTTGATTTTACAGGCTACGTTCAATTATTGATAATCCAACTACCAAAATCAATGCCGCAGAAGCTGGTGTAAGTGTAGGAAATTTTAGAAGAACCACAGGAGGAAAAATAAAAAATGGCTTGGCAGAAATGGAAAATCATTAAGGGATGATATTAAAGACTTTGTATTTGGATTGATTGATGGAGAAAATGGTGATGGGAAAGAGTAAGGAAATTTTAAAATGTTTTATGATAGTAATTTATATGGATATATTTTTCTTGGGTGCAGAGTTAATGGCTGCTTATATTGAAAGTAAACCAATAAAAATTATTTTATGCATAAATATAAGCTGTTTTAGTATATTATTGATACTTACAATTATAAAATTGGTAAGAAAAGATGATGAATTATCAATGTATTCATCATTGCTATTATTTGGTTGTTCTATTTCATGGGTGATACCAATGTTCCTTTATGGTTCTTTATTTGGAAAAAATACAGGAATAGTTACAGGAATTCTTTATGCTATAAGTATTGGAATTGGAATATTAATTCCAATCGTACAGGGAAAGGTTAATAAAAATAAACCATTTTGGATTGCGATAAGAAAAATTGCCGTTATATTTACAACATGTAGCATTTCTGTACTAATTGTTTTAGGACGAGTTTTCAGAGGAGGACATGGGGGAAGACTCATGTGGAAAACAATGTCTGCCTCATCAATAGGAAAGCTTATGTGGGGGATAGTATTAGTTGTGTCAATGATTTTAGGAGGACTTTCAGTTTTTTGTATAATTGGAAATTCACAAAATCCTAATTCAGAGTTTAATAAAAAAAGGAGAAGGAGTGGGCAATAAATATTGAAGTGTGTGGAGAATGTGAAACTTGGAACAACATCATCTATTCGGAAACCGAAGCAGTAAAACTGATTATCAGACAGCAGAATGACCATTGTAATTTCAGGTATAGCTGGATTTCCAGGTGGAAGTGTTGTTCCTGGGATTGGAAATGTGGTTGGCTTGGCAGCAGGAATAATTATAGGAATTGGAACAGCGTATTTAGTTGATAATGATTTGACAGGAGATGGTAAATCTCTTAGAGACAATATTAAAGACTTTGTATTTGGATTGATTGATGGAGAAAATAATGATGAGAAAGAGTAGGGAGATTTTAAAAAATTTCACAAGAATGGCTTTTGCAAATATTTTTTTCTTAATATTAGAATTAGCTATTGCATATGTTGAAAAACAACCAATGAGAATTATTTTGTATATTAATGCGTGTTGTTTTGTTATCTTGTTGATAATTACAATTATAAAATTGATAAGAAAAGATGATGAGTTATCAATGTATTCGTCATTGCTATTATTTGTTTGTTCCTTTTCATGGGTGCTACCAATTTTACTTTATGGTTCTATATTTGGAAAAAGAACAGGAATAGTTGCAGGAATTCTTTATATTGCAAGTATAGGAATTGGAATATTAATTCCCCTATTGCAAGGAAAAATTGATAAAAATAGACCATTTTGGGTTGCAATAAGAAAAATTATCACTACATTTACAGTGTGTATTATTTTTGTTTTAAATGTTTTAGGACAGGCTTTTAGAGGGGCACATGGTGGAAGACTTATGCAGAAAACAATGTCTGCCTCGGCAACAGGAAGGTTTATGTGGGGATTAGTACTATTTATGTCAATGATGTTAGGAGGACTTTCAGTTTTTTGTATAATTGGAAATTCACAAAATCCTAATTCAGAGTTTAATAAAAAAAGGACAAGGGACAAATGGGAAAAATTTTAATGATTTATTTGGGATTTCGAAATGGAGTCACAATTATAATTGGAATTGTATATTTGTATAAAATTAAGAAAAGAGAAAAATTTTTCCCCAAGTTAGATGATCCGCAGTTAGAAACGGGGATTAAAATTATCGGTGGTGTGTTGTTAGCGGGAGTATTGGTATTTTGCACAATTCCAGCTGCGATGGATATTCCCAATATGATTCATGAGGATTATTTGTATATTGAGGGAGAGGCAATATCAAATAGCCCGGAAGATACCAGATATTCAAGAGCTGTAACAATAGAAAACGAAGATGAAAAAAAGATAACAATAGAGATTGTTGGTGCATGTAGTGATGTGACATATGGGGATAAATTGGCATTAAAATATCTGCCACATTCAAAAGTTGGTTTTGTTGTAAAACATGAAACAGTCGAAGAATGAGGTAATATTATGATAAATGAGGTAAAAAGACGTTTAAATGATCTGGAGAAAAATAGATATCCATTAAAAAGGGCTATGTATATCGAAAAGAATCCAGCCAGAGAAAAAGATTTAACAAAGAAATACGAAACATTAAGAAAAATATGGTTGATATGTTTTGCAATTATCATATTGGGAGCAATCGAAAATTTTTCCAATGATCCGGTCAGAATATCAATTATGCTTTGTATCTGGTGGATCAGTGTTGCGTATGCAATAGGAGTGATGGGAATCCAAATTTCAGAAAATGCATTTATTCGAAAAAACGGAGTGAAAATACAAGCACGTATCATAGCAGTTACGCCGGATGAAAGAAAAAAGAATATTGTATGGTATGCAAAAGATCAGTGGGATGTAGTTTCAGACAGGAATAATTTGCAGGCAATCAGAAGCTTTCGGGAAAATATCATTGGCTGTTTGATTATGATATTGTTAGGCATAGTATCGGAACTTGCATTAGTTGTGTTGTAAGTGTAGTTGTTAGGTTTTTCTGGTGACACATTTGAAAAATTTTTTGAAAGCGAGTTATATAAAAAATTAAAAAATGCAATTGTAAAATGTAAAAAGAAAGTAATAGTTTTTGAAAAGTTAAGAAAAACGACAAGGTAAAGCGGTTGATAAGGTTAAGAGTGGTATTGGCTGGGATAAAGTGGTAAAGCAGTTGAGAGATGAGAAGGGAATTTCTGCGTGGATGGAGAAACGACGTATAAGCACTGAGAAGATAAAACTGTGGGAAAAGCGATCGTTAAGCGATATTATTCATGGAAGAAACCAGCCACATAAAAAAGAGTATACAAAAATATTGAATGATTTAAATGTGCGGGTTGGAGTTCTGAAATCAAAAACCAAGTGGGATCGTATAAGTGGAAATGTCTGTAGAAGTGTCAGAAAGAGAGCCACTGAACATCTTGGAAGAAAGCATTAAAATACATGATTATCAATTATTCCGGACAAAAATTAGTAGGTGGCGTGAAGGACAAGATAAAGAAATCTATAAGGAATAACCTGTATCTTAGTAATCTGAAGGATGCCGTGGATATTGATGGTCATGTAAATCAATTTATATGCGCATTTACATAAGAAAGTGAAGGAGAAAAACATGTTAGCATTTTGGGTAACATTAATAAAAGTAATAGCTCCGTGGGTGGCAGCAGCGGTAGTGATTCATTATCTGAATGTGTATAATGAGAAAAAATATCCGGAGTTTTATAATTTGGATGACAAAAAGACTCCACAAAGTTTATTTGAGAATTTGGAAATAGGGTATCCGTTTGAACTGGCTTTCATAATGTATGTAGGTTTGTTGTTTTTTTTGATATGTCTTATTGGAGCTTATGTAGATGATCAGTTGAACTGGTTTACAGGAGGTATTTTTGGATGTTTAGAATTATTAGCTATATGTTCGGTGTTAGGCACGCACGTCTGGAAAATCTGGGTGAAGGGCGACAAAATCATCTATCGCAGTTACATAGGCATAAAACATTATTATACATTTGCAGACATTACCAGAGTATCAGAACGATTAGACGGTGGATATGAATTTTATTCCGGGAAGAAAAAGCTTTTCAGGATTGATAATAATCTGTCAGATGGTTCAAAATTAGCAATAAAATTGCAAGTTAAACAAGTACCATGCGACAAAGCGGGAATGACCGTTGATAAATTTACATTGAAAACAAGGGGCGTTTATAAAGCTGTTTCCGCAATGTCGGTAGGCTTTTTCTGCTGGATGGTATGGGTGATGATCGAGCAGAATGAGACAAATATAATATTCTTCCGTCCGATGCTTGCATTGGCGGTAATTTCCTTGATTATTTTCATAGACCTTATAACTGACAGATTTTCAGTAAATGGAACAAGAGTGACACGCAGACGCGGACTGATCGTGAAAAAATTTGACATCAGTGAAATTGAGAGTACGAGATTGAAAAAAGGATTGTTCGGTGAAAAAATTGAGTTCTATGTGAAAGGAAAGTGTATCGCAAAAGTCTCGACGAACAACCAGCCGTATGATTTACTGGACAAGCGCATTAGAAAGGAACATATTTTGCGTAAAAGATAAAACATATAATCAGAATTGTTGATTAATTATTCCAAAACATACAAATGGTGGTAATAAAGCTTACAAATAGCTTGAAAAAGAGCGAGAAGTACAGATGGTGCCGATATGATGTCACCGGAGGATGCAAAAAGATATTTAGATTTTCTGGAGAATGGTAAAAAGACTATTCGATGGTATGATTCTGAGGGTAAAGCATATAGAGATGTTGATATGAGTGACCATGGAAATTCCAAAGAACATCCAGAAGTCCCACATGAACATACATGGGAATATAACAATGGAAAACCAAAAAGAAATTAAGGAGAAGAGATGAAAGGTTGTATAATAAAAAATGATGAGATTTCTATAAAAGATATTTGCAATATTATTGGAGATGTGGACAACTATAATTGGCTTATTACAAATATTGAATGTTATCCAAGTGACGAAGAGATAGTAAAAATTTTGGATAATGAATACTGTTGGATTGAAGGAAGAAGCTTGTTAGATTTACTAGCTAAAGAGGAGTTCCAATGGATATGGGGGGTCTTCTCTGCTTTCCCTAAAGAAATAAGACTTGAAGAAGTATTAAAATATGATTATCCGTATGCTGATGGATATAAAGGATTTTGGGAAAATCCAATAGCATTGCAACATCCATTAGCAGTTTCAGAAATTGTGGTTTGGGATGGTTCATTAATATTAGTAATATCGAAAAAGAGTGAAGTTGTTAATGCTCTTATCGAAAACAATATATTTGCACAGGATTTAGAAAAATATAATATGGAATAATTTTAATTATGGTTATACTTTCAGACATCTAATAGCATCACTACAACCCATGCATATCTATTAATTAATCATCATGGTTGCCCAAAAGCAATTAAGTATCCATGGTGTTATAAATGACACTAAAACTTTGTTGAGTTAGGCATACTAACTATCTGAAAAATAATGATATCAGCATCAAAGAAACCGATAACAGTAGAAACGGTCATTCCAGAAAAAACATGCACACCAGTTATGGAGATATGGATGTAGCTATCCCAAAAGATCACAATGGTAACTATGAGCCTTAATTTCATATGCATGAATTATACGATATTAATATTTCTGGCAGTAATGTTGAAAGTGCATTAGGATATAATCAATCGAATGCAGATGATTTATTGAGACAAATATATGAGAAATTACCGAGTAGTGAGGCTGTAGTAGGAAAAATGGATTAGTATGGTTAGAGGCGCAGGAAAGACAGAGGATGGACTGGTACGATATAATGAGAAAGTCAACAAGCTGGGAGATGATCTGAGGGAACTGTATGAAACCATCCGTGTGAACGTGGATGAAGAAGAGCAGTGGAAAGTATTTGAAGTTGTTGAACCAATCAATGTGAAGGCTGGTGAAATAGCACCATGGTTTGATGAATCAGGTGGAGGGATACAATATTTATTACCTAATACGGTAGATGAATTACTGGATGCAGGCATATTAAGGAGGATTAAGTAATGACAATAATAGAATTAGAACGTGAACTACTACAACTGGGAATATCGGATGATTTGTATTCTATAATGACGGGTGGATTACCTAATGAAAAACTATGTATCGTAAAAGAGGATAAATGGCAGGTTTATTATAGTGAACGAGGAAATAAGAGTGGATTAAAAATATTTGAAACAGAAACTGAAGCTTGTGAATATTTTTTAGGTGAAATAAAAAGATATGCAACTAAATAGTTTTAATTAGGGATATACTTTCGGACATTCAACAACCTACAACTCCTACACGTCTATTAATTAACCATCATGGTTGTTGCGAAGCAATTAAGAATTCATGGTATTGATGCTTCAGCACCTGCGGGCAGTAATGCCGCAAATGGATGGGTTGTTCGTGTTCAACAAGGGAAAAAATATTTGTCCCCTATTTCAATGGAATTTCAACCGCCTGGTATTACTAAGATTGATAGTCCATATTATAGTGAAGAAATATCAGATTATATTATTTCGATTTTGGCTTTTACAGGAAAGCGAAAATATATAAATATAATAAAAAGTATTGGAGAAAAATATGGGGATTTAGATATTAGTGAAGCAATTGGAGAGTTAGAGAGTAGATGTAAGAGTTCGGAATGATTTTATGCACATCATCTAATTAATGCATCATGGCTGTCTGGCAAGGAAAGGAACAAAACAGTTAGCAGGATATCTTGAAGAAATTGAAACAGTTTTTGGAAAAGGTTACTCCTCTCGGTTTTAGACACATATTAAAAGGGGATTTTATGGATAACATAGAATTTAAAAAGATAGTACAAGAAATTACCAGTAAATATGAAGTTATGTATTGTAAGAAAAATTATTATTGTAATATCAGATAAACATCATTTGCAGGCATGATGTCACCAGATGATGCAGCAAAGTATCTGGATTTTCTGGCGAATGGAAGCAGAGAAGGATTGACAAGTGCCGAACTGGCAGGAGTGGAAAAGGCAGATGGAACATGGCATCATCATGAAGATGGAGTGACATTGCAAGAGGTAGAAACGATATTGCACGATAGATTTAGACATAGGGGTGGAATATCAAACTTAAAAAAGAAATAGGAGAAAGAATATGTTTAAAAAATTTGATGGAATAATTGTTGATGAGGTAATATGCTATGAAGAAACTGTAAAAATGAAATTACCTAAAGACTATAAAGAATTTTTATTGGATACGAATGGAGGTCAGTTTATTGATGAAATTCATATGTTTTGGGTCGATGAATTAAAGGAAAATATAGGAATAGATGTTTTGTTTGGTTTTAATCAGGTAAGAAGTTTATGCTTAAATAGTTGGTACAATGAATATGGAGAGGAATTGCCAGAAGAAACAATTATTATTGGAAATTCAATAAATGCTGGATTGATTCTTTTGATATGGCAAGATGATTGGAAAGGAGTTTTCTTATGGGATCATTGTTTGGAATTAGAACAATCTACAGAGGAAGATTGTTTATATAGAATTAGTGATAACTTCGATTTATTTTTTAATTCATTACAGATTTCAGCATAGAAATTTTGACTATAGTTTTGCGTTAAGATTTATGTTGATTGTGATTTAGTACAAGAATATTTAAAATTGAATATTGTTTTTTCAAAGACTTAAAACGCATTGTTTTAATGGCTCTTGTTGCTGTGAAGACAATGCGTTTTTTCTATGATAATTTTCAGAATCTTTTTCAGACTGCTGATATCGGTCTGCTTCTTGCGAATATTGTGCCCGAAGACTGCCTTTTTGTCATCATAATGAGGAAGTCAACAAGCTGGGAGATGATCTGAGGGAACTGTATGAAACCATCCGTGTGAA